>ENA-UOYA01000134-UOYA01000134.1-activated-sludge-metagenome-genome-assembly--contig:-NODE-134-length-102084-cov-27.693430_pt1 | contig 102084 bp, 81 predicted proteins | sample MGYA00238163_ERZ764804 | MGnify/ENA primary metagenome ERZ764804 (study PRJEB28919, sample SAMN05720223) | activated sludge metagenome | isolation source: Anaerobic digester | place: Hong...
CATCCAGCCCAATGGAGTTTTTGACTTCAAAAAGATGGATAAAAAAGAACCTGATAAAAAATAAATCCGGGTGGCCCGGGCAACGCGGCCCGGTCAGAGCCTGGAGAAGGCAGCCGGGGTTTTAATCAGCTGGTGGCTTGTTTTATTAGAGAAACAATTTCAGCCGGAGTCCGGGCCTGGCGCAGGGCTTCCCGGAAGTCTTCGTGAATCAGCTTTCTTGACAGTTTGGGCAAAAGGGCCAGTTGTTGACTGACTTTTTCACCGGCCGGAATGGCCAGAGAGACAATTAGATCAACCGGCTGACCTTCTTTGGATTGCCAGTCCACCGGTTGAGCTAAGTGGAGAACTACGATGCTCGGTGTTCTGACTGCTTCTGACTGGCAGTGAGGGATGGCCAGCCCGAAGCCAATGTCAGTGGCCACATCATCTTCTCTTTTCCACAGAGCCTGTTCCAATCTGGCTCGATTATCCACCCGCCCGGACAGCTCGAGCTTTATGGCTATTTCCTGAAGAACTTCAGCCTTTGACCGGCAGGCAGCCTGAAGGTCAACCAGCTCCGGGCCGATGACTTCCTGAGAAAAATGCTCCTGGTAAAACCGCTGGAGATTTTCGCTGTTCTCCCCGGCCGTGGCTGCTTCCATCGCCCGGGCGGCTAACTGCCGGCAGTCCTCAATCTTAAGACTGGCCAGAACAGCTTTGACCTCCGGGATAAAGCCAGAGCTCATGCTCAGTTCATCAAAACCAAGACCGGCAAAAACCGGGGTCAAACTGGAATCACCGGCCATTTCTCCGCAGAGCCCGACCCAGCGCCCCCGGCTGTGAGCCAGGTCAATCGCCTTTTTCAGAAGCCTCAAGAGAGCTGGATTTAGAGGTTGATTAAGATACCTGACTCTGGGGTTGCTCCGGTCGGCAGCCAAGAAGTATTGAATAAGATCATTTGAGCCAACACTGAAAAAATCAACTTCCTCAGCAAACTTATCAGCCAGCAAAGCCACCGATGGGACTTCCAGCATTATGCCAGTTTCAATCCGGTCTTTAAAAGCCAGGCCTTCTGCCTTAAGTTCTCGACAAAACTCAACCATTTTTTCTTTAAGCCAGCGCACTTCTTCGACCAGGCTGACCATGGGAAACATGATTTTAAGCTGGCCAAAAACAGCCGCTCTGAGAATGGCCCGGACCTGGTGACGAAAAAGTTCATAATTTTCCTGATAGATTCTGATCCCGCGATAACCGAGAAAAGGATTCGGCTCCTGAGGCAGGCTGATGGCTGGAACAGGCTTATCACCGCCAATATCAAAGGTCCTGATAATGACCGGCCGGCCCGAGGCTTCTTGCCCTACCTTTTTATAAAGCAAGTATTGCTCTTCCTCAGTCGGCAGCGCCGGCTGGCCATAAAGCAAAAGCTCGGTGCGGAAAATGCCAACTCCTTCGGCTCCATCCAGCCAGGCTTTTTCCAGTTCTTCCGGCCGCCCGATATTAGCTGCTATTTCGATTTTCCGGCCATCAGCGGTTAGACCGGGGAGGGCAGCCTGCTGCTGGCGGCGCTTAAGAAGAAGGCCTTCGGCTTCAATTTCATTTTGATAATATTTCCTGACGGCTTCACCTGGAGAGATCACCACCACTCCCCTTGTTCCATCAAGAATTACCTCTTCACCCGAACGGAGTTGCCGGCTGGCCTGAGCCACGCCGGTTACCGCCGGTATGGCCTGGCTTCTGGCCATAATTAAAGTGTGGGAGGTTTGTCCGGCTTTATCCAGAATCAAGCCTCGGAGAAAATCAGGCTTTAGATTTAAAAACTCTGAAGGGAAAAGATCCTCAGCCACGATGATGGCCGGCTCATTCAGACTGGCTCTGGCCCTGGTTAATTTCTGGCCGCCAAGCTGCTCCAGCAGCCGTCCGGTTACATCCTGAAGGTCAGCCATCCTTTCTCTCAAATACTGGCTTTTAGCCTGCTCAAGGAGCTGGCTGAATTCCCGCCCGGCCTGATAAACAGCCTGTTTAGCCTGGTATTTTTCTTTTTCAATTAGTTCATTTACCCGATCTATAAAAGCCCGGTCGGTGATGATAGACAGATGAGCCTGAAGAATATTTCTCTCCACTCCGCTTTTTTGAGGCAGAAGGCTTTGAATTTCCTGCTGGACCTTAGAGACAGCCTGGCTGAAAGCTTCTGTTTCAGCCTGAGGAGAGATGAACTCCGGACTTCCCTCCCCTCCAGTTGTGAGGCTTTCCCAGTCAAAGCCAGCTTGAAGTAGAAACACTTTTCCAGAAACAATGCCGGGCGAAGCCGGCTGACCGGTCAGGTAAATTTCTTTTTCGGCCAGAATTAATCTTGGCACTATGGCCGTGGCGGCCGGGACTCGTTCCAGCGCCCTCTCTTCTTTTAATTTTAAATCCTCAATGAGAAAGTGCTTTAAAGCCGCGGCAAACTCTTTTTCTCCCTGACCCGAAACAACCACCCGGCACCGGTCGCCATACTGAGTATCGGAAGTAATAAGGGAAAGAATACTTTTGGCTTCGCCTTTCCGGCCGTTGCGCAGATTCTCAAAAACAATCTCGCCGGCAAAATCCTGACATTTTTCCTGAATAAAGGCTGCCGGCCGGGCATGAAGCCCTAAGGGCAGCGGAAAGTCAAAGGTGAATTCAACCGCCAATTTCTTCTTTTACCTTCTGCAAAATTCCTTCGGCATTTTTGATTGCTTCCTGAACAGAGAATTCAAAGATTCTCTTGCCTTCAAATCTCTCTCTTTTCTGAACAGCAATGCCGACCGCCAGAATGACTGCCGCCGCTTCTTTAACGTCTTCCGGCTTGAGTTCATTTTCAATACCCATCGCCCCCTGGGTTTCAACTTTGATGGACAGACCCATCTTTTTAGCGACCCGTTCAAGCTGTTCGGCTGCCATATAAGTATGAGCAATACCAGTTGGACAGGCAGTTACCGCCACCAGTTTCATTTATGCCTCCATTTCTTTCAGGCTCTGAATAATCAGTTTTTATTTTAGCATTTACCAGGCAATTTAAAAGACCAGCTGCATTTTTTCCCCGGGGGCCCAGCCAGACGGCTGTCTTAAGCTGGAGAGTTGTCTGTTTGCTTCCCGCTTCTGGCTCTGATCAAAGTTATCAGGCCAGCTACGACCAGGGTGCCGGTGACGATAGCTATGACATACATCAGCTTGTTATCAACCACCGGCAGGACAATTGGCCCGCCATGGGGAGCGTGATCTCCAACCCGGCCCAGCATGGCCAGAACGGAGCCAACACTTGAACCGGCCATAATGACCGGGATAACCCGGAATGGATCGGCAGCTGCAAAGGGAATAGCCCCCTCGGTGATGCCAATGGCACCCATGGCCAGGGCAGCCAGGCCGGCATCACGTTCCTGTTCGGTCCAGAGTTTCCGGTTGAGAAGGGTAGCCAGACCGAGTCCGAGGGGTGGAATACAAATAGCGGCCGCACAGGCTCCCATAATCAGATAATTTCCCTGCTGAATCATGGCGGCGCCAAAAAAGAAAGCCACTTTGTTGACCGGTCCGCCCATATCAAAGGCAATCATCGAACCAAGAATAATACCCAGAATGACTTTGTTGCCGGTGTGCATGACCTGAAGCCAGCTGGTGATGCCGGCCATCAAATCATGAATCGGCGCCCCCACAACTTTATACATGACCAGGCCAACGATAAAGGAGGAGATGACCGGATAGATCAAAATGGGCATAATCGGGCGAATATAACTTGGGACTTTGATCTTTTTTAGAAAAAAGACCAGAAAACCGGCCAGCAGCCCGGAAACCAGTCCGCCTAAGAAACCGGCGCCAACCTGGTTGGCAATGAAACCGCCAACAAAGCCAGGCACCAGGCCGGGGCGATCACAAATGCCGAAAGCAATATAACCGGAGAGAACAGGAACCAGCAGGGAAAAAGCGGCCGTGCCAATATCATTGATCAGTTTCAAAAATGGAGCCCGGCTGAAATCAGGTCCGCCTGGGCCCATGGGAGCCAGAGCGATTGACAGGGCAATTAGTATTCCGCCCGAGGCTACAAAAGGAATCGCATAAGAAACACCAGAGAGAAGATATTGTTGAAATTTACCGACCTTCATTCTGACCTTCTTTACCAGAATTTTCCCCCTAATTATAAGAAAACCCCGCTTGCCTGGCAACTGACGGGGTCGGGCCAGCCGATTTGCTTTATTATAAATAACTTAGAAAGAGGGCAGGGACATTTCGCTTTTTTTATTTGCTTCCCGGAGGAGCCAGCAAGGCCAACTTACCTTTAATAACCTGCTTCAGGACACGTTCCGGCCATAAATCATTTAATCTATACTATAGCCTTGATTGATAGGTTGTTGATAATTAACAAAATGCGCTGGCCCGACCCCATTTGAACTTGCCTCGGCGGGCAAAATGTGCTAAAGTCAAAAAAATTTTAAAGGACAGAACAACGAAATACGGAGTTTTAGCCCTCAAAGATGGCACAGTTTTTGAGGGTCAAGGGTTTGGAGCTGGCGGCCGGACGTGGGGGGAAGTTGTTTTTAATACCGGCCTGGTCGGTTACGTGGAATCAATCACCGATCCGTCCTATCACGGGCAAATCCTTGTTCAGACTTATCCCCTCATCGGCAACTACGGAGTTAATCCTGATTTCTTTGAATCAGCCAGGCCCTGGATTCAAGGCTATGTCGTTTCTGACTATACTGATAAACCATCGCATCATACCTCCCGCCTGTCAATCGACCGCTGGTTAGAAGCCAGCCGGATTCCAGCGGTGGCCGGCCTCGATACCCGGGCCCTGGTTAAACGGTTGCGCCAGTACGGAGTTGTTCCAGGCCTGCTGGTTGTCTCCAGCGAACCCTTGAAACTCTCACCTCTGGTCCGGGAAGCCAGACAGCTGTCTGATCCAAATGCCCGGAATCTGGTGGCTGAAGTTTCCAGTCCGGATATTCATATCTACCAGCCTGGCCGGAAAAAGAAAATCGTTCTCATTGACTGCGGGACAAAACTGGGCATAATCCGCCAGCTAACCGGGCGGGGGCTGACCGTAATCAGAGTCCCTGAAAATACGCCGGCTGAAAGAATTCTGTCTTTTAAGCCCAACGGCCTGGTCATTTCTAATGGCCCTGGTAATCCGGAGTTATGCTCGGCCGTGGCCACAGTCTCTGCTTTGCTCAAAGAAAATCTTCCCCTCCTTGGCATTTGCCTGGGTCATCAAATCCTGGCTTTAGCGGCTGGAGCCAGAACTTATAAACTCAAGTTCGGCCACCGTTCTCAGAATCAGCCCTGCCTGGAAATCGGTACCTCGCGCTGTTACCTGACCAGTCAGAATCATGGTTATGCCGTCGACGAAGGTTCGCTTCCCCCTGACTGGCAGCCCTGGCTGGTCAATGCTAATGATGGCAGCAATGAAGGTATAAGACACCGCCGCCGGCCATTCTTTGGTGTTCAATTCCACCCGGAGGCCTGCCCCGGCCCAACCGATACGGCTTTCATCTTCGATTTTTTTGTGGAGCGGCTCGGATGAAAAAGCCTCAGAAAGTTCTTCTCCTGGGCAGCGGAGCGATCAAAATAGGTGAAGCTGGCGAGTTTGATTATTCCGGCAGCCAGGCTATCAAGGCCCTGAAAGAAGAAAAAATTGAAGTGGTGCTGGTCAATCCCAACATTGCTACTTTTCAGACTTCAGATTTTCTGGCCGATAAAGTTTATTTCATGCCGGTTGAATGGTCACTGGTAGAAAAAATAATAGAAAGAGAAAAACCTCAGGCCTTATTGATGTCTTTCGGTGGTCAAACCGCTCTCAACTGCGGCCTGAAGCTGGCCAAAGAGGGTCTGCTGGCCAGACACAAGATAACGGTTCTTGGCCCGCCGCTCGAAGCAGTTGAAATCACCGAAGACCGGGGCCTATTCAATCAGGCTTTAGCCTCAGCTTCCCTGAAGACACCGCCCGGCCTGGCAGTTTCTTCGCTCGAAGAAGGCCTGGCCGCAGCCCAAACAATCGGCTTTCCGGTGATGCTGCGGTCAGCTTTTGCTCTCGGTGGACAGGGCAGCTCTATTTGCTCTAACCAGGCCGAACTCTCTGAAAAGCTTTTTATGGCTTTGTCTCAATCGAATCAGGTATTAATTGAAGAGTACTTAGAGGGCTGGAAGGAAATCGAATATGAAATAATCCGTGACCAGGCTGATAACTGCCTGGCCATTTGCAATATGGAAAATCTGGACCCGATGGGTATTCATACCGGTGAAAGTGTGGTGGTCGCCCCTTCTCAGACCCTGACTAACCGTGAATATCACAGCCTGCGCGAAATTGCCTTTAAGATTGTCAGGCAACTGGGCATTGTCGGCGAATGCAATATTCAATTTGCCTTGAATCCGGCTAATAGCGATTACCGGATCATTGAAGTTAATGCCAGGCTGTCGCGCTCCTCAGCCCTGGCCTCCAAAGCTACCGGTTATCCGCTGGCTTTTATAGCCGCCAAGCTGATGCTCGGCTATTCCCTGCCGGAGCTCAAGAATTCAGTGACCGGAACGACCACGGCCTGCTTTGAGCCGGCTTTTGATTATGTGACAGTGAAAATTCCCCGCTGGGACTTGAAGAAATTTGCCAGGGTCTCCAAGAAAATCGGCTCTGAAATGAAATCGGTGGGCGAAGTGATGGCCATTGGCCGGAGCTTTGAAGAAGCCCTGCAAAAAGCGATCCGTATGCTTCAGGTCGGGATGTATGGCTTTGTCGGCAATGAAAACTATTCATTCAAAAACCTGGAAAAAGAATTATCTCAACCAACCGATGAAAGGCTTTTTGGCCTGGCTGAAGCTTTTAAAAAGGGCTGGTCAGTTGAAAAAGTTGCTTCTCTGACCAAAATCGATCCCTGGTTTTTATATAAAATGAAAGGGCTGGTCGAGTTAGAAGAAAAAATCAGAAAATACGGGTTAAACGATCTGCCGGATAATCTCATCTTAGAAGCTAAAAGGAAAGGTTTCTCCGATAAACAGCTGGCCATTTTTACCCGGGGGACAGAAGATCAGGCCCGTGAAAAACGGGAGAGTTTAAAACTCCGGCCAGCGGTCAAACAAATTGACACTTTAGCTGCTGAATATCCGGCCAGGACCAATTACCTTTATCTCACCTATAACGGTTCAGAAGACGATTTGAGTTTTAACCGTTCGAAGAAAAAAATCATGGTGCTTGGTTCAGGACCTTATAGCATCGGCTCGTCAGTAGAGTTTGACTGGTGCTGCGTCAATACTTCTCTGGCTTTACGGCGGCTCGGCTACCAGACGATCATGGTTAATTACAATCCAGAGACAGTTTCAACCGATTATGACCTGTGCGACCGTCTCTACTTTGATGAACTCAGCCTGGAAAGGGTCCTCGACATTTATCAAAAAGAAAAACCGGCCGGAATTATTGTCTCCATGGGCGGCCAGGTGCCTAACAATCTGGCCCTTAAACTCCACCGGGCCGGCCTGCCCGTGCTGGGCACTTCACCTGAAGATATTGACCGGGCTGAAGACCGCCGTCAGTTCTCCAGGCTGTTAGATGAACTTCAGATTGATCAGCCGCCCTGGAAAGAAATCACCAGCCTGGAAGAAGCCAAAAGATTCTGCCGGGAAGCTGGTTACCCGGTCATCATTCGTCCTTCTTATGTCCTGAGCGGGGCAGCCATGAGCCTGGTCTTTGAAGAGAAATTCTTAGAGAAATATTTGAAGCGGGCCTCTTTAGTCTCACCTGAATATCCGGTGGTTATTTCCAAATTCATTGTTGGCGCCAAAGAAATTGAACTGGAGGCAGTGGCCAGTCAAGGCAGGATTGTGGCTTCAGCCATCATTGAACATATCGAAAATGCCGGAGTTCATTCGGGGGATGCCACCATGGTGGTGCCACCGCAGAAACTTTACCTGGAAACCGTCCGCCGGATCAGAATAATCGGAGAAAAAATTGCCCGGGCTTTGAGGATAACCGGGCCGCTGAACATTCAGCTCCTGGCCAAAGACAATGCCCTTAAGGTGATTGAGTGTAATCTCCGGGCTTCCCGCTCTCTGCCCTTTGTCTCCAAAGTCTCCAGAATTCCTTTTATTGAGCTGGCAGTCAGATCAATGCTCGGGCTGCCGGTTAGCCCTGGCCGCTCTATCTTCGAATTGAACTTTGTCGGGGTTAAAGCCCCTCAGTTCTCTTTTTCGAGGCTCAAGGGTGCTGACCCCTGTCTCGGAGTCGAAATGGCCTCAACCGGTGAAGTGGCCTGCTTAGGCGATGATCTGCAGGAAGCCCTGCTTAAAGCCATGCTGGCCGCTGGCTTCAGGTTACCTCAAAAATCTATTCTGCTCAGCTTAGGCGGCGAGGAAAACAAACAGAAATTTTTGCCCGCCGCCAGGGAGCTGGCCGGGACCGGACTTCAAATTTACGCCACTGAAGGGACTTCCAGATTTTTGAAAAGACACCGGATTGAGACCAGCCGGCTTTACAAAATTCATCAGAACCACCAGCCCAACCTTAAAGATTTTCTAATGGAAAAGAAAATAGATTTTCTCATTTCCATTCCTCATACCGGTAAGAGGATAGAATTTGATTCAGATTATAAAATGAGGCGGCTGGCTATAGATCTGGGCTTACCCGTTATCACCAACCTGCAGCTGGCTGAAGCTTTTGTTCAGGCTCTGGTCGCTAAAAAAATAGATGATTTAAAAATCAAGCACTGGGCTGAATATCAATAATATCAACTGCTAGAGAATACTACAGGTCGAGCAGCTTAATGATCTCCGCATAAACCAGCCGTTTATACTTTTTGGTCACCAGAGCCGTGGTTCTGACCGTTTTGTCAACTTCGTCAGTATCAAAGATTTCGTATTCTCTAATTGCCAGGCGGTAATCCTTAATTTGTATTCCCTTTGGCAGCTTCAGGGTTCCCTTCCAGATGTATGAACTGGTTTCCTTAGCCTCTGTGGCCTGAGGATTCAAAGTAATAGCCGTACCCTGAACTGGTTCCCAGCCGAGTTCTTCCGGCAGATTGAGTTTTTTGGTTTCCAGAGAAACCTCGACCACGCCTGGGCCACCGGCCGCGTATCCCCGGCTATATGAAACACCGGCTAAAGTAAAACCTATCTCCGCCCGGTTTGATGGATTAAAGGTAACAGCCAGGTTCCGTTCCGGCAAAATTTGAGCCAGGTTGGTCATCACCACTTTCGAAAGATGAGCCCCGGGCACCGAGTCTGGCTGAAATCTGGCCAGGGCCAGGCGGATAAATGGGAAATAGGACTGACCGGTATCAAGCTCTAAATCACAATACCAGAGTCCTCTCTCCCGGTCATATTCCACTTCATGACCAACTGCGACGAATCTTTTTTCCTCCGGCAATTCCAGGAGAGGCAGCCCGGCCATTATTTCCACGGCCGATGGAAAGGCCTCAGGTAATGGATATTCCTGAGGCCAGGTACTGCCTGATCTCCAGATCGGATCATTTCCCCACATGGTGACATACGGTTTGTATTCTTCGGCCACCGCCGGAATCCTGACCCCTAACTGCGGGGCGACCACCTTTTTTTGGACCTGGGGCCTGGCCTGAGCCTGAACCTGAGCCTGACGGCTGGTTTCAGTTTGAGGCCTGGTAGCCATGGTAGCCTGGCTGGCCTCCTTTTTTTTCGGGGTTATTGGCAGGCCGGGCGGCAGAATAACGGCCAGAAGTTCTCCTTCTCCCGAAGAATACCAGGGCCTCTCAATATAAACCCGCAAAGCACTCTTTCTGGTACTCCTCACTTGATTCCCGGCCCTATTCCTCTCCCACTTGAAAGATGGAATGACATAGGCGATTTTGGGCATGGCCGGTGGAGCTGAGTTTAAAACTTTGACTTCGGCTGGCTCGCTCCTTCTGGTGTAACCTGTTTCTTCTGCCAGTTCATTGGCCGGGAATTGTTCCTGATATCTGGTGGTTGAAATCAAGCTATAATTGACCCGCCTGAACTTAGTATCTCCAAATTCGTGACGGTAAACCGGAGTCCTGGGCACAACCGCCATAGAGGTGACCATGGGCCTTGGCACCTGTCGCTGACCATCAGAATCCTCAGTCCGGTTTTCACCTGGCCGGGGAGTAAATGAGATTGATTTCATCTCAGGAGTAACGGTTAATTCCAGAACGTGGGCCTTACCCTCAATAACTTTTGGTTCCGGCTCGTTTAAATAATCAACAGGCTCCTGCCAGCTGGCCAGCAGTTCCACTTTGGAAGTGCTGTGACCGTGAATTTCATATTGGCCGTAAAGCGTAGCTGAAGTCTGGCCGTAACTCTTTTGGGCTTCCAGAGACAAGCAAACAGGCCGGCCAACCGGCTGAACAGTAGCATGAATTAAAGTTAACTCCCGGAAGGGAGTCATCAACCAGTTTTTCCCCTGAGCAGAAATCGTCTTGATTCTGGTTAAATCAATCTTTGGTACCTGGAGAGTTTTTAAGGTCTGGACCTGACCTTCAGGCAGGCCCCGGGGCGGTTTGAGGACTTTGGGCGGCATTATTCTTTCTGGTTTTTCCAGCCAGCGGTAGAGTCCCTGAATTTCAAGAAATCTTTCAGGAAAATAGCAACTGAGGCGCAGGGTGACTGATTCCCCCTTTTTAAGATAGACAGTCAGCACCCGGGAAGAATCAGACCAGCGAGCAGGCTGGCTGCCTTCTTCGAGCCTTAACCGGAACGGCCGGAAATCAGGCCAGTCACCGGTAAAGGGAATCAGCAGCGGATCCGGTGCTCCGTAAGGTAAGCCGCGAAGACAAACGCCTCTGGCCCAGGGATCCGGAAAATAGGGAAGCTCAAGTTGGTCCCCTGGTTCCAGCTCATTAAACTGACCGCTATCTTTCCGGCAAATCAATGAATAGACTTCCGGCTTTAAACCTGTTCCACTATCCAACATTCCATGAAGCTCGGTATCAAATTGAGAAGTTTTGGGTGCAGCGACATGCCGGTCAGAAGCTTGAGAGGTTGGCTCAGTATCTTTTTCGATTGACTCATTAAGGCTCTTAATGACCAGATGATCAACAGTCTCTCCAGCTTTTGGTTCTTCTCTGGGAACAATAACTGGAGAGAGCACTGGATCAAAGCGGGTGAAGGTGAAAGGCGGCTTATCTGGACCAGGAATCGCCTGGCTGTCATCATTGTTGTCCAGCGGCTGGCTGTTCCCAGCCAGATCGACCGTCCTGGCTCTTAGCCGGTAACCAGTGCCATAGCGGAGCCTGGGCAGTGATTGGGGAACAGGCTTAAACTTAGTTTCCAGCAAAAAATCACTCAGGGCCTGGTTTTCAATGGCAGCCGGTTCATCCTTTGGATCAATGGTTTTTCCCGGTCTGGGTGCCACCAGACTCCAGCCATCCCAGTGAAATAGAGCTTCATGAACATAAATATCACCGGTTGATTCATCAACTGCCTGGGTGACTGCCGGCGAAACAAAACCTTCATCTTCCAGACTGATTTCTTTATCCAGCCGGACAAACCGGTAGGTTCCCGCTCTCTGGCAGAGCGAATGCCATTTTCGGGATTGATCATCCCAGACATCAAACCGGTAGCCCTGAATCAGGTCTTCGGCATAAAGGGTAATTTCTTTCTTCCGGGAGAAGTCATCATTAAGGGTCACGGCTTTGGCCAGGATTTGAGCTATATTCTGCGCCTGTTCATTTCTGATGACTCCCAGACCGCTGGAGCGCAGGGCCGGCAGCTCGGCTTTTTCTTTTGTTTCGGCGCTATCAGCCAGGTCAGCCGTCTTGAGGGCGACGGCGTCTACGTCGAGTTGCACCAGGTCATATCTTTCCTCATCGGCCAGATTTAAGAAGCCATTGACTGCTTCTGGCGGCTTCTGGCTGGAGGTAGCTTCAAAAATTCCCCGGGAGGAATCATAATTATAAGCAGTCCGCGGGTTATCATCAGTCCGGCTAGCTGGAATCAATTTAATCCAGCCGCTGGCCGGAAAATCAGCCGGAACATCCACTTCAAAATCGATGACCAGACCGAGCAACCTCATCAGGGCTGGATAGCTGGTCAGAAAAGCCAGGGCCTGGTGAAAATCAATTTGAGGCCGGGTTATGGGGATCCTCTGGACGACAGGCTGCCTGGTCTTAGGGTCAACTATAATCTTGTTTTTTGGCTTATAGAATTCCCTCAAGAGGTAAAAATCCTTGGGAGGCTCGGGTAAGGGCGAGATCTGAACTGCTTTGAATTTCTGGCCCTCGGCTTCCCGCCTGACGGACTGAGCCATAACTGGCTGGGTAGTCTTAAGCTGGACAGTCCTGGCCAGGCGTAAATCAGTAATGGGTTTAAGACGGATTTGAGCCAGGCCATCAGTGTGGAATACTTTGTCCATTGGCGGCGGCTCTTCCGGAGATTCAGCCGCCACATTCAGATACTGAGCAGCCACAAAGGTCAGAACATTTTTTACCGGATAAGAGACCACCAGATTTTTAGTGAGATCAGCCATCTCAAAGGAAACAACTGGAGCTTCCGGCTTGAAGATAGCCTGCCAGAGTTCGGAGTCCGGCTCGGGAGAAATTCTCTTTATTTCCACTGGTTCTCTATCTTTCTTCTTATCATAGATAATTTGAAAGTTGAGGGCTTTGACTGTTTCTGGCCAGTTCAGAATTTCTGGAAATAGATTCAAGCTGGGTGTTTTCCCGCCCCGTTCGTCCTCCAGCCGGATGGAAACAGCGGCTGAAAATTGTAGCTTCCCGTTCTTGACCCCATTAGGGCACAAGGTCCACATAACCGTTGATTTGGGCATCTTAATCCTCCCCCTGAGCAAAAGCCTGACAGTAAGCCAGCCAGTCGTCTTCAGCCATCAGGTCGCAGAAAAGCGGTGGCGGTGAGGCACCAAATTCTCTCTCGACCTGTAAAGTCACTTTCTTGCTGAAGAACAGAATCTTAATCTTGACCGTGAGCGAAGCCTGGCCATAGACTTTATTACCCTGCTCCTGGTAAGTCAGAGAGAGATAAAACTCGGCTGAAATACTGATCAAACCGAGAACATCAAGTTCTCCTGTGCAGCGGACATAACCGGTAATGGTAATGGACTGCTCTTCATATTTAAAATAAATTCCAGCCATTAAGGTTATTCCGCCGCTGGCCACTCCCAGATTCATGGCAAAGCTGCCGCCAAACTCCAGAGAGCCTTCTACCAGTTTAATGCCATCCGGAGAGAGGACCAGAGCAAAAAATCCACCGCCTCCGAACATAGCAACTGTTAACAGGAAGGGATTGTTTCTTTCATTGAAGGCAAATCTCAAAGAGACAGGGTCACCGGTAAAAGGTAAGGCAATCTCTCCCGAGAACTTCAAGTTCTGCATGGAGAAGACACCAAAAGCTACATCTGGTATGGCTAAGCCATAGCCGAGTTTAGCTCCAGCCGCATCAACTTTGATCACTGGTTTGCCACCAAACCCACCGTCAGAATCGCTTAAACTGCCAGGAAGAGGGATTCTTTTCAAGAGTTCTTCGATGAACCTTAGCGGACCCTGGAATTTTATCGAAGCGATTTTCGGGTCAACATTGGTTTTCTTTCCTTTTTCAGCGGTAAAGGTAAACTTAGAGAATTTGACCAGAATAAAGGTAGTAATTCCCTTAATCAGATCGAGAGTAAAATCAGTTAATTCACCTTTAACCTTGTATGTTGCTTCTTTCCCATTAAAATAGGTCGCAGCTTCAACATTCAGGATCAGGCTGGATTTAGTCCCATCGCGGTTAGCTATGAAAATCGAAAAATCATGGAGGGTTGGCGTCCATTTAAGGAGAGTCTTAAGGCCAACTGGCAGCTGGCTGCCGCTTTCGTAAACCGGCTCGGTTTTAATTTTCAGAGCTGCCGACTGGTTCTCGCTGTCCTGACGGCTAAAATCTTCGACCTTATCAACGACATCTTTGAGCAAAATGCCGCCCAATATCTTGGCTTTATCGTCAAAGAATTTTTCTGGATAGAACTTACCATCAACTGTGTCCTTTAGAGCTTCTTTTATATCCTTTTCGTCGAAAACTTTCTTGTCAGGCTCCACCCGAGGACCGGAGACAGTTTCAGGCTGTGGTTCGGCCGAAGCTGAAGAAGAGGTGATCTTTCCTCCTACCGGGCCAAGAACTCTCGAGAGACCAACTATGGAAAAACTGGGGGTAGCTATGCCACCTGATTTTTCGGCCTGGCCGCCGGCCGCAAAATCCACTAAAGGCAGTGGATCCTCTACGATCTGGAGAAAAACTTCTCCTTTGTTTTGAGAAGGGCTGAAGCCATTTTGAATATAAGCATTAGCGTAGTTAACGGCGGTGGTCTCAAAGCCAACCAGATTTTTGAGAGCTGGAATCGACACGGTGGCCTTTTCCATAACCGGAAAACACATTGGCTGATCCTTGGCCAGGAATTCGTCCTTGGAATAAGCTGGCTTATCTTCACTTACCTTCCAGCTGATGGATTTAACTTCAAAGGAAGTGTCTTCCTTTTTGTTTTCAGGGGCAAAGGAGATAGCCTGCCCCAGAAAATCAGGTTGCCTTCTCAACAGAGAGGCTGAATTATAGGCTTTAGTACTCTCGTCTGCTTTCTCAAAAGCATAACGTCCGGCGACAAAGGCCATCGGCATCTTAAACTGAACTTCATGCCCTTCCACATCGGTGCCTATAGCCTGAAAGATAAAATCGGCATTGTTGACTCTGGGCCAGAAAGCTTCATCTCCGGCCCCGGTGATGAGAGCCGTATTGCCGGGCTGATCAATCGGCGGAGTAACCAGGGTGGTCAGTTTAACCTTAGTAAAAGGAATCTCCATTCCCCCCTTAACAGGTTGCAAAGGGGCAGGAAAGATCCTTTCCGGATCGCGAACCATGATGTATTTTTTCTGAAAAAGATAAGCTACATTCTGTCCGTCCCGGGTTTTGTAGAACTTCCGTTCTGTAATCTTGACCAGTGAAGCCCGGTGCCCAAAGGGCAGGAGATACCCGGCATAGACAACCTTAACATAGTGATCCCTGCCCATAGTAGCCAGATGCTGCCAGGTAATTATCTGCATGGTTTCTTTGGCCAAAGGAGAATTAGGCGGCCAGTTGCCAATAGAATCAAGCCAGGCGCCGAGGGGGCTGAGCATCAGCCTGTTAACCTTTACAGGCAGAGGCCTGTATTTTGGAGTTCCTGCCAGATTGAAATTGCTGGTTAGATGAACCAGCTGGTGACGGTCATTCTGGTCGAGAGAGAGCCGCGGCAGGCTGGCGTTATCGTGGGCCGGCCCCTTCGGGTCAGTAAGACTTACATCCGGGGACCAGACAGCTCTGACCGCCAGATAGGGATTATCTGCTTCGCTGACTGAACCATCCTCATTCAGGGCAGCCAGTCTGGTATGCCAGAGCTCAGTCCAGCCGTTTATGGAGACAGGGCTGGCGGCATGAACCCAGACATTGTAAATATTTGGAGATAGGATGAGCCTGTAGGGAAGTTCAATGGCAGTCTGGTGCCTCTCCGGTGGAATAATTCTTAACAAGGCACCGGCTAACTGAGCCTGGGCAATTTTGTTCCTCTGGAAATAGGTCTGGGCCGAGGCTCCAGCCACCAGGGCTGAAGAACGTGCGGAGGCTGGAGCAGCCGCAGTTCCAGTTTTGACTGCTGCTGGCCTGGGAACTGCCTTAGCCGGGAGATCTGGCGGCAGAGCGACTGGCACCAGACTCGGCTGATAAAGCTGCCAGGCTAAAAGCGATTCCAGGGTCAGCGGGATCTCATTGATTTGATCCGGAATAACGAAGCTCAGGCGGGTTGGCCCTGATATTCTGGAAAAGACTGGCGGCAGCCTGGGAGTTTCTATAGCCTCGCTATCGTTCAGTTCCGGAGTCGTCTCGTAAAAAGCTTCTTCGGCCACACTCTGCGGTGGAAAATGAACAATCATATAACCTGGTTGGTTGCGGTTTTCTTTGACCAGATGAGGCCTGGGCCGGTCGGCCAGCTTAAAATTAATAAACTCAAAGTCCAGGCAGAGCAGGTCATCCGGTCTCAGAATATTAAACATCGGCCCGGCTGGACTTATTTCGATTTTCGCCTGTGGAAGTATTTTTTTCTGAATGGTTTTGAGCTGGCCGACGAGGGGCGCAGCTCCCAGGACCCCGGCATAGGATAAGAATTTTCTTCTGGTTATGGATGGTTTCTTCGATTCCTCATCGGCCTGGTTGGTCTTAACCGGATGAGAATCAGACATAGTGCCCTCCTTCGCTCTAAAGCAGACTGATTCACAGTCTTCTTAGATGCTTGTTCACTACCCCTTCTTGCAGCTGTCAATCTGCATTTAATTCGATCTCTGCCTTTCTTATATTTATATTCTGATAAAAGTCAAGTTAATTATTCCTGCATTTTTCAATTTGTTTCTTTTATAAAGTTCTGCTATTTATAAAACATAATGGTTCAAAAAGGGCAGCAAAGGGGGTTCAGTCCTGTCCTCGCTGGTCCCCTGAGCGCCTGTTTAAGTGGAGTATTTCTGGGTGAATGGAATGTTATCTTAGAAATTATTAAGGGTAAGTCAATTTTCAATTTCTCAGATCTGGCGGGCATCTCTATCTGGCATGGGCTGCTCTGGCTGGTCCTCGGTCTGGCCGCAGGTTTGATCTGGACTGTCTGGCTGGCAGTCAGGAGAAAGCCGCCGAAAACAAATTTTTTGGCCTGGTTTATTATCTTCAGTTATTTGGCTATCTGGCTTCTGGGCCAGGGTTTTATCAATACTTATATTTTCGCCGGCATCTTGAACCGGTCAGCTCTTATTATCAATATTATTCTTTTCGGTCTGGCGGTGACCGGCCTGCTACTGCTCTTCCTGGCTTTCAGAAAAAAAGCTCCAGCCTTTAATCTCTTCTGGAAAAGTTACCTGACTGCTCATCTGGCTGTTTTACTGGCAGGTTTGGTGGTAATTTTGACCCCAGCCAGCTTCCGCCAGAACAAGCTGGTGAATGAAGAACCAGTTCTAACTCCGGCTTCCAGAGAACCAGCCAAAAATGTCATTCTGGTCATCTGGGACGCAGTCCGGGCTGATCATTTAAGCTGTTATGGTTATCCTCTGGAGACCTCCCCACATCTTGATAGCCTGGCCAGCCGGGGAATACTATTTGAACAGGCTATAGCCTCTTCTTCTCATACCGTTGAGTCTGTGCCTTCTCTTCTTTCCTCTACTTTACCCGCTTCCCACCAGATGAATGACATTACCTCTTATCTTCCTTCTGATCTCATTATTATCCCCCAGGTTTTTAAGGCGATTGGCTACAATACGGCTGCTTTTTCCTTTAATCCGTATTTTTCTCCAGCCTATGGATATGATAAGGGACTTGATCGCTTTTTTGCTCCAGGCGAATTTTCTATAAAAGCCTATAAAACACTTTTTGGCCATATCCTTGACCGCTCGACTCGCCTGCCGGTAATCAGTCAGGGGCTAAAACCAGTTTACCTTTTGAGTCAGAAACTGGCCGCTCTTAGCTTTGGAGAAAGCCAACTGGTCTCAACTGACCCCGGAACGATAACTTCCAGAATGACCAGCTGGATTAAAAACCATCCCCAGAAACCATTTTTCCTGCTGGCACACCTGGAAGGAGGCCACGCTCCCTATCTGGCCCCGCCCTCTTTCGTCAAGAAGTTCTGGCCGGGAGAAAACCTGCCAGAGGCCGAAAGCTGGCCAACCACCTTTCCTCAGAGCCTGGGTTTGTTTCTGCCTTTTAGGGAAGGTCCGGTCCTGGCTGAAGCCGGCCGGCAAAAGATGATAGCTCTCTATGATGCTAAGATCCTTTATCATGATTACTGGCTTGGCCAGTTGATCGAATTTCTGCGGATGGAAAAGAGATTAAAAGATACGCTTTTTATTGTCACCTCTGATCATGGCGAGGAATTCTATGATCATCATGGCTGGGGACATGGGCATTCCCTTTACCAGGAACTCCTTCAGGTTCCGCTCATCATGTCTGGAGAAAGCCTTCTTCCCTCTGGCCTTAAAATCAGCCAGCCTGTCTCCCTGTTAGATTTATTTCCGACTCTATTTTCCCTGCTGGCCATTAACCAAGCCCCTAACCTGCCTTATTCGCTGCAGGGCCAAGACCTCAGCCGGGCTCTTGACCGGAAAACAGAACCAGATAGCAAAAGGCTGATCTACTCAGAGCTGACCCAGGGCTCACACCAGGCCTGGTCTCTGCTCGATTTTCCCTGGAAAGTTATCCATTCAGTTTTTGGCTCGGAGGAAGTGACGGAGCTCTATAATTTAAGAAATGATCCTCAAGAAAAAAATAATCTGGCGGCCGCTTACCCTGAAGAAAAAGAACGGTTACTGCTATCCCTCCAGGAGATAATCGACCTGGCCAGGCAAAGAGTGTTTAAAAGTCAGCGCCGCTGGGTTAGCCCGGCTGAAAAGGAAAAACTCAGATCCCTTGGCTACATTGATTGACAGGGGAAAGACCGATCTTCGGCCAGGCTGACCTCAGAATTGGTCATTGGCCTGAGCTTGACGCTGGTTAAAAAGCAAGTAGCTGGAAATTAAGGCTTAATCTGGAACGCCTGGCTTTTCTTTCTTCTCAAGATAAAGATCGACTCAACTTTGACCACGATCAACCCGGCTGTCAGCAGAAGAGTTAGCGGCCACCAAGCTGGCAATAGAATAAGCAGAAGGGGGATAACAGTTGAATTAGCAAACTTACCTGGCTGACTGAAATTAAGCTTGAAAACTTTTTGGTCAACCAGGTAAAAGAAATCAACTGAGATTATATCAAACTTAATGAATTGATAGCTCAAGTAAAAGTCAATAAAAGCAAAGTTTAAGATGTAAAGAGTGACGGGCCAAACCAGCCCGGGATGAAAAGAAATGAAGTTGATAAAGAAAAAGAGGCTTTCCATCCTGTCGGCAATAATATCAATTTCTGCGCCGACGATTGTTCTCTGCTTAAAGGTTTTAGCCCAGCAGCCATCCAGCCAGTCTCCCAGCCAGTGAATCCCAAGCCCGAGATAATTATATAGTTCGCGGTGATGGATAGCAGCCAGGCAGAAAAAGATAAGTGACAAGAGCAGCCGGAGAAGGGTAATTAGATTGGCTCCAGTGGCCAGGCTGTCTGGTTTAGTTGATTTGAAGATAGCCATCTTCACCAACCGCTTATTATTTGCCCGACGGCGATCTGAGCCTTGATCGCCGGTTGTGCCAACTTTTAATTATTGTAACAGATAAAACCCGGATTATAAAAGAAATTCCGGGCTCAATAAAATATAATTGGTAAACAAAAGAGTAATAAGATAAAATCGGAGCAGAAAGGAGGGAATTATGCATATTGTCTGGACAATCCTTCTTGGGCTAGCCGCCGGGATTATTGCTAAATTGATCTTTCCCGGCAAAGAAAATATGGGTTGGATCATGACGACTTTGCTGGGCATCGCCGGCTCATTTTTATCCACCTATTTGGGCCAGTTTCTGAAAATTTATGAGCCAGGAGAGACCGCTGGCTTCATCGGGGCTATAGTTGGAGCTCTAATCATTCTTTTCATCGTCAGCCTTTTCAGAAGAAAGGCCCGCTAATCAACTCTTAGCTCCTCTTGGCTTGCCCGGTGAGTTCCTGGCGCTACCTGAGGATTCTAGACTTGGAAAGGCCGGGATTTCTGGCCTTGAACCGGTAAGGTAAGTCGTCTAAATTTTTCTGGATTGTAAAATCAAGTCTCAATAGAATAGAAGAAAGAATAATTTACCAAAGATATTGACAAAGAAGTTATCGGACTCCTCAAGCATTATAACCGGAGTTTCTTTTTCCTGAATCGGGGATTTAAGAAACTTAATCCTCAGAGAAGCCCCTTCGGCTGCTGACTCTTTTAGATTAACTGCTGCCTAAATGAGGGCCTTGAAATAAAAAAAGGTCATCAGGCCGGAAGCGATAAGTCTAATGACGAGAGAAGTAAAATAACCCAGGAAAACTCCCCAGCCTGCTTTCATGGCTGCCCTTTCTCCCTGGCCAGCCAGAAGCTCGCCAATTATCGCCCCGGCCAGGGCTCCGATGATCAGACCAAAAGGCGGAAAGAAAAAGACGCCAATCAGCAGGCCCAAAAAAGCACCCCAGCTACCCCATCTGGTTGAACCATATCTCCTGGCTCCCCTGACCGGAAGAAAATAATCGAGAAAGACCGAGATAATGGTCAGAGCCGCCAGGCCAATCAATAACCGCGGGCTAAAAGTGTCCCAGCCCCTGGCCAGACAGAGCAGGATCAGGCCCAGAAAATTAAGAGGTGGTCCAGCCAGAACAGGCAAAAGGCTGCCCGCCAGTCCAAGCAATTGAAGCAAAGAACCGGCGATGAGTAAAATTACTTCCAGCATGTCTCAATTAACCGGAAAGATAAGGCTGGCCTGTGGCAATCAGCCAGCCTCCCCTGAAGATTTTGATTGCCGTTATCAGCATTATCTTATCGACTCCCTCCTTTAGTTTGAAACTGGATAAGGAACCGCATAAGGCCCCTCGCAGATAAAGGCCATGGCTGGCTGAAGGCCTTTAGACCGGAGGAGAGCTACAGCCAGCAGAACTGCCTTCTGGGTCATGTCCTGAGCTTTTTCAATTAAGGTCATCCGATTATTTTCATCCAGCAAGTCCAGACCGCTTATTCCCGGCAGGAGTCGATAATCTTTCAGGTTAATTTCCGGTGAACAGTAAATCAGCCCTTCTTCCCCGACTTTTCTTAAGACCTTCCCCCAGACCTCAGGCTCCCATTGATCCTTGGTAAATTTCCAGCCAGGTGATTTAAGCAGCTGGAGGTAGCCGTCGGGCCCCTGGAGCTTCAGCAGGTGAAGAAGAGTCCTGTACTCGGACGAGCCAACCGGATCAAAAGCATCTCTATTATTGGCGACAATGACTATGATTCCACCCTCTTTAACCGCCGGCAAGGCTGAAACCGCGGCTTTCGCTGTCTGATAATGATTCTGGCCGACATAACCGCCATGAGTCAGCACCAGATCATATTCCTGCCTGATCGGGATGGCCACATAATCCTTAATAAAATGAAAAGCAGCCAGGTTGGCCTCAACCAGCTGGCCGGCAAAGACGCCGGTCAGCTGCAGGTCTTTATTGAGGGTAACATTGAGGGAAAAATCAACTCCGGCTTTTTGAGCAATCTCCAGGGCTTCTTCATGGCAGGGATTCCCGTCCAGGATCAGGTTGGTGGCCAGCGGGTCTTCCAGATAATCAGGACCATGAAACTTTTCTATGGTTTTAATATCGACCAGGCCCGGGCAGATAGCTTTCCGGCCGCCAGAAATTCCAGCAAAAAAATGGCTCTCGACCAGCCCGGTAGCTATTTTTAGATCAGCACTATAAAAATCCCGGTTAATTGAAACTGGCCTTCCCCGTCTGGTTTTACCCAGGCTGAGCAGAGAAGCTGAATTTTCAGCTTGGTGATCAATCAGTTGGTAATGGCCAACCACTTCCTGGCCATACATTTCAACTTTTTCCCGGTCGGTCATCGGGCGGTGCAGCCCTGTGCCGATTACAATTTTGATTTTTTCCTTAGACACCCCGGCTGTTTCTAACTGCTGGAGCAGAGGCCGGAGAATTCCGTTTTCTCCTTTATAGGGCACCGGCCGGGTGAGATCAGAAACGGTTATCGCCACTGACAGCAGGCCAGCCGGCTTTCCTTTTTTCTGGATAATTTCTTCCAGCCGGGGAGTGCCAATCGGGCTGGCCAGAGCTTCTTCCACCGCCCGCCCCGGATCAGCTAAGGGCTGAACAGCCTTCATGCTGAGTTCATCGCAATCAGACGGAACTTGAATTTGGAGCCGTTCCGAACCAAATTCAACCTGAATTTTTTTCCAGCCTTCGGTTTGAATGGTTTCAATCAGCTTTTTAAATTCAGGCTTCATTTTTAAATCCCCTGCTCTTGTTGAGATCTTATTTTTTCTGGCCCGACCCCATTTAGTCTTTTAGCGGCCCAACCCGGGGCTGTCGTTTATTTTCATTTCCCAGGTGAGTTCTAAGGCCTTCTTATAAGTGGCGCTAACTCCACAGTATTTATCCTGAGAAAGTTCTATGGCCTGTTTCAATTTGTCTTCTGGCAGGTTCTGACCGGTAAATTCATAAATCACATGCATCTTATAAAATTGTTTAGGATGTTCCTCTGTTACTTCACCTTCGACTATAAGCCTGAACTTCTCGACTGCCAGCCGCATTTTCTTCAGCATGGAAATGACATCCATGCCGGTGCAGCCGGCCAGAGCCACCAGCATCAGGGGCTTGGGCGGCGGGCCAAGGCCCTGTCCTGTTTCGGGAACGGTATCCATGATAATCTTATGCTGACCAACGGTAGCCTCAAAAGCCAGCCCGTCCAGCCAGTCAGCGGTAATTGACAGTTTATTATCCTCATTCATCTCAGCCTTCCTTCCCGGATCTTCTGAACAGGTTTTATTATACAGACAAGGCTGGCCGGCTGCCAAGCCTGGTCTTCATTCCAGTTAGAGCCGGCCAGTCATTAATCTTGTTCTGGCTTGAATTAAAGACCGTCTGAATAGTATATTAAGTAATTCATCAGGACAGAAGATAAATTGACGAGGCTAATAATAGCCAGCTGGAGGTTAAAGGTGAAAGACACCAGAAAGATAATCGCAGTTTTTATTTTTTGCTTAGTCTTGTTCGTTTCATTTGGATTTTTTTCTCAAGCAGCCAACAACCAGAGCCCGGCCGGGGAGCGGTTTAATTGCTACACCATTCTGGTCGGCAAAGAGGCCAGCGCCGATGGTTCGGTTCTGGTGGCCCATAACGAAGATGATTACGGCCAGCTTATTGTTAATGTCAGAAAAATGGCCCCGAGAAATTATGGCCAGACCGTAAAGATAAATCTGGGCGAGGGAGCAGTTTATCAGACCGGTGGCCAGATAAACGGCTTTCTCTGGATTGAAGCCACCGGCCAGGAATTCGCTGATAGTTTCGTCAATGATTATGACGTGGTCATCACTTCTGATAGTTGTGCTTCCAAGGAGGACCGTGAAGATTTAACCGCTGGTGGGATCGGTTATATGTTGAGAAGAATCATGGCCGAGAAAGCCAGGAGTGCCCGGGAGGCAGTTCTGCTGGCCGGGCAGCTGGTCGAAACCTATGGTTACCGCGGCTCAGGCCGGACTTACTCTATTGCTGACCGGAACGAGGCCTGGATGCTGGCAGTTATAAAAGGACGTCACTGGCTGGCCAGGCGCGTCCCGGACGGGGAGGTGGCCATTATCCCCAACTTTTACACTATAAGAGACATCCGCCTTGATGACCCAAAAAATTATTTGGGCAGTGCCGATATCATAGATTATGCCATAAAGAACGGCTGGTATGATGAAAAAAAAGACGGGCCCTTTGATTTTAAAAAAGCCTTCAGCCGTCCTTCCAGTCGGGAACCGGTTTTCGACGGCAACACCCTCAGAATGTGGCGCGGTTTGAGCCTCCTCAGCGGGCAAAAATGGGAAATAAATGGAGATTATCCTTTTTCTTTTAAGCCGGCCAGCAAAGTCACCCCCCAAAGCCTGATGGCCATCCTCCGTGACCATTATGAAGGAACAGAATATGACGCCACTTCTCTCTATCAGCAGGGCAGCCCCAATAAAACCAAATTCCGGACAATCTGCACCGCCACCACCATTAATTCTTTCGTAGCCGTTTTAAATGGGCAGAAACCAGAACCTATTTCAGTCTTAGTCTGGCTGGCCTTTGGCAAACCAGATACAACTGCCTATCTACCGGTTTATTATGGAGTGGACAGCCTGCCACCCGGGGCCGGTGCCGGTTCAACCTATCATGATTATGAACAGCTCTATCAGCAGCATTTTGATCCGGTGGACATCAGGGCCGCTCAGGACAGCCTCCTCTCTACTAAGGTTCGCCAGTATGAAAGTCTGGTGGAAGCTAACTACGGGCAAAGGATTGAAACTGTCAGGCAAAAATTCCTGCCGGTAGAGAAGGAATATCTGCAAACAACCCCGGAATTTGAAGCTAAATTTTCTTTACTGGTCAAGAAAGACAAAAAATCAGCTCAAAAACTCCTCAACGATTATGAAACTGCCATTTTTAGCCGGATAATGGGACTATATGACCGCCTGCTAAAAGAAAATAAGTAAATTTCAACTTTCCGGGCTGAGGTAAAATCACAACTTGTCCGGCCAAATAGCCAGGGTAGCCGTTTGAGGTTTATTCCTGGCCTGGCTGGCTCAAAATCTATCTGACATAAATTTCGTCTACCAGCAGCCAGGCTTTCTGACCTGCTCCCCGGAATCCGGCCGGGATCTGACCGGGGCTGGTAGCGGTCAGCCTGATAAAGCGGGCCGGCCGGCCTTTAAGACTAAAAGTCAGGCTCTTAGCCGCCGGGCCCTGAGTCTTCCCGGCTGCCGGGACAGGCAGCGGTTGATCAACCGCTGTCTCGAACTTTTTCCCGTCCACAGAAAGCTCGACCTTAACAGCGGCCGGTAGAAAGATGCGGGAATTGTTATTTTCGAAACAGCTGAGTTCCAGCTCGAAGACATCCCTTTTCTGGCCAAGATCAAGAACCACTTTCAGATCCTCACCCTCAAAACCCTGCCAGTTTTCATCAGAAACATCTTCCCGGGCTCTGACCAGGTCAATTAAAGTCTTTTCTTCTCCGGCCCCCAGCCTGTCCTTAGACGGCGGGTTAAAATAGATGACTTCAGCCACTGGCAGCGACTGGCTGTAATAGGCTGTCGCTACCTGACTGGGCAATCTAACCGGATGGAAAGCCTTAACTTTGAGGATTTTATTTCCGCTGAGACTGAGCTTTTCAGTGTAAACCGGGGATTTGAGAGTTGGCTCACTACCATCAAGTGTATAATGAATTTCTACACCTTCAAACGGTACAGCTATTGAGACTGAGGCTGATTGGCCCTGGCTGACATGAGCTTTAGCCGGAGTGATGACCGGCCGTGGCACCACTTGCCACCGTTCATAATCTTCAGCCTTCCGGTCAAGCCGGTCAAACAAATCCTGAGCCGGCTTTGACCCATCATTTTCATTTAAGGCCATGGTCAAAGCTAAGATTTTTATTGAACTGTTTCTGGGCAGGACAATTTCTTTAGCTCCTAAGGGCAGGTCAATTTTATATTTAAAAATGTAGCCATAAATATAAGGTTCATTGCCTTCCCGGCCGCCCACCGGCCGGTGAAGATGGGTGGTAAAAAAGGCTACTTCATCATTCCTGATATAGCCCGGGTTCACCCCGGTATAGGTGAAACGGTCCCGGTCAAAATCTATTCCCGCGGCCGGGCCTTCAGCCCACAGCCGGTTGTCCCACTGACCGATAAAACCCGACCAGTAGCCAATGGGTATTTCCACTTCTTTCTGACCAAGCTTGAAGACTCCCTTCTGATTTTCATCAGAAGCGGCGGCCAGAAGATAGAGGCAATTAAAATTCCCCTGAGGCAAGCTGATGACCTGGCCTTCGCAGCTCAGGGCATTTTTGGCCCCATCAAATTTCGGGCCAAGTTTGAAACTCAAATTACCGGATAGAATTGTGTCGGGAATCAGCTCGGCTGGATAACTCCGGCCGGTAGCCTCCAGAGCTCCGTCACTCCGGTTGTGATCAAAGCTGAAGATATCAAGATTATAGGGCAGTTCGACCGGGCCTGAAACTGGTTGAGTTAGCTGTTTATTCGGTAATTCAATTTCGAGAGCAAAACTTTTCAGGCTATAAGGTTCAAGATCGAAAATAAGCTTATTGGCTTTGATTTGAGCAGCTGCTAATTTATCCTCGACACCGTTAACTTCGCTGGCCGATTTAATAGGTGACGCCAGAGTCAGGCTGGCTTTCTTTACGGCCTGACCTTTAGTCTCAACTACTCTGACTATAATTTCCTCTGATTTTTCAGCTTTCTTGACGGCCAGAACTCTGATCGAAGCCGGTTCGGCCGCGAGGAAGCTAAATCTCTTACCGAGCGTCCCGGGATGAGACTGAGTCTCAAAAGCGATCAGAGGCTGATTAAGCCTCAATGACTGCTCGCTCGTCCCGGCCTGACGCCAGTCTCCAGGATGGCCATAAAGGGCATAAAGAATTTCATGCCGGCCAAAATCCTGAGTGGCCTGCTCCTTAGGCCAGCTTCTGACCCCGGGGGTATAAAGTAGAGTCAGCCGGACGATGTTGTCGGCCGGTTTGTCCGATCCGTATTTACAATCTTCCAGAACCGACACCCCATAAGAACTGCTCTTATCAGTCAGGTCAAACCATAGATGAGAAGGAACTTCAAACTTTTTTGGATCATTATTGCCTCTTTCTATGGTGCCGACTTCCCAGTTATAGGTAGCGACCGAATTAGCTACAGTTAGAGGGAAAACTGCTTTGAGCGATGATTCAGCCGTCGCCCAGTCTATTTCGTTGTTCCATTCTATCCGGTCACCCGCCCCGCCGGCTGATAGCCTGACCACCTGGACAAACTTTGAATGTCTTGACTCCCGTTCAATTTTGATCGCCACCCGGGCCGGGCCGTTTTCAACCACAGTTATTCTGGCCGGGCCTTCCACATAACCAACCGGGGGCTTCATCCTGTCTTCCCAATCCATATTCCAGGCAGGCCACTGCTGCGGTTTTTCATAATGGAAAGATAACCTGGCCGGCGAAACTAACAGCTCTTTTTTAGCCTTTTTATCATAGATACTGGAAACATCGCCGTCACGGTTTATTTTCACCAGATAACGTAGGTTTTCTAAACTGTTTTTTTCAACCTTAAGGCCGGTAGCCAGCTGGCAGGGTTCAGAGGCCGGCCTGAGATCATAAACACTGAAACCCAGCGATGGAACTCTGGCCAGAAAAATGATCTTAACCTTATTTCCCTCAAGGTCCTTTATCTGAGATGGAGTTTCAAGTCCATCCGGGCCAAAAACCCGGCAGCTGGCCACTGCCTGAGAGAAGGTTACTTCAGCTTCAACTATATCTTCCCGGTCAAAAGCCAGCGGATTGTAGATAACCAGCGGCCGGCCCGTTACCAGGGTATCCAGGCCGCGACTGATCGCTCCGGCTGAATCCTTAATCACCTGTTGAAATTGATTGGCGGCCAGGACTTCATCATTCCAGGAAAATTCATAGGCCCGGGGGATACTTGTCCCGGGTAGAATATCATGAAATTGAGCACCCAGCACCAGTCGCCAGGCTTCATTCAACCTGGACTGATCATACTTTGCTCCGCCCAGCCAGTTAGCCACGACCGCCGCGGCTTCAGCCGAGTAGCCGAGGAATTCATTTTTACGGTTCCAGCGCTTCATAGCCGCCTGGGAGGTAATCGAGCCGGCTGAGTGATTGGTCAGCAGGAATTCTCCCCGGTAAGAAGGAAGTTTTTGCTTCTGTTCAGGAGTGATAAAAACAAATAGGTCCTCAGCTTTTGAGGCAGCTATTTTGACTTCGCTCCCCGGGTTGCTGGCCAGGCTTTTTTCCAGATTAATAACCGAGTTTTCCTCCGGGGCCCCGCCGATGTCGCCGGTGCCATAGTACATATAATCGGCATAAACGCCGTATTTCTGCCCGTTAGCCATCACCCTTTTCAGCCAGGTTTCATTCTGGGTCAAATCACCGCTGATTTTCGCCACATAATCGCCTGGATTAAGAGCCGCCACCACTGATTGTCCATCAGGCCCGGCCCAGACTCCAAGGTTAAAGGGAATACCAATAGCTGAGCCCCAGGAAAGCTTCTGGGTAGAAAAACCCTGCAGCCCGCAATAAGCCAGGATGGAGGGAAGTGATGCCGGAAAGCCAAAGCAATCAGGCAGGATATATTCCCGGCTGCTGAAGCCAAACTCCTGCCGGAAATAATGTGTTCCATATAAAACCTGCCGGATGATTGATTCCGCCGACGGTGCCATCACATCGTTTTCTTCCAGAGAAGAACCGGCCGGGAACCACCTGCCCTGAGCCACATAATCTTTAACTTTCTTATATTCTTCGGGATAATATTCGTTCATCAGCCGGTAGCGGTTGGCCCCGCTGAAATTGAACACATAGTCAGGATATTTTTGAAACAGCGAAAAATTATCAGCCATGGTGTTCCAGATGTATTCCCTGATTGTTTTTTGATAATCCCAGCGCCATTGAGTATCAAGATGGGCATAACCGACGGTAAATAGAATTTTTTCCCGGCTCAGATCCGGTCTGGTCTGAGCTCCGGCCGGTGCCACCCGGAAAAATGACAGTCCGGTTAAAATCAATAAAACCAGGCTAAAAAATAAGGCAGACGCCCTTCTGAACTTTAAATTTTTAAGGCTAATCATGCTAAACCTCACCTAATTTTTTATCAAAAAAATTCCTCGCCTTAATCTCAAACCAGATCCAAATCTACTGTCTTTTGAAGTTAATCATAATATTCAAGGCCAAGATGGGTGATGAGCTCTTCCCCTTTCAGATAGCGCAGTGTATTTTTAAGCTTCATCAACTGAATGAACAGGTCATGCTCAGGATAGAGCTCGGGAGCACACATCGGGCTTTTAAAATAGAATGACAGCCACTCCTGAATGCCGCGCAGGCCAGCCCGCTGAGCCAGGTCCATAAACAGGACCAGATCCAGGACAATAGGAGCAGCCAGAATGCTGTCGCGGCACAAAAAGTCTATTTTGATCTGCATGGGATAACCCAGCCAGCCAAAAATATCAATGTTATCCCAGCCTTCTTTGTTGTCGCCGCGGGGTGGATAATAGTTGATCCGCACTTTATGATAAAAGTGGCCATACAGTTCAGGATAAACGTCAGGCTGCAAGATATATTCGAGCGAACCAAGCTTACTTTCTTCCTTGGTTTTGAAAGATTCAGGATCGTCCAGCACTTCGCCGTCCCGGTTGCCGAGGATGTTGGTTGAAAACCAGCCATCCAGGCCGATCAGTCTGGCTTTCAAGCCGGGGGCGATGATGGTCTTCATCAGGGTCTGGCCTGTTTTATAATCTTTGCCGGCTACCGGCAGGTTCTGCTGTTTGGCCAGCTCGACCATGGCCGGGATATCCACCGTCAGGTTAGGCGCTCCATTGACAAAAGGAATACCCGACTTAAGGGCCGCATAAGCATAAATCATGCTGGGAGCAACAGCCGGGTCATTTTCCTTCATGGCTTTTTCCAGCGACTCAATAGTTTGATGAACTGTTTCGGCTTTCATAAAAATTTCAGTTGAGGCACACCAAATCATGACCAGGCGGTTAAGCTTATTTTCTTCTTTAAACTTTTTTATATCAGCCATCAGTTGCAGGGCTAAATCATATTTATTGGCCCCGCTCTTTTTATTGGGCCCATCCAGGTTTTTAACATAATGGCGGTCAAAGACAGCCGGCATAGGCTTAATTTTTTCCAGTTCATCCCTGACCGGTTCAAGGTCCTCCTTTTTCAAAACACCGGCTTTCAGGGCCGATTCATAAGCGTTATCAGGAAAAATGTCCCAGGCGGCAAAAACCAGATCATTGAGACTGGCCAGCTCGACAAAGTCTTTTATCTTCGGAACCCTCTTCTCCGTTCTTTTGCCCAGTCTGATTGTCCCCATCTGGGTTAAGGAACCGAAAGGCCGGCCGAGCCCTTTACGAACCAGCATGGTGCCGGCAATAAAAGTGGTGGCCACCGCGCCCAGCCCGGGTATCAACACTCCTAATTTGCCTTCTGGTTTTTTAATCTCAATTTTATCTTTCATCTTTGTCTCCTGTTAGTAAAAGATTTTAATAGTTAAAAACAAGATAAAAAACATATCACAGCCTTATCTTTTCTTCAACCAGATGGATCCGGGCAAATGCCCCCTGGCCGCCTGAAGGCCAGAGCCACTGTCTGGCCACGGACGCTTTTCCCTGGCCAGATTAAGGCAGATGACAATAGCAGCCGGTAGCCGGACAGCCGCCAGCTTGAATATGATCCATCAGCTTGACCTGGATTTTCCCGCCCTGACCAAGTATTGATATTCAGCTTCTGAACTCCTATAATCTCTCTGTTATGGTCACCTATGAGAATAAGGGCTTCCGGATTCTGCCCAAAAATTTAATCGTTTTTACCTTGAAAATCTTTGACCGCCTTTCGCTTCTTCTCGTTCAGCTGAGAATTCATCCAAATTATGTCAGTTTAGCCGGGTTTCTGGCCGGATTGCTGGTGGGCCTTTTTTACGGCCTCGATTACCCTGTCTGGGCCTTAGTCTTTCTGGTTGTCTCGGGCATGATGGATATCCTGGACGGCAAGGTGGCCACTAATGGCAATCGAAAAACCAGGTTTGGAGCTATTTTTGATTCCAGTCTTGACCGCTACTCAGAATTTGCCATATATCTCGGACTCGGCTTCCATTTCCGTCACCACTGGATCCTGTGGGTGCTGGCTCTGGCTTTTCTCGGTTCGACCATGGTCAGCTATACCAAAGCCAGGGCCGAGGGACTTGGCTTTCAGTGCCAGCTGGGAATCATGCAGAGAGCCGAAAGGCTGGTTCTGTTGATTTTAGGCACTCTTCTTGGCCTGATTATTAACAACTTTGATCTGGTCATGATTGTCACCATCATTATTCTGGCTATGGCCTCCAATCTGACCGCTATTCAGAGAATAGTCTTTGTCTATCAACAGGAAAAACGGGAAAAAAATAATTTATCTTGAAATTAATGGTGCCAGCCGTTTTTATTTTTGCCTGTTCCGGCGCTCCAACAGCTCTTGCCGCCTTTTGACCCAGCCCTTCTTTTCGACCTGGCGCGAGCGGGCTATAGCCAGAGCTTTTGGTGACACATCGTCGGTAATGGTTGAACCGGCCGCAATATAAGCTCCCCGGCCGACCTTTACCGGGGCTACCAGCTCTGTTCCCGAGCCAACGAAAACCTCCCGGCCGATGGTGGTCTTATTTTTCTTCTGGCCATCATAATTGCAGGTAATGGTTCCGGCTCCAATATTAACCTTCTCTCCGACCAGAGCATCTCCCAGATAACTCAGATGCATGGCTTTTGATTCCTGGCCAAAGACTGTCTTTTTCATTTCAACAAAATTGCCTACCCGGCTGCCGGCTTTTAACCTGGTTCCAGGCCTCAGGCGGGAAAACGGCCCGACCTGGACAGCCTTTTCAATCCGGCAACCTTCAATAACTGTCGAACTGAAAACTTTTACCTGATCGCCGAGCTGACTGTGAGTAATATGGCAGTGAGGATAGATCAGACAATTACTGCCTATCCTGGTCTGGCCCTCAATTAACACCCAGGGATAGATGACACTCCCCCGGCCGATTTGAACCCCGGGATCAATCCAGGTCTCCTCTGGCGAGAAAAAAATTACCCCCTTCTCTTCGAGCCTGGCTATCTTTTGTCTGTTCAAAATGGCGGCAGCCTGCGCCCAATCCTCAGGTTTTAAAATGGAAATAAAACCGGCTTGATCTTTATCATCAACCCAGTCAAAGCCCAGACTGTCAAAATCAGGTTTCAAATAATCGGTTAACCCGACTACATTCAGTTCGCCCGATAGCTTAAAACATTTTTCAAGAATGAAGCGGCCAGCCTCCTGGTCAAGATCCAGTACCGCCAGGCCAGGATAGACAAAATAGTCCTGATCATCCCGCTCATTTTCAGCCTTTTGTTTTCCGGCCAGAAAAGTCAGACGATAGCCCCCTTCCCGGTGAGTTTTCAGGGCTTGAAGCAAAATATCCTGGTTGATCGGGAAAAACTCGGTGGATAAAAGAAGCACTTCTCCTTTTATCTTCAGTCTGGAGAAATACCTGGCCGACTGGCCTTTATCTGCAGCTTCTCCTGGCTGAACAAAAATCAAACGGGCAGTTTTCTTAGCAGGCTGATAGGGCTGAACCTGTCTGGAAACAACTGTTATTCTTTCTGGCTGGAGCTTTAAAGCAACTTCGATTAAATGATTCAGCCTGGCCTCCGGGGAGAGAAGCGCTGGCCATTGCCTCTGTTCTTCCCCTTCGGTCCCGACCTGACTGATAATAATCTGGAGCTTTTTTTTCATGAAAGCTTAACCAGAATTTTAAATCTTTTATCTTCCCAGAGAGGTTCAAAATCTGCTTCGTTCTGAGCCAGAATGGCCAGAGTTTTGTCTTTCTGAATAGCTTTTTTCAAGGCTTCCAGGCTATCTTCAGGGCGGTCATCCTGCAGGCAAGCGATAGCCATCAAATAATATATTCTGGCTTCTTCCTTTTTAAATTCCAGAGCTTTCTCTAATAGCTTCAAAGCGCCTTCTGGCTCGGTCTGATTGATTTTTAACTGAGCATAAAAAAGATAATCTTCAACTGTCTTCAGGCTGGCTGATTCTTTTTTCTGGCTCTTCTGACAAATGGTCAGATAAACACGGGCCCGGTCAACCAGTTCGTGCTCTTCCGGGAACTTTTCTATCAGATTCTCAAATGAAGAAAGCGCTTTTTCATAGTCCCGCCGCCGGAAATCTTTTATACCCTGACTATAAAGGCTTAGAGCCTTCTGGTAATCGTCCTTTTTCTTGAGTTCACTCACCTTGTTCTCCTGACCATCAAAGGTTAAATCTTTGCTATTTTACAATATAGGAGGTGGTTTGACAAGTTTCGTCTTAAACCGCCATTAGAGGGGAAAGATGCTTATTTTTAGCCGGCAGCTGACACTTTTGACCTCTCCTTAAAAAAAATAGGCAGTGGACTATCATTCCAGCTTTTTTGTGTTAAAATTAAAAAGTGAAAGCATTCCTGGCCGAGACACTGGAGAAACTTTATCAGCAAAAGATAACTCCGGAGGCCGCCCTTCAGAAACTAAAAGATTTTCCTTTTGAGGACCTCAATTTCGCTAAAGTTGACCATGCCCGGGAATTGAGGAAGGGATCACCTGAAGTCATTTTTGGCCAGGGGAAAACGGCTGCGCAGATTGTCCAGATTGCCAGGTCCATTCTAAGAAAGCAAAGCAACCTGCTTATTACCCGGCTCTCACCTGAAATTTATAAGAGCCTGAAAAAGAGCTTGCCCGGGGCTAAATATGATGAAGAGGCCCGTTGTCTGACCTTAATCAAAAAGCGGCCGGCAACTGGCCGGGGCCAGGTAGCCATTCTAACTGCCGGTACCTCTGATATTCCAGTCGCCGAAGAAGCAGCTATTACCTGTGATTTTTTTGGTAACAGGGTGACCAGAATTTATGATGTCGGCGTGGCCGGACTGCATCGTCTTTTAAGCCATTATAATGAGTTGCAGCAGGCCAGAGTGATCATTGTAGCTGCCGGCCTGGAAGGAGCTTTGCCCAGTGTGGTGGCCGGATTGGTAGCCAGCCCCGTTATAGCTGTCCCGACCAGCACCGGTTATGGAGCCAGCTTTCACGGCCTGTCTGCCCTGCTGGCCATGCTTAATTCCTGCCCGGGCGGGGTGGGCGTCGTCAACATTGATAATGGTTTCGGAGCCGGCTATTTGGCCAGCCTGATTAATCATTTAAAGTGAAACTGCTAGAAAAAAATAGTTTATCTGAAGCCAGCTTCTTGACAACTGGCAGAGGCGAAACTATTTTATATAAAAAAGGCAGGCTATTTTTCTGCTGATGGAAATAACCGAAAAGATCAAACAGGTTGCTTCTATAGTTGAGATAGCTTCGCAGTATACAACCCTGAATAAAAAGGGCAAAAAATGGATCGGGCTTTGCCCGTTTCACTCTGAAAAAACCCCTTCTTTTACCGTCGACGAAGAGAAACAGCTATATCATTGTTTTGGCTGCGGGGCAGGCGGTGACCTGTTTTCGCTGGTCATGGAAAAAGAAAACCTGACTTTTCCCGAAGCCATCCGGTTTCTGGCTGAAAAATATCATCTTCCCTGGCAGGAAAGGTATCAGGCATCCGGCCAGACCCGCCTGGAAGAAAAAATCTTCGAAATAAATGAGAAAGCTCTGGCCTACTTTAAAAACAACCTGTTTAAAACAGCTGAAGGCCAGAAGGCCCTGGACTATTTGAAAGGACGCCAGTTCTCGGAAGAGACCATCAAAAAGCTAAGGCTCGGCTATGCCCTTAATTCCTGGGATTCTTTGTATGAAGCTTTCAAGACCAGCTATAGCCCCCAGGATCTGGAAAAGGCAGGGTTAATCATCCGCGGCGAGAAAACTGGCGAATTCCGCGACCGCTTTCGCGGCCGGATCATTTTCCCCATATTTACCCTGACGGGACGGGTAGTAGCCTTTGGGGGGCGAACGGTTTTTGATGCCCAGCCCAAATATCTGAACTCACCTGAAACTCAAACTTTCATCAAAGGCAGCCTGCTTTATGGCCTTAATTTCACCAAAGAAGATATCAGGCAGGCGAATGAGCTAATTCTGGTTGAAGGTTATGCTGATTTTGCCTCGCTTTATCAAGCCGGTATTCAGAATATTGCTGCTTCAATGGGGACCAGCCTGACTGCCCAGCAAGTAGCTCAGGCCAGGCGCTACGCTTCGAGCCTCATCATCAACTATGATGGAGATGAAGCCGGCCTCAAAGCTGCCTTGCGGGCAATTCCAATCTGCCTCCAGACCGGCCTGAAGACTAAGGTTTTAATTCTGCCCGAAAAGCTTGATCCTGATGGATTCCTGAGAAAATACGGTTCAGACCGGTACCGGCAGCTACTTAAAAAGAGCCAGGAAGGTTTCCGCTTTTTGCTTCTTAATTACACCAGAAATGTTGATCTGACCGTTCCTGAAGAAAAAAGCCGGGTAGCCAGAATCATCCTGGAAGAAATCAAACGGTTACCCGATGCGCTGGTTCAGAATGAATATCTTCAGCAGGCGGCTGAATTCCTCAAAATTGATGAGACCCTGCTTAGAAAAATCTTGGAGAACAGTTCAAGAAGCAATCAACCCAAAGCCAGCCGGGAAGAGGAAGGAATATTCTGCCCGGCTGAAAAGCGCCTGTTACAGCTGCTGTTCAATCAGCCGGAATTACTGCTTCCGCTGGCTAACGAACTCGAGCCTGAATGTTTTCAGGGCCTGCCGAGTGAACCGGTTTTCCACTGCCTCAGGGAATGTCTTAAAAAGGGGCAGGCCTGGGATTTCAGTCAGCTCCAGCAGTCGATTAAACCTCCGTTGCTGGGCCACGTCGCCAGAAGCCTCCAGGAAGAGACACCGGCTGGCTCGATTGGTGAAGCCCTCGACTGTTTGAATACCTTGAGAAAGGTCAGCCTGCAAAAAAAGCTTAAAGACCTCCAGAAAGAAATTGCCCTGAGTGAAAAAAAGGGAGATAAAGAAAAGCTAACCGCTCTTCTCTATCAGAAGCATGAAATTACCAGGCAGATTTTGACGCTATGATTAAACTAAATATAAAAAACAACTGCCAGCCGGCACCGTAAGGAGGTTTCAAGGTGGCATCTGATGAAAAATATCAGAAAGAAGAGATCAGTCAATTAATCTCCAAAGGGAAAAGACAAGGTTTTTTATCGTGGGAAGAAATCGATCAGACTTTTGCTGAGGAAGTCGGCCCCGAAGATGATTTTGATAACTTTTTATCATCTATGGATAGTTATGGAATTAAGATTCTCGATTCCCAGCAGAGAGAAATTTTAGCCTTTTCCCACAAAAAAAATGCAGCCTGCCTGCCTGGGCTGGAAAGAACAACCGACCCGGTCAAACTATATCTGCGGGAGATGGGCAATATTCCCCTGCTGACCAGAGAGGGAGAAATTTCCATTGCCCGGGAAATAGAGCGGGGTGAAAAAGCCATTATTAAAACCCTGTCTAAAACCAGGCTGGTTCTTAATTACCTGATTGAAATAGAACAAAGAATCGCTGATTACCCTGAGACGATTCAAAAATATTTTGATTTCAATGACGAAGAACTGGCCGAAGACAAGCTGCCAGAAAAGCAGAAGGAACTGATTGATAAGATCAATATTGTCAAGGAGCTCAGCCGGGAAGTGGACAACCTGCCCAAGAGCAAAAAATATAACCTGGCCCGGGGCCGGATTATTATCAGGCTAAGCCAGTTAATCAGAGAGCTTAATCTTCAACCCAGTCTCAGGGAAGTGGTGATTGAACAGCTCAAGGACCGGTTAAGAGAAATGAATGAACTTGAATACCGGCGGGAACAGCTCAAGACTGCTCTGGGGCGAAAGAAAGAGAAAATGTCCAGACCGGCGGTCAGGGGGAAAAGCAAAACCCTTCCAAAAAACAAAGCCAAATTAGATCAGGCCCGGAAAACAGCGGAAAACGAGATCAAAAAAATAAATCAGGAAATCAAAAAACTGGAGAAAGAAGTCGGGCTGGACTCACCTGCCCTGAAAAAAGCGGTCAGGACCATCATGATGGGCAAGAGTACCAGTGAACAGGCCAAAAAGCAGCTGGTCGAAGCCAACTTAAGACTGGTGGTATCAATCGCTAAAAAATACAGTAACCGCGGCCTACAATTTCTTGATTTAATCCAGGAAGGCAATATGGGCTTGATGAAAGCAGTTGATAAATTCGAGTACCGACGCGGTTATAAATTTTCGACTTATGCCACCTGGTGGATCCGGCAGGCTATTACCAGAGCGATTGCTGACCAGGCCAGAACCATCCGGATTCCAGTTCACATGATTGAGACCATCAATAAACTGGTCAGGGTCAGCCGGCAGCTGGTCCAGGAGCTGGGCCGGGAGCCAAGCTGTGAAGAGATTGCCAAAAAAATGGACATGCCGGTTAGCAAAGTTCGGAAAATCATCAAGATCGCCCAGGAGCCAATTTCTTTGGAGACACCTATTGGCGAGGAAGAGGACAGTCATCTGGGTGATTTCATTGAAGACAAGATCCTGCCTTCCCCGCCGGAAGCGGTCATCCATTTGAGCCTCCGGGAACATATTGACGAAGCCTTAAAGACCCTCACCGATCGGGAAGGGCGGGTTTTGAAGATGCGCTTTGGCCTGGGTGACGGCAATGAGCATACGCTGGAGGAAGTCGGGCAGCAATTTAAAGTCACCCGGGAAAGGATCCGGCAGATTGAAGCTAAGGCCCTGCGCAAGCTGAAGCATCCGACCCGGAGCCGGAAACTAAAATCCTTTACCAACAGCTTCTGATCCAGCCGGCCGTCAATTGACTAACTGGAGATTATCTGATATAAAAAGGCACATGGGCCTATAGCTCAGCGGTAGAGCTACCGGCTCATAACCGGCAGGTCCCAGGTTCGAATCCTGGTAGGCCCATTTTAAGCTCTGAGCTAATTCGAGAGGCAAAGTGGACGGAGTAGATGTTGACTTTGAAAAATTAATCCAGCTTCAAGAGCTGGATATCTCCCTCAAGCAAATCAGCGGTGAGCTGTCTGACCTGCCCCTGCTCGTCGGGGCTATCGAAAAAAAAATCCAGGCTGGTTCTGATCATGTCCTCCAGGCTCAGGAGCAACTGACCAGGAATCAAAAAAAAAGGCGCGACCTGGAATCTCAAGTCAAAGACCTCAGGGCTCAACTTTCCAAGCTCAAGCATCAATTAAATGAGGTTAAGACCAATAAGGAATATACTTCCTTTCTCAAAGAAATTCAGGAAAACCAGAACAAAATAGATGCTTTAGAAGAAGAAATAATCAAGGAACTGCTGGTGGCGGACGAGATTGAAGAAGAGATCAGGACAGCTCTGCGCCAGCAAAAAGAAGAATCGGAGCATTTAAAGCAGGAAATTGAAGCCTTAAACCAGCGAAAAAAACTCCTGGAAGAACAGAAGGAAGCCCTGAACAAACAGAGAAGCGAATTACTTCCGGCTATTCCTAAAGCTCAGCTTCAGCAATATCTCAGTATCGCCAGAAAACGAGGCGGGATCGCTCTGTCCAGGGTGGTTGATGAATTTTGCTCGATGTGTCAGATGAGAATTCGCCCTCAGATGCTTAATGAGATAAAAGATAAAACAAAAATTTATCTGTGCGAAAGCTGCGGCCGGATTCTTTATTTTGAACCGCCGTCTGAAGAAGCGGCTGAAGGCGAAGAAGGCTCCTCCCGGTAAAGATTTTCGATTAACTCCCGGTAACGGTTTTCCACCGCCGCCCGCCTGACTTTAAGAGTCGGGGTGATTTCTTCTTTATCAATTTCAAAATCATGGTCAAGTAAAACTATTTTTTTAATTTTTTCATAGGAAGCTAAGTTAGCTGTCGCCCGGTCAATCTCGGCCATAACCAGAGAGATGATTTCCGGGTTATTGACCAGCTCCTGACGGCTGGCAAATTGAATCCCGCGGCTTCTGGCCAGTCCTTCCAGCTGGCCAAAATCAGGCACAACCAGAGCAGAAATAAAGCGGCGCTTATCACCGATAACCACCACGGTGCTGACATAAGGGCAGGTAGCCAGGAGATTCTCAATGGCCTGGGGGGCCACATTTTTTCCGCCGGAGGTGACAATCAGATCTTTTTTCCGGTCAGTAATCACCAGGAAGCCATCCCGATCGAGGTGTCCGATATCACCGGTATGGAACCAGCCTCCGGCCAGAGCCTCCTCTGTTTCCTTCTGTTTTTTATAATAGCCTTTCATCACATTCGGCCCTTTAGCCAGAATTTCACCATCGGCCGCAATTTTGATTTCAACTCCGGGAATAGGCTGGCCAACTGTACCAAACTTTAGAGCACCGGGCCGGTTGACGCTCAAAACCGGCGAGGTTTCGGTCAGGCCATAACCTTCATAGATAATCAGCCCGATTGCATAAAAGAATTCGGCAATATCTTTCGACAGTGGAGCTCCGCCGGAGATAAAGAATTTGGCTCTTCCTCCGGTTTTCTCGATTATTTTTTTGTAAACTAGCTGATTGGCCAGCTGGCGTTTTAACTTTAACCAGGCTGGAACGGGCTTTCCGGCCAGCTCATAACCGGCATATTTTTTGCCGACCCTGACCGCCCAGAAAAATATTTTTTTAGTCAGTCCCGAACCGCTCAAAATTGTATCCATGACCGCAGCATATATTTTTTCAAAAACCCGGGGCACGCTGACCATGATCTGGGGCTTAATTTCCAGCAAATTTTCGGCAATAGTCTCGATGCTCTCGGCAAAGCCAATCGTCGCCCCGGCATAGAGATAAGCAAAGACCACCATTCGCTCCAGGACGTGGGAGAGAGGCAGAAAAGACAGGACAGTATCACGGTCAGTAATGTCAAAGATAGAAACACAGGTTTCAACATTGCTCATAAAATTCCGGTGAGTCAAAATAACTCCCTTGGGAATCCCACTGGTCCCCGAGGTATAAACCAGTGAAGCTTCATCGTCTGGAGAGAGGCGGCCCACCAGCTCTTTAAACCTGCCCGGCTTTTCAGCTGCTGCTTTTTCCCCGGCCGCCAGCAAGCTGGCCAGACTCAAGTAGCCATCAACCTGTTTTTCTTCGAGGCTGATAAAGTGCCTGATATTTTTCAAACCGTTTCTAATGGCCTGAACCTTCAAGCGCTGTTCCTCATTGGAGACGACCACGAAGGAAGCATCAGAATCCTCAATCATATAGGCAATCTGGGAGGCAGTGAGAGAAGTATAAACCGGGACGGTCAGAGCCCCATTGCCGATGGTAGCCAGGTCAGTAATCACCCATTCCGGCCGGTTTTCAGACAGGAGAATAAGTTTCTCCCCTCTGGCCAAACCCAAATCGTTTAGAGCCAGAGCTAAATGAACGACTTTTTTTTCAAAGTCAGAAGTGGATAGCGGCTGGTAGGCACCATTTTGTTTAAAAAGCATAAAGTTATCTTTGGGATAACTGCTTACTGTATTTAAAAACATACTGGCCAGGGTGTTGCCCATTCCCGGTACTCCTTCCAAACAAGAATTATGCTTATTTTAAGCAAGTCAGGACAGGATAGCAATCAGATTTCTGGCGGGAAGATAAATCTATAAAGCTCAGTCTTCCCTGACCTTGGCAATGGAGCAAACCCGGTCGCCGTTCTCCAGCTGGATGACCTTGACTCCCTGAGTCGCCCGGCTCAGTGGCCGGAAATCAGTCGTTTTTATTCTGATGGCCTTACCGCTGACGGTAATAACCAGCAAATCATCTTCATTGACCTCAACCATGCCCAGAGCCGGGCCAATTTTGTCTGTTATTTTCAGGTTGATGACTCCCTGGCCTCCCCGGCGGTGAACAGGATAATCTTCTACCGGTGTCTTTTTGCCATAGCCATTTTCAGACGCAGTAAAAATATACTTATCATTCTCACCGGCCACGATCATGCTGATCACTCTGTCTTTAGGCTTGAGGGTAATGGCTTTAACGCCAGCCGCCTGGCGGCCCATTGGCCGGACCTGGCTCTCTTTGAACCTCATCGCCTTGCCCATGCGCGTCCCGATTATAATGTCATTTTTGCCGCTGGTCAGGGCAGCGGTAAAGAGGCTGGTTCCAGGCTTAAGGCTCATGGCAATAATCCCGCCCTTGCGAACATTTCTGAACTCACTGAGTTTGGTCTTTTTAATCAGGCCATGATCAGACAGAATAACCACAAATTGATCAGGGCTGAACTCTTTGACGGCCAGAATCGACTGAACTTTTTCCTCCGGTTGAAATTCCAGCAGGTTGGCAATGGCTTTTCCCCGGCCAGAAGGCCCGGCATCCGGGACATCCAGGGCCTTTAGCCAGTAGAGTCGCCCTTTGTTGGTAAAAACCAGCAGATAAGAATGGGTTGAACCGGTAAAAAGATTATCAACTACGTCCTCGGCTTTCATCTCGATGCCCTTGCGGCCTTTACCGCCGCGGCTTTGAAAGCGGTACGAATTAAGCGAAGTTCTCTTAATATAGCCTGACCTGGTATAAACAATAGCCACATCTTCTTCCTTGATCAGGTCTTCAGCCCTGATGTCGGTTATAACTTCATCTCTGATTTCTGTTTTCCTCGGATCCTGATATTGCTCCTTTAATTCCTTGAGTTCGTCTTTAATTATTTGCAGAACCAGATCATGATTCTTGAGGATCAATTTTAGCTTTTTAATCAGTTCCTTCAGTTCCCGGTGCTCCTGGACTATCTTCTGTCTTTCCAGGCCGGTCAGGCGCTGTAATTGCATTTCAAGGATGGCCTGAGCCTGAATAGCGGTCAGTTTAAACCTGGTCATCAGGCCATTTTTGGCTTCTTCGACTGTCCGGGATGACCTGATCAGCTCAATGACCGCATCCAGATAATCAAGGGCAATCAGCAGGCCTTCCAGGATATGAGCCCGGTGTTCAGCCTTTTTCAAATCGTGACGGGTTCTTCTGATAATAACTTCCTGCCGGTGAGCCAGAAAATAATTCATCATTTCCAGCAGGTTCAGGAGCTTGGGCTGCTTATCAACAATGGCCAGCATAATGATTCCGAATGAAGTCTGCAGGGCGGTATGTTTGTAAAGGTTATTGAGGATTATTTCAGGCAGTTCACCTCTTTTGAGTTCAACCACCACTCTGATTCCTTCCCGGTCTGATTCATCGCGGATGTCAGCTATCCCCTCAATTTTTTTGGTGTTAACCAGTTCAGCAATATTTTCCAGCAGCCTGGCTTTGTTGACGCCATAAGGAATCTCAGTGATGACTATTTTGTCCTTTTCGCCTTTTTCCCCCCGTTCTATGGTGCTTTTGGCCCTGAGATGGACAACGCCCTTCCCTTCCAGATAGGCCTGGCGGATATTCTGACGGTTAAAAACATAACCGCCGGTCGGAAAGTCAGGGCCTGGAATAAATTTTATAATATCATCAACTGTCGCCTGAGGATGATCGACAAGATAAATCAGCCCGTCACAGACTTCGCCCAGGTTGTGAGGCGGTATATTACTGGCCATGCCAACCGCAATTCCGGATGAGCCGTTGACCAGGAGATTCGGAAATTTGGCCGGGAGAACTTCCGGCATTAATAAGCTTTCATCATAGTTAGGAACAAAATTGACCGTATCTTTATCAATGTCAGCCAGGAGCTCTTCGGCCAGGCGGGTCATTCTGACTTCGGTGTACCTCATAGCGGCCGGCGGGTCACCATCCACCGAGCCAAAATTACCCTGCCCATCAACCAGTGGATAACGGAGGCTGAAATCCTGAGCCATTCTGACCAGGGCATCATAAACAGCCGCATCTCCATGCGGATGATATTTACCAATGACGTCACCCACGATGCGGGCCGATTTCTTAAAAGGCTTATTGTGCAGAGTACCGGTCTCCCACATGGCATAGAGAACCCGGCGGTGAACAGGTTTAAGACCATCTCTGATATCAGGAATAGCCCGGCCAATGATTACACTCAGGGCATAGTCCAGATAGGACCTCTTCATTTCTTCTTCCAGGCTGACGACTGACAGAGTCTTAGCTATAGGTAAAGGGTTGGCTGCAGTTTTATCCCCGCCCTGACTGGCAGCTTTTTCTGGCTTGTCTGTTTCGGCTGTTTTTTCTTTTTTTTCTTTTTCTTCTTTTTTCCGGGCCATGATTTTAGACCTTTCTGATTCGCTTTTCTCTGGCTGTTATCAGATATCAAGATTTTGAGCCAGGAGAGCATTTTCTTCTATAAACTGTTTCCTTCTTTCGACTTCCTCTCCCATCAGAATGGAAAAGACCTTGTCGGCTTCGACCGCATCCTGGATAGAAACCCGCAGTAAAGAACGGGTTTCTGGATCCATGGTTGTTTCCCATAACTGCTGGGCAGTCATTTCTCCCAAGCCTTTATAACGTTGAATGGTTACGCCTTTTTTCCCTTTTTCAAATAGATAGTCGAGCAGTTTATTTTCATTCTCGATGGTCACCGATTCACCGGTATTAATAACCTCATAGGGAGGCTTAAATTCTTCCAGTTCCTTAATGATTTTGAATAAATTCTTATATTCGATTGAATTGATCAGATCAAAATTAACCCTGGTCCGGTTGGCCATCCCATTAATTTGATAACTGGCGATAATTTCATAGGTGTCGTATTCATCATCGTGAATGAGGTCAGTCTGAAAGCCGAGGCCCGAAATCGCTTCCTGGAGTTTTCTCATATTCTTTTTATCCTGGAGGGTCTCGAGCTCACTGAGGTTAGCCCCGATGAGCAGGTCAATCAAGCTGGACGGTACATTCTTTTTTTCCAGATAGTTCAGATAATTTTTCTTCTGCATAATTTTAAGAATGAATTTTCTGAATTTTTCGCCTTCCAGCAGCTCGGGCTTATTCTTAACCCGCAGTCTAAAATCTTCTGAAATTTTTTTGACCACCCATCTCTCATATTCCCGCTCTTCTTTGAGGTACTGGATCTCCTTCCCTCTGGAAATTTTATAAAGAGGCGGCTGGGCGATATAGACATGGCCGTTTTCAATAAGCAGCCTCATCTGGCGGTAAAAGAAAGTCATGAGCAGGGTTCTGATATGAGACCCGTCAACGTCAGCATCAGTCATAATAATAATTTTATGGTAACGGAGTTTTTCCAGGCTGAAATTTTCTTCTCCGGCACTGGTCCCGAGAGCAGCAATGATTGTCCCGATTTCCTCATTATGGAAAATTTTATCAGCCTGAGCCTTCCAGACATTCAGAATCTTGCCCCGGAGGGGAAGAATCGCCTGATAACGGCGGTCACGGCCCTGCTTGGCTGAACCACCGGCGCTGTCTCCTTCCACAATAAACACCTCAGCCAGAGCCGGATCGCGTTCCTGACAGTCGGCCAGCTTGCCCGGCAGTGAAGCTGATTCCAGAACGCTTTTCCGCCTGGCCAGCTCTCTGGCCTTCCGAGCTGCTTCTCTGGCCCGGGCAGCCTCGATGGCCTTGGCCACTATTCTTTTGCCATTGGTCGGATTTTCCTCCAGATAAGCGGTCAGCTTTTCATTGACCAGCGACTCAACTATGCCTTTTATTTCCGAATTGCCCAGTCTGGTTTTAGTCTGACCTTCAAACTGAGGATCCCGCATCTTGATGCTTAAAACTGCGGTCAAACCTTCACGAGCATCTTCACCCGAGATGCTGGCCGAGCCCACGTCCTTCAGCAAATTATGGGTTTCAGCATAGTTATTAAGACACCTGGTCAGGGCTGATTTAAAACCAATCAGATGGGTCCCGCCTTCAATGGTATTAATATTATTGACAAAGGTAAAAATATTCTCGGTATAACCGGTGTTATACTGAAAAGCAACTTCAACTATGATGTCATCTTTCTGAGCTTCAAAGTAAACCGGCCTGGGATTAAGGACAGTTTTATCCTGATTTAGATATTGAACAAATTCGAGGATTCCGCCCTTGTATTGAAATTCATGACTCTTGTTCACCCTCTCATCGGTAATAGTAATTTTCAAGCCGCGATTGAGGAAGGACAGCTCTCTCATCCGCTGAGTTAAGACTTCAAAATTAAACTCGGTCGTTTCAAATATTTCGTCATCCGGCCAGAAAGTAATCTTGGTCCCAGTCTTATTGGTCTTACCTATCTTCTTAAGCGGCGTAACTGGATTACCCCGCTCAAAAGCCTGGGTATAAATCCCGCCGTCACGCTTGACTTCCATCTCCAGCCGCCGGGACAGAGCATTGACCACTGACACGCCGACTCCATGCAACCCGCCTGAAACCTTGTAGCTTTTATCGTCAAATTTGCCACCGGCATGAAGAACTGTCAGGACAATTTCGGAGGCTGGCCTTTTTTCCTTGGGATGCATTTCAACTGGAATGCCGCGGCCATCATCAATGACTGTAACTGAATCATCAACGTGAATAATGACTTCTATTCTGGTACAAAATCCGGCCAGAGCCTCATCTACCGAATTGTCCACAACCTCATAAACCAGGTGATGAAGGCCCTCAGGACCGGTGCTGCCAATATACATGGCCGGCCTTTTTCTGACAGCTTCCAGGCCTTTCAAAACTTTTATACTATCAGCTGTATATCTTTCGTCTTTCATGCTTGCCACCCATAAAGATAAAAGCAGGGTCTAAATCAAAGAAAAATTGACCTGACCCTGAAAACATTTTCAATTTGAATTATAGTCTAAATCACTCTAAAAGTAAAGAAAAAAGTGCCAGAGAACCAGTAAAAAAGATGAGTTTAAATTATTTATTATCAATAGTTTATCGGCTCGTCAGATCATCTCCGGTCAAAATGGGCAAATTACGGCCAATTTTAGTATTATTTTACCATTAGAAAAGACGCTTGACAGCCCGAAAATTTCTCTTCGCCCGGAAAAAAATTTAAAATCGATAGCTAGAGAAAGCGGGTTTGCACCACAACTGGTAGTGGTCCCGGTCATGGTGAGCCGCTGGTTCATTTCCCATTCGGAGACGGACAAAGGTTCTGCTTTTGATTGGATTGGGTTGGATTGGATTAAATCAGATCAATTGGTCAGGCTATCACCGGGTCTCAGGTTTTCAGACGGCGCGGCCGCCAGCTCCATCACTCCCAGGAACAGCAATCTGGCCAGGTCTTCCAGTATTTCCGGATTAATCAGCGGCAGATTATCCCGGGTATTGTGATAGGCTGGATAAGGCAACTCCGATCCGGAAACAGAAAAAGACAGGGCAGGAATATTTTTCTCAACAAACCGCGCGGCATCAAGGCGGGGACGGGTCAGGTTATGCCAGTAATTGGTATCCATTGGCCGGTGAATATAGCTGGCATTGGCTTTCTCCAGCGGCCCATAGAGCCAGGGGAAATTTTTGCCGGCCAGTACGAAAATTTTTTCGCCTGAGCCGACTCCATCCAGGTTGATCAGGCCGACAGTTTTGTCTAACTCGAAAACCGGATGCTCTAAATAAAACTCAGAACCTTTAACGCCCTGTTCTTCAGCTCCAAAAAAGGCCAGAAGAATAGTTCTCCCGGGTTTTATTTCGCTTTTCATCACTGCCTGAGCCAAGCCCAGCATCACGGCTACGGCCGAAGCATTATCATTAGCCCCGGGCATTAAATCAGGACAGCTGCCGACGTGATCAAGGTGCCCGCCAATAATTATAACTTCGTCCCTCAGAACCGGATCCTGTCCCTCTATCCGGGCCAGAAGATTAAAGCCCTGACCCTCTGGATGATATGCGGTTTTGTTTTTGATAGTAAAAATTTTCCCGGTCCGGAAAGACCGGGGCTTAAGATTTTTTCTAATGGCCGCCGATGTTTCCTGGTAGGTCCGGCCACTGCCGGCAAAAATGTCTTCGACAACCGCCCGGCCAATATGGCTGTAGATAAAGCCATCAAGATAATCATTATTGGGATTGACGATTGGCCCATAATAATAAAGCAGCCCCCTGGCCCCATGGGCAGCAGCATTTTGAAGCTTATATTGATGGAAGGAATAAGGACGCCATTTTTTAAAAGTCTCCGGATCTTTATCCGGGCTAACCGGGACTTCACTTTCCATCAGAACTATCTTTCCCCGGACATCAACCCCTTGATAATCATCATAGCCCAGTTCTGGAGCAGTGATTCCGAAACCTGCATAAACCACTTCCGCTGTAATCTCTCCTGAAGCCGATGTTCCACCGGGAAAGTAATCATCCTCATAGCGGTAATATTTCTTTATTTCAGCTGATTGTTTCGAACCACTGCCGCCAGCGGTCAGATGAAGCGAGACCTCACCCCGGTCAAGGACCAGTGTATAGGGATCAGGAAAAGCCTGAAGATAAGTGCCATTGTCTCCGGCTGGTTTTACGCCCCAGGAAGCCAGGAGCGAGCTGACCCAGTGGGCCGCCTGATTAAAGCCCTCTGTTCCTGTCAGCCGGCCCTGGTATTTTTCTGAACTCAGTTCCTTGACCCAATCATAAAGCGGCTGGCTCGAAATCTGATGAAAGATCTGAAGTGGTCTGGTTTCGTTTCCGCCTCCCTGGTTTTGAGCCAGCAACTGACCTGAAACGGGTATAAGGCAGAGTGAAATAACGAGCAGTAGCCTGCCGCCAGTTGAAAAATGGTTTTTAACCAGTTGGCCGTTCATCTGCTTCCTCCTGAGACCGATAGTCAGTTGCTTACCGGGGCTAAATCCTGATGGCCAGGCCACCCCTTAAGATGAAGCCATCAAAAACTCCTGCTTCCAGACAGAAACTGAACATTTTTGAGATTCTGGCCCTGAGGCCAAAATCCATCTGAACAATAGGTAAAAAATTAAGAGAGAAATTCTGGCCAGCAGCCAGTCTTTCATCTTTTATTTCACCCAGAGTTTTAGTGGCCGCCTGCTCATAGTCCTGAGTTGAATTATCAGGCAAGGTCAGAGTACCGGAGTAGGCATATTGATAACTGGCCTCAAAAAAACTCTTGCCGGTTGACAGGCCGGCGCCAACAGTAAAATAAGGGGAAACCATTTTTGACGGCCAGAGCTCCCAGCGCAAATTTAGGTGGAAAGACAATGGCTTGATAATAAACTTACCCTGGGCAGCGGCTCTGAAACTGGCGGTCTGATCAAGGTCGTGGTCAATTAAATCGAGGTTAGCGGTAACTTCAGGAAAGCTGACCCGCATTGAACTCTTTTCAATACCCAGCCCAAGGCTGAAGGCACCCTGTCTTCCACCTGGATAAAATCTCAACTCAAAGCCAAAGTTATCACCCGGGGCATCGAAGGTGACTTTCTGGCTATAGCCATCTTCGGCCAGATTCGGGTAATCGTTTTGAATCTGGGTTAAAAACCTGTCCTTCAAATCGCTTTCCAGAACATCGCTGACCATATTTTCTACCAGGCTTTTGGCAATGTTCAGCGTCCAGCGTGAATAGTGAAAGCTGAATTCCAGCTGGCCATCAGCCAGGAGAGGCCGGGACAGGACAAGCAGCAGGCCGGCCAGGAAAAATATTTTAAATTTTTTCATCTCTCAGGTTAACCTCAAAGCCGGGCTTTAAAACGTAAGCTATTTTATTTTTAACCTGATCTAGATGTCAAGGGAACTGGCAGTTGATTATTTTTTTTTAATTTGTTATTTTAAACTGAAAATTGGAGGTGTGTCATGAATAAATGGACTCTGGCTCTGATCAGTCTTTTGACTCTCTCCTTAGCCATCCCGGTTTTAGCTGCCAATCCAAAGGTTTTGATGAAAACTTCTAAGGGTGATATTGTTATCGAGCTTTATCCCGATAAGGCCCCGGTTACCGTTCAAAACTTTCTGTCTTATGTAGATGATAAATATTTTGACGGGACAATTTTCCACCGGGTCATCAAGGGTTTCATGATTCAGGGTGGCGGCCTGACCCCGGACATGAAAGAAAAAGCTCAAAAAAGACCGGCTATCAAAAATGAAGCTGACAACGGTTTAAAAAACCTGCGGGGAACGATCGCCATGGCCCGAACCCCTGAGATCAACAGTGCTACTTCTCAGTTTTTTATAAATCTCGTCGATAATCCATTTCTGGATCATGTGTCTTCCGATCAGGCTAAGTTCGGTTATGCCGTGTTCGGTAAAGTGGTTCAGGGCCTGGAAGTTGTTGACGCCATTGCCAATGTTCAGACGACCAGCCAAGGCATGTACCGGGACGTTCCGGTCGAACCGGTTTTGATTATTTCTGTCAGCCGGATGCAGTAACAACTTTTTGAGGATCGGCAGACCGACCGGCGAAAAAAGAAGCTGACCGAACTATCCGGACAGATGTTCAACTGGATCTTTGCTCTGGTTCATTTCATTCTCTATGTTGGCCTGGCTGGCTATGCGGTTCATTCTTTGATCAAAGGACGGTGGGCCGCCGGCCTGATGCTGCTGGCTTTTCTGGCTGCTTACTACTTTCTGGTTCTTCATCAGGCAGTTATCAAAGAAATAAACAGGAAGAAAAAGAAATCAGCGGGGTCTAAAAAAATCTCCCGCTAAAAAACAGCTGCAACCGGCAACTGGAAGTCGTATAATTACCATTCAACAAAAATTAGAATAAAAATTAGCTGATAATAAATAAAAGAGGTTACTGATGAATAAAAAGTTTCTGGTTATTTTAAGTTGTTTAGTCCTGGTCTGGCTGGCGGTCAGCCTTGAGGCTGAGGAAACACCGGCCAGCCTGAAAAAGGCGGCGGCGGCCATTGATCCCATTCTTCCTTATCAGCTGGCTCGAACCATGGCCTCTCCTGAATTCGGGGGCCGGTTGACTGGAGATGAGGGTTATACCAAAGCCGCCAGCTGGGCGGCAGCGAAATTTAAGGACTGGGGGCTTAAGCCCCTCGGTTCTAAAAACGGCTACCTCCAGCCTTATCCTTCTCCCTATACCCTCATTGATGAGGCCGCTATGACTCTTTATCTGCCAGGAAAGCCGGGCCAGGACGGTCAGCCGGCAGAGCAGAAAGTTGAGCTAAAACCTGAAAAAGACTTTTTGCCGCTTTTCTTTTCTGATAGCGGAGATAAAACGGGCGAACTGGTTTTTGCCGGCTGGGGTATATCAGCCCCGGAATTGAATTATGATGATTACGCCGGCCTGGAGGTCAAAGGGAAATATGTCCTTTGCTTCCGCGGCACCCCTGAGCCAGGCAGGCCTGAGTTTCAGTATTATGATGAACACCGGACCAGAATGAAAACGGCTCAAGATAAAGGGGCCCTGGGTCTGATTTATATTTATCCTGAAGTTCAGGCCAATCCCAATGGAGACTGGCTTCAGGGCTTCAGACCAGCCATGATCAGCGAGAAAACAGCTGATGCTATTTTTAAAGAAATCAATTCGACCACGGCTGAGCTGAAAAAAGCCCTTCAGACTTACCGCCGCCCAATATCTTTTGCTCTAAAATCAAAGCTGGCCTATTCAGTCAAATCAAGGCATTTTCCGGATGGAATTGGCTATAATATTGCTGGCTGGGTTGAAGGTTCTGACCCCAAGCTTAAAAAAGAATTGATTATTGTTGGCGGGCATTTTGACCACTGTGGCCGGCATCTCGGGCTGCTGTTTCCCGGGGCTGATGATAATGCCAGCGGATCGGCCGTCGTTATGACTCTGGCCAGGGCCTTTAGTGCGGGCCAGGTCAAGCCGGCAAGATCTATTATGTTTGTTCTCTTCGGCGGTGAAGAAATGGGGCTTCAGGGTTCGAACTATTTTGCCGGACATCTTCCGGACGGATTTACCAAGGTTGTGGCCATGTTTAATTTGGATATGGAAGGCGAGGGTGATGGCGCCTGGTGCGGACTGAGTGCTGAACCGCCCTCTCTTCGCGAAGCCGTGGAGAAAGCTAATCAGGAGATAAATATAGTCAGAGGAATTAGTGTTATGAGGCGAGTCGGAGTCAGGGGCTCGGATTTTGCTCCTTTCTTTTTGAAGGGTATTCCGGTGGTCAGCCTCGGATCTAATGGCCCCCATTTAGCTTATCATGCCCAGGGAGATACTATTTATCGCCTTAACCCTGAAATTATGGGGGCGATCGCCAGGGTTTCCTTCCTCTCTATTTACTATCTGGCTCAAAAATGATTTTGATGATAAAAGATAAAAATATTAAAGAGAAGATCCTATGAAGCTGGCCCGGGAAGGTTTGGTTTTCTGGCTGCCATCGCTTATCCTGGCCGCCTGTTTGTTAATTCCTGGCTGGTGGGTTGGCAGCCTGTTTTTCTGGTTGCTGACCGCAGCCTTTGCCTTCTTTTTCCGTGATCCGGTTCGCCATCCGCCATCCGGACCAGACCTGGTTCTATCCCCGGCGGATGGTCAGGTCTTGAAGATAGAGCCCTTTACCGGTCAGCCGGAATTAGCCGGCCCCGGCCAAAGGCTCACCATTTTCCTTTCCCTGCTGGATGTTCATTTCACCCGGTCCCCCCTGGCGGCTGAGATTATCAAAGTTGATTATCATCCAGGCCAATTTTTTCCAGCTTACCGGGACGAAGCCAGCAGCCAGAATGAATCAAATAGCCTGGTGCTCCAAACTGCAGCTGGCCAGCTATTTTTGAAACAAATGGTGGGAGTTGCTGCCAGGCGGATTAAGTGCTATGTTAAGCCTGGAGACAGAGTTGAAGCCGGTCAGAAAATTGGATTGATGTATTTTGGCTCGCGGGTTGATCTTTATCTGCCGGCGAATATCAGGTTAAAAATCGGCCCAGGACAGAAGGTGAAAGGTGGCTTAACCGTCATAGGAGAAATCGAACATGAAAGTCAAGATTAAAAAGCCAGTTTCAACCATCTATTTTCTGCCGAGCTTATTAACCCTGACCAATCTGTTTTTTGGTTTTTTGAGTTTGACCTCTACTTTTTACGGCCGGTACCGCTGGGCGGCCCTCTGGATAATTTTCGCCGCTTGTCTCGATGGACTGGATGGCCTGGTCGCCAGGGCTACTAAAACCACTTCTGATTTTGGCCTCCAGCTTGATTCTCTGGCTGATGCAGTTTCCTTTGCCATTTCCACTTCTCTTCTCATTTATTTTTGGGCTTTAAAGCCAGCCAGATATGCCGGCTTTTTCTTCAGTTTTCTGTTTGCCGCCGCTGGGGTTTTAAGATTGGCCAGATTCAATGTAAAAACTAAAAGCGTTCCTGATAAAAGATATTACCAGGGACTGACCGTTCCCTCCGCGGCTATCTTTATAGCCTCTTTAGTTATCTTCCGCCCGGCGCCTAACTATGATCTGGTTCCGGCTATTTATCTGGCGCTAATTGTGGCGGCTATTAGCCTGTTGATGGTTAGTTCCATTCGGTACCGGAATTTCATTAACTATTTTGTCAACCGGCCGATTGATATCAAAAGCGCTCTGGCCCTGGCTATTGTTATCGGCGGGCTGCTTTTTAAGCCAAAATATTTCATCCTGATTTGCTTTAGCTTGAATGCCCTGTCCGGGCCAGTCAGTTTTTTGGTCAACAGCTTCAAAAAGAAATGGCTGAAAAAGCGACAGGCAGAAAAGCCGCTAAAAGCAGCTGATTTAAATCATTAATTTTTTTCAGATTTAATACCGAAGATGAAATTCAGGAAAGTCAGGCGGTTAGTTTTATTATTTTCTCTGGTTGCAGTTCTCATCTTAATCCTGATTTTGCCCTTTACCCAGAGAAAGAAAGAAAACAGGATAGAAGTCAGCTTTCCACCGGCTGATGTCATTTTAACCGAGCCGCCGGTTAAAATAGAGAAAATCACCATCACTTCTGGTCAGACAATTACTGATCTCTTGACGGCCAGGGGTTTAACTGTGTCTCAGGTGTTAAATATCAGTAATCAGGTCAAACCGGTTTACGACCTGGCCCGGTTGCCGGCTGGCCGGGAGTTGAGACTGTTAAAACAGGGAGATAATTTTATCGGGTTAGAACTTGACCTTGCCCCTGAACGCTATCTGCATCTGGATCTTAAGGAAGATCAGGCTACGGCCAGAATTATAGATTACCCCGTAGTGAAAAAACTGGTCTTGATTGAAGGACGGATTGAAGATTCTCTTATTTCAGCCATTAATAAAACAGGAGAACAGGATCTTCTGGCTTTAATGCTGGCTGATATTTTTGGTTGGGACATCGATTTCTACTTAGATCTTAGAAAAGATGATACCTTCCGCCTTCTGGTTCAAAAAAAATATATCAATGGCCGTTTCAGCAGTTATGAGCAGATCCTGGCTGCTTATTTTATAAATCAGGGACATCTTTATGAAGCTTTTCGTTTTACTTATCCTGATTCCAGTCAGACAGATTATTTTGACTCTAAGGGAAATTCCCTTCGCCGGGAATTTTTGAAATCACCGCTTAAGTATACCAGGGTCTCATCCCGGTTCAGTTTGAGACGTTTACATCCCATCCGGAAAATTTACCGGCCTCACTATGGAGTTGATTTTGCCGCTCCGGTTGGAACGCCGGTTCAGGCCACAGCTGACGGTCTGGTCACCTTTGCTGGCTGGAACGGCGGGGCGGGCCGGATGGTTAAAATCAAACACAGCCATTCCTACGAAACTATGTATCTGCACTTAAGCCGGCTCGGGCCTGGAATCTATCAAGGAACCAGGGTCAGGAGCGGCCAGGTCATCGGCTACGTCGGGTCAAGCGGTGAATCAACCGGCTCTCATCTTGATTATCGCCTGCTTTACCACGGTCAGTATGTCAATCCACTCGGCTGGAAATTCCAGCCAGCCGAGCCCTTACGGGAAAAATACCGTGCGGAATTCGACCAGCAGGTAGAAAATCTCAGGCAGCTATTATTGTACCCCCTGGCTTTATTTACAGATTATTAACCATTCAGCTTTCCTCCTTATTCAGGCTCTGGTAACCATCATTTTTTGGCCGCTGACTAAGGAAGAGCCAGATTCTTGGCCTCTGTTGCCCGGAAAACCAAGCCAGAAGGCCAAAAGTTTAATTTGACTTTTCACCCGCTAACCATTTAAAATCTTGGCTGTCAGGAAAAGTCGTGAGGAGGCAATTTATGAAGATTACTATCAGTGTCTTAAAAGCCGACATTGGGAGCATTGGCGGGCATATAAAACCCAGCCGGCAAATTATCGAAACGGTTAGAAACTATGTAGATTCAAAGGCCAGAGGCCTGCTCATTGATTATTATCTCAGTACGACCGGGGATGACATCGCCATTTTAGCCACTCATACCAAAGGCGCCGGCCACGCCGATATTCACCGCCTGGCCTGGGAAGCTTTTCTGGCCGGAACTGAGATAGCCAAAAAGACCGGCCTGTATGGCGCCGGCCAGGATTTACTCAAAGATTCTTTCTCCGGCAATGTGAAAGGTATGGGCCCGGCGGTAGCTGAGTTAGAAATTGAAGAAAGAGAAAATGAAGCTTTTATCTTTTTTGCCGCCGATAAAACTGACCCTGGTGCTTATAACCTTCCTTTTTATTTAGCTTTTGCTGATCCCATGTACTGCTCGGGACTGATCTTAAGTCCGAAAATGAGCCAGGGATTTAGATTCAGGGTGATGGACGTCGGCTATACCGAAAAGAATAAAACCATAGAAATTGATACCCCGGAAGGCATTTACGATTTAGCCACTCTTCTCAGAGACACCGAAAGATACGTCATTGAAAGTATTTATTCGCGTTCAAGCGGCCATCAGTCGGTTGCTATTTCGACTCAGCGGCTGCACAACATTGCCGGCAAGTACACCGGGAAAGATGATCCCGTAGCCCTGGTCCGGGTTCAGGGTGAATTTCCGGCGACTGGTGAAATTCTGTCTCCTTTCAATATCGGGCACTACGTGGCCGGGTTTATGCGGGGCAGTCATATTGGTCCCCTGATGCCCTGCCGGCTTAATACCACGATTTCTTATTTTGATGGACCGCCCGTCATAACCGGAGCCGCTTTTTCGATGAAAGAGGGTAAGCTATCAGAGCCGGCCGATGTTTTTGATCATCCTTACTGGGAAGCAGTCAGACTTGAAGTTGCCAGGAAAGCGACCGACATCCGCCGCCAGGGATTTTGCGGACCGTCCATGCTGCCTTACTCTGAACTCGAATACGGCGGAGTGGTGGAGAAACTCAAACAACTCGAGAAGAGATTTGTCGTCTCTGATTGACTTTTAAAGGCCGCACCTGTATTTTAGCTTTTAAGGCTGGCCAAAAGATGACCGAAAGAAAGCACCCGGTTCCAACTGTAGATTTAATTATAGAGATAGCCCTGCCTGATGGACGGCCTGGCCTGGTTTTAATAGAAAGGAAAAATCCTCCTTACGGCTGGGCTTTACCTGGCGGTTTTGTAGAATATGGCGAGACACTTGAACAGGCTGCAGTCAGGGAGGCCAAGGAAGAGACTTCACTTGAGGTCCGGCTTATCCAGCAATTCCATACTTATTCCGACCCGGGCCGGGATCCGCGGCTGCATACAGTTTCAACCGTTTTTATCGCGGCGGCCTCCGGCCAGCCGCGGGGCGGCGACGATGCCGGCCAGGCCAGAATTTTCAGACGGGAAGAAATAACTTTTCCTCTTGCTTTCGACCACAGTCAGATTCTCAAAGATTACTTTGCCTGGCGGGATAGTCAGCCAAAAATTCCAGGCGGCGAGGTTGAAGACAGGGAATCAACATCCCTCTGGAAAGAGGCCGGAGAAGATAATGGTGAACTAAAAGAAGAGGACCTGGTGGAATTAACCCGGGTCTGGAGCCTGGCCGAAGCCGAAGTTATAAAAAGTCTTCTGGGCAGTAATGGCCTGATGTGCTTGCTTAAAGGCCAGATTGTCCATTCGATTTATCCTTTTACTCTGGATGGACTGGGAGAAACCCTGGTTCTGGTTCTAAAAAAAGACTTTGACCGGGCCAAAGAACTGCTCGAAGATTATACAACTTCAAGGTCGGATCAATAGGCCTTCTAACCACTTATATTCCCTTCTAAAAATATTTTATTTAGCGGGCTGTTTTTTTCTTGACTTTTATATTTTTCTTTCCTATATTTAACTCAAAACGGGATAAAACGGGATAAAATGGGAAGAGAAGCTGCTAACAACCAGTTGATAGGAAGTTATTCCGCCCGGCTTGATCATAGCGGAAGGCTGAAAATTCCAGAGAAATTTCGTGACCTTATAGAAAAATTCTATGGGCAGGATGTTTTTGTCACTTCTCTTACTGACGAAGCTATTCAGATTTATCCCCTGTCAGTCTGGGAAGAGATGACGAGCGTGGCCAGTGAAGGCGCCTTGCATCTTCGCCCTGATGTCAGGAAGTTTTTATTAAGGGTAAATCTGAAGGGTAGCCATCATCAGATTGATGCCAAAGGAAGAGTCCTGATCAATCAGACTCTCAGAGAAAAAGCTAAGCTGAACACTGAAGTCGAAGTCATCGGGTTGAATAATCATTTAGAAATCTGGAATAAGGACGTTCTTAATTCGGTCATCGAAGAAAAACCGCTGACTGAGGAGGATTTCGAAAGTATTGCCCGTCTTGTCCCCCGAGGAAAGACTGAATGAAAGGCTATGGGCATACGCCAGTTTTGCTTGAAGAGACCCTGTTCTTTCTCCAAGCCTCCAGGCCAGGGGTTTATTTAGACGGCACTTTTGGCCTGGGTGGACATAGCCTGGAAATCTTAAAAAGGAATAGCTCAGCCCGGGTCATAGGTTTTGACCGGGATGAAGCTTCTCTCCAGACCGCCGCCGGCCGGCTCAAAGCTTATGCTAACCGGCTCAGCCTCTATCAAGCCGACTTCCGGCAGCTGCTGGAGCTCGAAGGCCTCATTCCCTGGAATGAAGTTAAAGGCGCGCTGTTTGATCTCGGGCTATCTTCTTTTCAGCTGGCTGACCCGGCCCGGGGCTTTAGCTTTAACCAGGAAGGCCCGCTCGATATGAGAATGGATACCAGACAGAAAGTTACGGCTGAAAAAATCTTATTGACTTATCCGGAAAGCCGGCTGGCCGAATTGTTCAAAGAATATGGCGAACTTCATCAGAGCAAGCTCCTCGCCCGGAAAATCGTCAGCTTGAGAAAACTCGGGCTTTTAAAGACTACCTCCGATTTAAGACGGGTAGCGGAAGAGACTTATCACTGGATCCCCCAGAAAAACCGCCTGCATCCTGCGGCTAAAGTCTTCCAGGCTTTAAGAATCGAAGTCAATCAGGAACTCTCTGGCCTGGATGACTTTCTGGACAGGCTGGCCCGGCAATGCCGGCCAGGAACCAGGCTGGTGGTTATTTCCTTTCAGTCATTAGAAGACCGGCTGGTCAAAACTGCCTGGCAACGGCTGGCTGCACCTGAAGAAGGTCAGCCCGTAGTTAAGATATTAACCAGAAAACCGGTTAGGCCAACTCCTGAAGAAATTGAAGTAAATATCCGCAGCCATTCAGCTAAACTGCGGGCCGTAGAGAGGGTCTAACTATGATCAGAAAAAAATATTCGTGGAAACACTTTCTGTTATGGGCCGGGCTGGTCATTCTTTTTCTGGGCAATATAACTTTTTACATCTGGTACCAGAGCGAATCTATCAGGCTTGGTTATAGAATCAATGATCTTGAAACCCAGGCGGAAAAACGCCGGGAAGAGATTAAACAGCTCGAAGCCAAAAAAGAAGCTCTACTCTCTCCTGACCGGATTGACCGCCTGGCCCGGGAAGAATTGAAGCTGCGGGACATTCAACCAGACCAGATCATTTTTGAAGGCCAGGTGGAAAAATGAGACTCGTCATTGACAGGAGCCCGGTCCTATCCGGCCAGAACCGGAAAAAGACCAGGCTGGTTTTTGTGGTTCTGCTTTTCTGGTTTATGGTCATCACCTTCAGATTGATCGACCTTCAGGTCTTAGAGCATAAAAAACTAAAACAGGAAGTAATTGAACAGAGTCAGGATTTAATCACCATTTTGCCGACCAGAGGAACGATTTTTGACCGCCAGGGCCGGATTCTGGCCAGAAGCCTGCCAGCTGCTTCTGTTTTTTTTTCACCGGTCAAGGGTGAACCTATAAAAGAACAGCTCAATTCCATTTACCGGTTGAAAAGCCTGTTGAACCTGTCTAAGGATGAAATAAACCGGATCGCCAGTTCTATTGAAAAAAGAAAAAGATTCACCTGGATCAAGAGAAAAATTCCGGTTGAACTGGCAGAAAAAATCAGGACGCTCAAGCTCAGCGGGATCTATCTGTTGAATGAAAACAAACGCTTTTACCCTCAGGGCCGACTGGCCGCCCAGGTGCTGGGTGGCGTCAACATAGATGACTGCGGGCTAGCGGGGGCAGAGTACTATTATGATTCAGCCCTTCGCGGCCGGGAAGGTCAGCAGCTTATCATGAAAGATGCCCGGCGGAAAGAATATCTTATTGAGACTATTAAAGAGACTGAACCGGGGCAGGATATTTATCTGACCATAGATTCTAATCTTCAATATCTGGCTGAAAAAGAACTCGAACAGGCCATCGAAGAATTCAAAGCCAACTGGGGAACGGTCATCATCATGTCTCCAGCCAGCGGCGAAATTCTGGCCATGGCCAGTTATCCTGATTATGATCCTAATAATTTCCCTCCCCCGGAAGAAGCTATGCTTAACCGGGCTATCCAGTACACTTATGAACCTGGTTCGACAGCCAAGATCGTCACGGCCGCTGCGGCCAGAGAACTGGCCGGCCTTAGTTATGCAACTTATTATGATTGCCGGGCCGGCTTAATTAACTTTGGAGGAACAACGGTCAGGGACCATGTCCGGCTGGGAATTTTGAGTTTCCCTGATGTTTTTGTTCATTCATCCAATGTCGGCTCGATTAAGATGGCTGAGATTATCGGTGAGGAAAATCTTTACCGGATGTTTAAAGCTTTCAAGTTCGGAGAAAAAACCGGCATTGATCTCCCGGGGGAAGAAGCCGGCCTTGTCCACCCTCTAGAAAAGTGGAGAAAGTCCTCACTGCGGGTAGCTATCGGCTATGAACTGGCGGCCACTCCCCTGCAGATTCTCCGGGCTATGAATGTTTATGCCAACGGCGGTTATCTGGTCAGACCAAAAATTAATTTGAATAGCTCCCGGGCAGACGGCGTGATCTCTGAAGCCAGTTTGAAACCGGCTGAAACTTCACAGCCTGTGATTTCAGAAAAAACTGCCCGCGAACTGGTCAACCTGGTCTTTAAGGAAGTGGTGGAAAGGGGGACAGGCACTCCGGCCAGGATTGATGGCTACGAAATTGCGGGCAAAACTGGCACCGCCCAAAAATTTGATCCAGCCCTCAGGGCCTATTCGCTCTCCAGGCACGTGGCTTCCTTTGTTGGTTTTGCCCCGGCTGACGAGCCAGTCATCTCGATGATAGTGGTCATCGATGAACCCAAAGGGATAAAGCAATACGGCGGTCAGGTGGCAGCGCCGGTTTTCCGGGAAATTGCCAGAAAAGCTCTTCTTTATTACCATCAGCTTCCATCCAGGCTGCCTGACCATATGACTCTGGCCAGCCAGAATTCAAAACAGGCAGGAGTGACTGACTGAGATGAAACTCAGGGAACTTCTGGCCGAAATTCAGGTGGTTAACCTTTCCGGCCAGGCTGATCTGGAAATTTCAGGCATCGCCTATTTTTCCAGCCTGGTTGAGCCAGGCAACCTCTTTGTGGCCATCAGAGGTCTTAAAGCCGACGGCCATGATTTTCTGCCGGAAGCTATAATGAGAGGAGCGGCCGCAGTCATTTCCGAACGTCAGAAACCAGAAGGACTGGATATCACCTGGGTCAAGGTGACTGACGCCAGAGAAGCCTTAGCTTTGACCTCGGCTGCTTTTTATGGCTACCCTGCTCTTAAGCTAAAAACCATTGGTATCACCGGGACCAAGGGAAAAACAACAGTTAGTTATATGCTTGAAGCTATTCTCCAGGCTGCCGGATTTAACCCCGGGGTCATAGGCACAGTTGATTACCGCTGGAACCAGCAGCGATTGACTGCGGCCAGAACAACACCCGAGGCCCCCGATATTCAAAAAATATTAAAGCAAATGGCCGACTCAGGCGTTACTCATTGTATTCTGGAGGTTTCCTCCCACTCTCTCGAGCTGAAAAGGGTTCTGGGAATAGGCTTCGACCTGGCCATTTTTACCAACTTAAGCGGCGAACACCTCGATTACCACCAGACGATGGAGAACTATTTTGAGGCCAAAAAAAAGCTGTTCTTCCTGAATCACAAAAGACAGGCCTCCATTGTCAACATTGATGACGTCTGGGGACAGAAGCTGATTTCCGAACTGCCGATGAGAACTGTCACCTTTGGCTTCAGGCCAGAAGCCCTGGTCCGGGCTGAGAATTTTGACCTTGAAGGTCAGGAAATGAAAGCCCAGGTTTCTTACCCTGGCGGCAAGCTGAATTTCAGAACAAAATTAATCGGACGCCACAATTTATACAACTGCCTGGCGGCTATTTCGGCTGCCCTGGCTCTGTCGGTCAGCCCTCAGGCTATTGTCAAAGGGATCGGCCAGCTTCAATCAATTCCAGGCCGCCTGGAATTTGTCCCCAATTCTCTCGGCTTCTCAATCGTGGTCGATTATGCTCATACGGACAACGCTCTCGACAATCTGCTGCAAGCAGTCAGAAGCCTCAAGCCAGCCAGAATCATTTTAATCTTTGGCTGCGGCGGCGACCGGGACCGGAGCAAGCGCTCCCGGATGGGAGAAGTCGCGGCCCGGCTGGCTGACTGGACGATCATCACCTCTGATAATCCCAGATCAGAAGAACCGGAAAAAATTATCCAGGATATCGAGCAGGGCTTTCTTAAAACCGACAGCCGGAATTATGAACAGATAATTGACCGCCGGTTAGCCATCCAAAAAGCCCTGACTCTGGCCACCGCCGGCGATATGGTGGTTATCGCCGGGAAGGGTCATGAAACCTATCAAATTTTCAAGGATAAAACCCTGCCTTTCAGTGATTATGAAACGGCCTTAGAAATAACAAAAAGTCTGGAGGAGAAAAAACAGAATGGCTTCCCTGACCCTCAACCGGCTGGCTGAGCTGACCGGGGGAAAAATAATTTCCGGTGAGCCAGAGATGATGGTAGTAGCCTACACTTTTGATTCAAGGCAAGCCTCAGCCGGCTCTTTATTCTTCGCCCTCAAGGGATCAAGGGATGGCCATGACTATGTTCTCGATGCCTGGCGCCGGGGAGCAGTGGCGGCTTGCGTTTCAGAGAAAGTAACAGGCCTGCCACCGGGCTTTGGCCTGATTCAGGTGAATGACACCCTCCAGGCTCTACAGCAGCTGGCGGCTAAAGTTCTCGCCGACAGCCAGCTCAGGGTAGTAGGAATAACAGGAAGTATAGGCAAGACTTCAACCAAGGAATTGACTGCCTTGATGCTTTCTTCCCGCTACAGCGTGCTTAAATCCAGGGGAAACTACAATAATCAGATCGGGCTGCCGATGTCGATTCTCTCCCTGACCAGCTCCCAGCAGATTGCTGTGCTGGAAATGGGCATGAGTCAGCCAGGCGAGATTAAACGCTTGACTCAAATTGCCCCGCCCGAGGTGGCGGTCATTACCCGCCTGGCCCCGGTCCATCTTGAATTTTTCAAAAACCTGGAGGCTATCGCTCAGGCCAAAAAAGAAATCCTGACCGGAGCCAGGCCCGGAGCTTCAGCCGTTCTCAATGGAGATGATCCACTGATTAAAGAAATAGCTGCTGATTTTCCACAGGAGAAGATAATTTATTTCGGTCAAAATAATAAATATCCGATCAGGGCTGAGGGAATCGCCCCCCAGGGCTGGTCCGGGATAAACTTTAATCTTATTTACGGCCAGGAAAAAGCCAGGGTCGCTCTGCCAGTCCTTAATGAAGGGCTTATTACGAATGTTTTAGCGGCAGCCGGTGTCGCTTATTATTTTGGCCTTGGTCTGAATGAAATTCTCCCCTCTCTCCAGACCTGGCCAGTACTCGCTCATCGGGGCCAGCTGCTCAAACTAAAAGGCGGAATAGATATTTATGATGACTCATATAATTCCAATCCGGCCGCTCTCCAGCAGGTGCTGAAAAGTTTAGGCCGTCTGCCGGCCGGGAGAAAGATTGCTGTTCTCGGCGATATGCTTGAACTCGGCCCAGCCGAAAATCAGTTTCATCAAGAGATAGGCTCAATGATCCCGGGTTACGGCTGGGATTACCTGGTGACTGTCGGGCCTAGAGCCAGGTTTATAGCCGAAGGTGCCAGGAGTCATGGTCTCGATCCGGCTCGCGTTCAATCTTTTAACCAGGCCGGGGAAGCTGCCGTCTGGCTTAAATCATTTCTAAGACCCCAGGACCTGGTTCTGGTTAAAGGCTCAAGGGGTTTGAGCCTGGAGGCCATTGTTGATTATTTAAAGAAAGAGATGGAGACCTGAGGTGCTTTACTGGTTGCTCGTACCGTTGCGGAAATATTTGTTTTTCTTTAATGTCTTCCGCTATATCACGGTCAGGACAGCTCTGGGCGGGCTGACCGCCCTCTTATTAGTCTTTATTTTCATCCCGGTCTTTATCAAGCTGCTTAAAAAGCACCAGGTCGGCCAGGAAATCAGAGACGAAGGCCCATCAGCTCATCTCGCTAAAAAAGGCACGCCCTCCATGGGCGGGTTAGTTATCATCGGAGCGACCCTCATTTCGACTCTGCTCTGGGGCAATCTCAGCAATATTTATGTCTGGCTGGGTATCGCCGGTCTCTGCCTCTTTGGTTTGATTGGTTTTATTGATGATTTTATCAAGTTTCGAGCCCGCCGTTCGCTCGGGTTAAACACCAGACAGAAATTAATTCTTCAAATCGCAGTTTCAGGCTTGATTGCCCTGGCTCTCGTTCTCATCGGCTTTAAAGGAAAATTCGATCTGCATTTGACTTTTCCTTTTGTTAAAGAATGGACTTTATATTTAGGCTGGCTGTATTTACCCTGGATTCTGTTTATTTTAGTTGGTTCGTCCAATGCGGTTAATCTGGCCGATGGCCTGGATGGCCTGGCCATAGGCTTAACTCTGATTTCGGCAGCAGCTTTAACCGCCCTGACTTATGTTGCCGGTCATGCCATCTGGTCTCAATATTTAAGTATCCTGAGGGTGCCATTGGCTGCTGAGCTGACAGTTTTTGCCGGGGCTCTAGCGGGAGCCTGCTTAGGCTTTCTCTGGTTTAATTGCCATCCGGCTGAAATATTTATGGGAGATGTTGGTGCTCTGTCCTTAGGGGGCACACTTGGCCTGCTGGCCATTTTAATCAAGCAGGAATTTTTGCTCCTCTTTGTGGCCGGGGTTTTTATCCTGGAAGCCCTCTCCGTTCTTCTTCAGGTGACTTATTTCAAGTTTTCTCACGGACGCAGAATGTTCCGCATGGCCCCGCTGCATCACCACTTTGAGCTTATTGGCTGGCCAGAAGAAAAAGTTGTTATCCGTTTCTGGATTATGGGCATTATTTTTGCCCTGTTCAGCCTGGCTACTTTGAAGTTGAGATAAAAAATGAAATTGAAAGATAAAAAAGTAGTCGTGGTTGGCTTCGGGCTGACCGGCCAGGCTGTCTGCGATTTTCTTCTCGGCCAGCAGGCCTCAATTATTGTTTCTGATAAAAAGCCTGAATCAGAGCTTGAAAAAGTTGACCTTTATAAGGCCAGGGGAGTTCAGTTTGATACCGGGGCTAACCGGCTGGAGACCCTGTTGCAGGCTGAGCTCATAGTTCTGAGCCCTGGTGTCCCGCCTTTGCCCGAAGTCTTGACGGCCCGGGAGAAAGGCCTGAAAGTCATCTCGGAAATAGAGCTGGCCTATCCTTACCTGCAGGGGAAGCTCATCGGAGTTACCGGTTCGAACGGTAAATCAACTACCACCACTCTGATTTATAAAATTTTAAAAAAGGCTGGTTTTAAGGTTCACCTGACCGGTAATATCGGCCGGCCGCTTATTTCATTTGTGAACAAAGTCAAACCCGGTGAGCTGATTGTAACTGAGCTCTCCAGTTTTCAATTAGAATTCACTGAAAAATTCCGGACTGATATCTCCGTTTTTCTTAATGTTTCGCCCAATCATCTTGACTGGCATAAGACTTTTGATTCTTATTTCCAGGCTAAAAAGAAACTCTTTGACCACCATCAGCCTGGCGATCAGGTGATCGTCAACCGTGATGATCCTCGTCTCTGGGCCTGGAGGCAGGAAGAAAAGCATGAACTCTATGCTTTCAGCCGAAAGCATTCAGTACCCCGGGGTTGCTACCTCCAGGGATCCAGGATCTGCTTTAAACTGGGGGAGGAAATTCCGGTTATAAAGGTGAAAGACATCAAGTTACGAGGGGTTCACAACCAGGAAAATGTCATGGCTGCCTCTCTCGCCGCTTATTTAGCTGGAGCCAGCCTGCTCTCCATCCGGCAGGCTGTCCGGGGCTTCAGAGGGCTTGAACACCGCCTGGAAGAAGTCAGGAAAATAAGAGGCGTCCTGTTTGTTAATGACTCAAAGGCGACCACTGTCGAGGCCACGATTAAAGCCATTGAAAGTTTTGCCCAGCCGATTCTTCTCATCCTCGGGGGGCGCGACAAGGGGGGAGACTTTTCCCCCCTTCGCCGCGCATTAAAAGGAAAAGTTAAACAGGTTCTTTTAATTGGTGAAGCCCGGGAAAAAATCAGACGGGCGATCGAGGGAGTTTGCCCGATCGAGGAAGCAGCTACTTTTAGAGAACTGGTGGAAAAGGCTTATACCCTCGCCAGCCCGGGCGAGATAGTTCTCTTATCCCCGGCTTGTACTTCCTGGGATATGTTTAACAATTTTGAAGAACGTGGCCGGTTATTTAAAAAAGAAGTCAACCGGCTGGCCCAAAAAGTTGCAGGGAAAAAATAATGGAAGTTTTCAGGCGTTATTCTTTTGACAAAACTCTGCTGGCGGCTACTCTTTTCCTCCTTCTGGCCGGAATTATCATGGTTTTTAGTTCATCCGCTATTCTGGCCGGGGAGAAATACCATCAAAGCTTTTATTTCTTTACCCAGCAGATCATCGCCGCCCTGACCGGCCTGGTGCTGATGTTTATTATCATTTCTATCCGGCCTCCTTTCTTTACCTTGAGACGCCTGGTTTATGTAGCCACTGGTTTCACCCTGTTACTGCTGCTTCTTTGCCTGGCCATGCCGCCGATAGCCGGGGCCCACCGCTGGCTTCAATTTTCCGGTTTTCGTTTTCAGCCTTCAGAGCTGGCCAAAATCGTTCTGATTGTTTTCCTGGCCAATTATTGTTCGGAAAAGTCTCAGACGCTTAACCAGTGGAAAACACTGCTGGTTCCAGCGGCCGTTATTCTGGCTTTTGTGCTGGCTGTTTTGCTCGAACCCGATTATAGTACAGCCGCCTTTCTCTGCCTTATTTCAGCTATTACTCTCTTCCTGGGGGGAGTGAAGCCTAAATATTTTATTATTCCAAGCCTCATCGCCGGTCTCATCTTCGGCTTATTCCTTTTTTCAGCCACTTACCGGCTAAACCGGGTTCATGGCTTTCTTAATCCAGAACAGGATTTGCTCGGTAAGGCTTTTCAAGTCAGGCAATCCCAGCTAGCCATAGGAGCTGGCGGCCTGCTGGGAACCAGCCTTGGCGCTTCGACTCAAAAGCTTTATTTTCTGCCCTGTGCCCACACTGATTTTATTTTTGCCATCGTCGGGGAAGAAACCGGCCTGGTAGGCTCCTTAACGGTTATTGGACTCTTTCTGGTTTTTCTTTTCCGCGGCTTAAAAATTGCTGACCGGGCTTCTAATCAAGCTTATCAGCTAATTGCCTATGGCCTGACGATCAGCCTGGCCATCCAGGCTCTTTTAAATATCAGTGTCGTCCTGGGACTGGGACCGGTGACCGGTATTCCCCTGCCATTTATTTCTTATGGGCGCTCGTCTTTACTTTGTAATCTGATAGCCGCTGGCCTGTTGTTAAATATTTCCCAGAGAAAAGTGGAGGCCAAACCGTTGCTATGAGCAAGACCACTATTATCATCAGCGGAGGAGGCACAGGCGGGCACCTCTATCCGGCAGTGGTTCTTGGCCAGAAGCTTAAAGAACTAAAGCCGGAAAGCGACCTGGTCTATATCGGCAGCCAGAGAGCAGTCGAGAAGAAAATTATGTCCGAGCAATCCTTAACCTATCTGACTTTACCGGTTGAGGGGCTTAAAGGCCGGGGCTTCAAAAAGCTCAGAGGACTGGCTTTATTGCCTCTGGCTTTTATCAAGTCACTGGCTATTATTTCCAAATATAAGCCCGGCCTGGTCATCGGAGTCGGTGGATTCAGTTCGGGGCCGGTTGTCCTGGTTGCTCATATTCTGAACAGGCCAACTTTAATTCTGGAGCAGAATGTTGTGCCTGGTTTTACCAACCGGCTTCTCAGCCGCCTGGCCGATCGAGCGGTGGTTGCCTTCCCTTCTTCGCTCCAGTATTTCAAAGGAAAGGGAGTCCTCCTCGGTAATCCGGTCAGGCCTGAGTTCTATCAGATTCGGCGCCGCCAGCCCGGTAAAATTCTGACTCTGCTGATTTTTGGCGGCAGTCAGGGCTCAAAATTTCTAAATGATAGAATTATTGATAGCCTGCCTTATCTCCGCGGCCTGAAAGATTCACTGGTCATCTGCCATCAGACAGGCGATAAGGATTTTAGCCGGGTAAAGGAAGCTTATAGCCGGGCCGGCTTTGAACGGGTTACGGTCAGCCCCTATTTCTCACCGATGTCAGACTATTTAGCAGCGGCTGATCTGGTCCTTGGCCGGGCCGGAGCCACCACCTGCGCCGAATTAATAGCAGCCGCCAGGCCGGCTATTCTGGTTCCTTTTGCCGCGGCGGCCGACAATCATCAAGAGTGGAATGCCAGGGAACTCGAACAGGCCGGTGGCGCCGAAGTCATTCTGGAAAAAGATTTTAAGCCTGACCTTCTTTCAGCCAGGCTTAAATTTTATATCGATCACCCTCAGGCCCTGAGCCAGATGGCCGATAATCTGGGAAAGCTAAGACAGGAAGATAGCGCCGGGCGGATAGCCAGGCTGGCTCTTGACCTTCTTCAGTCTGCAGAAAGGAAAGGTTAGTGGTCAGAAGAGGCTACAGAAAGCTGAACCGGATTCACATGATCGGAATTGGCGGGACCGGCATGTGTGGCATAGCCGAGGTATTGCTTAATCTTGGCTACCAGGTCTCAGGTTCGGATCTCCAGGAAAATGAGGCAACTATCAGATTAAAAAATCTCGGAGCTCAGATTTTTCTGGGGCACTCCCCTGAAAATTTAAAAGAAGCTGATGTGGTAGTTATTTCTTCAGCCGTGCACGAGGATAATGTGGAAGTTGTCCGGGCCAAGACTCTGAAAATACCGGTTATCCCCAGGGCCGAAATGCTGGCCGAATTAATGCGGATGAAATACGGAATAGCAGTCGCCGGGGCTCATGGGAAAACCACTACCACATCCATGACCGCCCAGGTACTGGAAGCCGGCGGCTATGATCCGACCATTATCGTTGGCGGCCGGCTAAACACCATCGGCTCCAATGCCAAGCTGGGCGAGGGCGATTTTATTGTAGCCGAAGCGGATGAAAGCGACCGGTCTTTTCTTTATCTTTCACCCTTCATTGCTGTCTTGACCAATATTGACGAAGAACATCTTGATCAATACGGATCCCTGGCTGAAATTAAAAAAACATTTGTCTATTTTGCCAATAAAGTGCCCTTTTACTGTCCGGTTATCCTCTGCCTTGATGACCGCAATTTACGCAGCATTATGCCTCAAATTGAAAGAAAAATTATTACTTATGGTTTTTCAACCGGGGCTGACATTCAAGCTAAGGACTTTGAATTTGAGGGCTTTTCCAGCCATTCGACTCTTTATGTTCAGGGCCGGCCGGCCGGCCGGCTGAAACTTAATGTTCCTGGCCAGCACAATATTTTAAATGCCATGGCGGCCACCGCTGTTGGGCTGGACCTGGGCATAGAGATGGGAACAATTATCAAAGCCCTGGAAGACTATAGCGGTACCGGGCGCCGTTTCGAGCTAAAAAAAGTCGTTAAAGATATTATGATCATTGAAGACTATGCTCATCATCCGACCGAGATAAAAGCCACCCTGCAAGCGGCCCGGACCGGCTGGAAGCGGCGGCTGGTGGTGGTCTTTCAACCCCATCGATATTCCCGCCTGGCCAGGCTCAAAGCTGAATTTGTTACTGCTTTTCATCAAGCCGACTTACTCATCCTGACCGAAATTTATCCAGCCGGGGAAAAGCCAATTCCAGGGGTCAATGGTCAGGCTCTTTTTGAGGACATCCAGCGGGCCGGCCAGACAAACGTCTGGTTCGAGCCAGAGCTCGCCCGCCTGCCGGACCTCGTGGCTGAAAAATTGCAGCCCGGTGACATGCTGCTTGTTCTGGGCGCCGGTCAGGTCAACCGGATCATTCCGGAGGTCATAAAAATTCTGGAAAGGGAGAAGAAAAATGGCGGTTGAAAATAGATATCCTTTGACCAGGCCATTGTTTTCGGGCCTTCCGGCCGGGGAGCAGGCTTTTCACCGCGCCGGGAAAAAATCCAGGGCCAGAGTCAGAACTTCAAAAAAGGTACTGTCGCCGGCTCACCTCATCCTGGCCTTCGGGCTGCTGGCCGCCTTCTTTGCCGGGCTGGCCGGGCTCTATTATTATGCGATTTCCTGTGACCAGCTGGAGATAAAAAAAGTTGAAGTCGTTTCAACCAGCCCTCAGGTCAAGCAGGCCATAGAGAATTACTTGAGCCGGCAAAAACTGGGTAACATTCTGGTTTGCGATTTGAATTATTTAAGGACGGTTTTAAACCGGCTGCCAGGCGTAAAAGATGTCAGGTTAGAAAAAATCCTGCCCTCTGCCCTTAAAGTCGAGGCTTTACCCAGGATTCCTAAACTGTATATTCACCGGGGAAGTTATCAACTGGTTGATGAGGAGGGAGAAATCATTGCCTCTTACTCTGAATTGCCTGACCAGTCCTGGCCGCTGCTTGAGGATAGCGATGGCTGGAGTCACAACTATAAAGAAAAAGTAGCCTTAGTCTGTCAGGCTGTCAGCCGCCTGGAACCAGCCGTGAGAGATAGAATCAGAATAATTAAGCTTTTAGGTCAGGAATCTATGGAAATTCAACTGGACGGAGATCCGGTTAAGATTATAGCCAGTGATTCTAATCTGGCTGAAAATCTAGCCTATTATCTCTCTTCCATAAATTTCTGGGCAGAACAATTTGGCCCGGTCGAATACATAGATCTCAGACTGGCTGACCGTATTTATATTAAACCGCTGAATTTACGGGCAGAAAAGACTCCTGCCAGGGAAAAGGAGGTAAGTTAAATGGCCAGGAATAATTATCTGGTTGGGCTGGATATTGGCACCAAAAAAACAGTAGCAATTATTGGAGAAATCACCGAAGAGCAAAAAGTTGAGATTATTGGCATTGGCGTCGCCGAATCTCGAGGCCTGCGGAAGGGAGTGGTGGTCAATCTGGATCAAACCATCTCGGCCATCAAAAAGGCTCAGGAAGAAGCCGAGCTAATGGCCGGAGTAGAAATAGAATCAGCTTATGTCGGCATTTCTGGCGCCCATATTAAAAGTTTTAACAGCCGCGGGGTAGTGGCCGTTTCGGGCAAAAACCGGGAGATTTCAAGGGATGATATCAAGCGGGTTATTGACCAGGCCAGGGCCCTGTCCATACCGCCTGACCGGGAAATTATTCACATCATTCCTCAGGAATTTATTGTTGATGAACAGGATGGAATCAAGGATCCTCTGGGGATGAGCGGCATCAAGCTCGAGGTTAACGTTCATATTGTCACCTCAGCCATCACCTCGCTTCAAAACCTCAAAAGCTGCCTGGAAAGATCAAACATCGGCATTCAGGAAATAGTTCTGAACCAGATTGCCACCAGTTATGCCACTCTGACTCAGGATGAAAGAGAACTGGGCGTGGGCTTGATTGATCTCGGAGCAGGAACAACTGAGGTAGCGATTTTTGAACGGGGTTCACTCTGGTATACTTCGACCATTCCCCTTGGCGGGGACAATTTTACCAATGATATCGCCGTCGGGTTGAGAACGCCAATACCCGAAGCAGAAAAAATCAAAAAGAAATATGGCTGCGTCGCCCTGCCCCTGGCCGAAGAGCAGGAAACGATTGAAGTACCAACTGTGGGCAAAAGCAAAAAATCACGTCTTCTTTCCCGGCAGATTCTGGCCGATATCATCCAGCCGCGGGCTGAAGAAATTTTCAGGCTGGTTGATGGCGATATAAAAAGAATGGGCTATGAAAAGTCATTAAATTCCGGATTGGTAATAACCGGCGGAACCGCCCTGCTGGATGGACTGGAAGAGGTGGCTGAAGAGATTTTTGATTTGCCGGTCAGACGGGGCGATCCTAATTACATCGGCGGGCTGATCGACCGGGTCAGCACTCCTGATTATGCCACGGCGGTGGGACTCATTTTGTATGGTTATAATCAGATTCAGGTACGTGGTTTCTCCAGAGATAAGAAAAAAGGCCTCTGGACGAAAATTAAAGACTGGTTCAATGAATAAGGAGGAGAACATGAGAGACGAGTCGGGCAGCAAAATCAAGTTTCATTTAGCTGAAGATTCTTCTGGAGCCAAGATTAAAGTTATTGGCATTGGCGGCGGCGGAGGCAATGCGGTCAACCGGATGATTGAAGCCGGAATTGGAGGCGTGGATTTTATTGCCGTTAACACCGATAAGCAGGCCCTTTCCACCAACCAGGCACCAGTCAAGATTCAGATCGGCAATAAGTTGACCAAAGGATTAGGTTCAGGGGGCGATCCTCAGGTTGGCCGGCAGGCAGCCGAGGAGGATGCGGAGCAGCTGGCCGAGATCATTGAGGGAGCCGATATGGTTTTCCTGACCACCGGCCTGGGCGGCGGCACCGGGACTGGCGCCACCCCGGTCATCGCCAATCTGGCCAGCGGTCTGGATATTCTGGTCATTGCCATTGTCACCATGCCCTTTTCTTTTGAGGGCCGGGTGCGATTCCGCCAGGCAGAAGAGGGCTTGCAGGAACTCAAGCAGGTCGTTGATACCGTTATTGCTATTCCCAATGAGAGACTGCTGGAAACGGTTAATCTCAATACTTCCATCTCCGAATCGTTCCGGCTGGCCGATGATGTCTTGCGCCAGGCCACCCAGGGCATCTCCGATTTAATAACCAGACCCGGGTTGATTAACCTTGATTTCGCTGATGTCAAATCAATAATGAAAGGCATGGGCATGGCCTTTATGGGAACAGGCCTGGCTTCAGGTGAAAACCGGGCAGTCGAAGCAGCTCAAAAAGCTATCAGCAGTCCTCTGCTGATTGACACCTCCATCGAAGGGGCCAGAGGTGTCCTGATCAATGTGACCGGCGGAAAAGATATGACTTTGCACGAAGTTTCCAAGGCTTCAGAGCTCATTACCAGCCTGGCCGATCAGGAAGCCAATATAATTTTTGGAACTGTTCTGGATGAAGGCCTGAAAGAGGCGATCAAGATAACAGTTATCGCCACCGGCTTTGACCACCGGGATAACCGGCGGCTGACTCCTGATAGTCTGAAACCCAGAACCGCTAAAAGCCAGCCGGCTGTACCGGTCAACTCCCCCACTCCTCCCTATGTTTTTGAACCGGTAGGAAACCAGGAACCAGTAATTGAAGCCGGTTCGCCTGAGATTGACTGGAAAGAATTGAATACACCGGCTTTTATCAGAAAAACCAGACAGGTGGCGGTCAGGAAAACGCCCAATGATTTACGCTGACACAGCTGTGGCCAATATCTCCCAGCTGGTCACCTGCGCTGGAGATAAGGCCAGAACCAAAAAAGCTATGAAGACGGCCGACCTGATCGAAAAAGCCTGGGTGGCCGGTTTAAAAGGCCGGATCGTTTTTGCCGGGACGGAAAAAGACTTCCGGGCTAATGTTTCTTTGACCGATGGAGCCCGGGTAATCGAAGGCTCCGGCCTGGTCGGCCTGCCAGGCCTGGTAGACTGCCATACTCACCTGCCCTTTGCCGGTGACCGGGCTAAAGAATTTTACCTGAGAATGACTGGCTACACTTATCAGCAGCTGGCCGAACTGGGCCTGGGCATCCAGACAACGGTTAAAGCCACCCGGGCCATAGCCGCTGAGGACCTCCAAGCCATCTGTCTGAAAAGACTGGAAACAATGCTTCTTAACGGCACCACCACGATTGAAGCTAAAAGCGGTTACGGTCTCAATCACGACGACGAACTCAAGCAGCTCCTGGTGTTGCGAAACCTGGCCCGGCGTCAACCGGTCTCAATTGTGCCAACCTTTATGGGAGCCCATGAGATACCACCGGAATTTAAGTCTGATCACCGCCCTTATATAAAATGGTTAAAAGAAGAGATGATGCCCGAAGTCAAACAAGCGGGCCTGGCCGAGTTCTTTGACATTTTCTGCGAACCAACAGTTTTTAATCTGGAAGAAACCAAGGAACTGGCCAGCCGGGCTCTTCAACTTGGCTATAAGCTTAAAATTCATGCTGATGAATTTGTGCCTATCGGCGGAACAGAACTCGGAGTGGAACTCGGAGCCAGGTCGGTTGAGCACCTGATCAACATTACTCCAGCTGGAATTGAAAAGCTGGCCGGCAGCCGGACGGCGGCAGTTCTTCTCCCCGGAGTCTCGTTCTTCTTAATGTCTGATGAAAAAGCACCGGCCAGAGAATTGATTGATCAGGGAGCAATTGTCGCCCTGGCTACTGATTTCAATCCAGGCAGTTCTAATTTGCTGTCCATGCTTCTGGTACTGCAATTAGGCGTTTTTACCTTAAAAATGACCATTGAAGAAGCTCTAAATGCCTGTACCATCAATGCCGCCTATGCCCTTGACCGGCAGGCTGAAGTTGGCTCAATTGAGCCTGGCAAGTCTTTTGACCTGATCTTGTGCGATCTTCCCTCTTATATTCACCTAGCTTATGAACTTGGAAGAAACCCTGTTAAGACAGTTATCAAGGAGGGGCAAATAGCCGTTGAAAACGGTCAGATAAAAGTTTGAAGACTGGCCAGAGAGGCATCAATCAGTCTTCTTGTTTCTTCTTCCAGTACAGATAAGCCGGGACCCCAAGAAAAATAATACCCAGTCCGGCCATGGAATTTAAAAAGTCCTTGATTAAGGAATTAACTGAAATGGCCAGAGCAGCCAGAACAAAAAGAGCTGGAGCCCAGGGATAACCCCAGGTTTTATATGGCCTGGGCAGGTCAGGCCTTTTGCGCCGGAGAATAAAAACGCCAGTCACTGTCAGAGCAAAAAAGATCCATTCACCAAAAATCACATAGGTAAAAAGCTGTTTGAAGGTCCCTGACAGGCTGAGAACTATGCTCCACAGGCTGATAGCTATGATCGAGACATAGGGAGTCTTAAATTTAGGATGAAGCTTAGCTATTGACTTAAAAAACAATTTGTCCTGAGACATCGCATAATAGACCCGCGGGGAGCAAAGCATGTTCTGGTTGGCCGAGCCCAGGATGGAGAAAAGGATAATGACAGAGATAATAGAAGCTCCCAGTGGCCCAACCGCTGCCATCATCGCCTCGGCCGCGACTCGATCCGAAGCAGCGATCGCCGAAGCTGGTAAAATATACAGGTAGGCCAGATTAGCCAGCAGATAAATTATAATAACACTAAAAAGTCCAATCAGAATTCCCAGCGGCAGATTTTTTTCTGGATTTTTTACTTCCCCGGCACTGTAGGTGGCTGTTTCCCAGCCTTTGTAAGCCCAGAAGGTGGCAATCAGGGCAACTCCAAAACTGCTAAGTAAATCAAGCGAGAATTTTCCCGACTGAGGATTGACAAAATTGCCCGGGTCGCCTTTTCCTGAAAGAAAAACAGCCGCACAGATACCAAAGATGCCGACCGTTTTTATTACCGTCAATAGATTCTGCAGATTTCCGCCCTGTCTGGCCCCAAAATAATTAACGGTGGCCAGGAAAATAATAAAACCGCTGGCCACCAGCTTGGTTACCGCTGGAGACATTTTTATAAAGTAAGGAAGATAATTGGAAGAAAAAGCGACAGCCAGAGTGGCAATGGCTCCCGAATCAATAACGAAAAAAAGCGTCCAGCCAAAAAGGAAAGAAATAAATGAGCCGTAGGCCTCACGGAGATAAACATAAATTCCGCCGGCCTCGGGCATGGCTGCACCCAGTTCAGCCAGGGCCAGAGCGCCCAGAAAACTAAGGAAACCGCCGACGACCCAGACGGCCAGCATCAGCATCGGGGATTTGACAGTTCCGGCGATTTCAGCCGGAACCATAAAAATCCCGGAGCCAATAACACCGCCAATAACAATCGAGGTGACATCAAACAGGCCAAAGACCCGGGGTAATTGATTTTTTGGCAGGCCAGACTTAATCTTGGATTCAGTACTCATGCTTATTTATTGAGGTAAGATAAATAAAAGAAGGCCGAAAGTCAAATGCCTCTTACCGGATGTCCAGCATCCGGTATTGCACCGCCTCAGCTATAGCTGCAGCCGATAGCTTCTCTTCGCCGGCCAGATCAGCAATTGTTCTAGCCACCTTTAGAATCCGGTCATAAGCTCTGGCACTGAACTGAAACCTTTTCATCGCCGTCTCCAGCAATCTCTGGCCTTCGGCTTCAGTCAGGCAGAACTGGCGAAGATCTTTTGACCCCAGCTGCGAATTAGCAAATATTTTCCGTCCTCTCAATCTTTCCAATTGAATTTTTCTGGCCGCTGAGACCCTTTTTTTAATTTCAGCCGAAGGCTCGCCCGGCGGCCGTCCGGTTATATCCTGATATTTAACGGCCGGGACTTCGATTTGCAGATCAATTCTGTCCAGCAGCGGCCTGGACAACCTCGAATAATATTTCCTTTTTTCTAACTCAGTGCAATTAACTCCGCTGCCCGAGCCGAGAAAGACATCACTGCAGGGATTCATGGCTGCTACCAGCATGAAGGAACAGGGAAAGGTCAAGCTGGAAGCTACCCGCGAAATGGTGACCTGCCCGTCTTCCAGCGGCTGACGCAGGCTTTCCAGCGCCTGGCGGCCAAATTCCGGAAATTCATCCATAAAAAGAACGCCGCGGTGAGCTAAACTGACTTCTCCAGGCCGGGGGAAATTGCCTCCGCCCACCAGTCCGGTATCGGTAATAGTGTGGTGCGGGGCGCGGAAGGGACGTTGACTGATTGCTGCTCTTTCCCCTAAAAGCCCGGCAGAGCTATAAATTTGAGTTACCTCAACTATTTCTTCGAAAGCCAGAGCAGGCAGAATGGTCGGCAGCCGCCTGGCCAGCATGGTTTTGCCCGACCCGGGCGGCCCAATCAGCAAAATGTTATGCCCGCCGGCAGCCGCCACTTCCAGGGCCCTTTTTGCCTGCTGCTGCCCCCTGACTTCATAAAAATCTACCTCCTGTCTGATTTCTCCAATTAAATCAGACAGCGAATAGCTGGCCGGTTTAATTTCATCTGAGCCATTAAGCAGCTTGACCACCTCCAGGAGATGGTCTAAACCAAAAACAGGCAAATTTCTGACCAGGCAAGCTTCTTTTTCGTTTTTGCGGGGGAGAACCAGACCTTCTAATTTTTTTTCAGCCGCCAGGAGGGAGAAAGGCAGAGCTCCCCTTACCGACTTAAGGCTCCCCTCCAGAGTTAGTTCGCCGACAAAAAGAAAACGGCTAAGATTCTCCCGGTTAACTACCCCCAGAAAAGCCAGCAGCCCAAGAGCCACGGGCAGGTCGAAAGAAGAGCCTTCTTTCTTCCGGCTGGCTGGAGCTAAGTTAATAATTATCTTTTTGGCCGGAAAATCAAAGCCACAATTACGCAGGGCTGCTCTGACTCTCTCCTTGCTTTCACGGACGGCGGCATCTGGCAAGCCAACGATGATAAAGGCCGGCAGGCCGGGGGAAATATCGACCTCAACTTCTACCTGATAGGCTTCTATTCCGTGTAAAGAAGCACTTGGAATTCTTACCAGCATTGTCCCTTTAAAGGGACGGACCGGGGTATTAACAATTCTCAGATTTTTTTATTTTTTCTTAGCCAGGCCAAATTCTTTCGACAGGCGATCAATTTCCTGCTCTATGTCTTCTATCGATTGCACTTTTATTTTAGTTGTTGGAAAGGGTGACTCATCACCAGGTTTGACAAATTCAATCTGAGCTTCTTCTGGCTTTTTTTCTACCCTTCTTTTAGGCCGGGGGTGGTCAACTGTAGACTTCAGCTCGGAGGTGGTTAGGATTCTGGCTGGCTCGGCAGCCATTTCCCTGGATTTCTCCCCGCCGGAAAGACTTTCACCGAAGACACTGGCTCTGACCACTGGAACGCTCAACCTGGCAATTTCTTTGAGAGTTTCCAGAACTCCCCGGCCATTGATGGCTTCGGCCTCAATATACGGAGATTGGCGGGGATTCAACAAACGGTTCAGTGTTTCAACCGGAATTAGATTGGGCAAATCCCGCTTATTATATTGGAAAACCAGAGGAATCCGGTTGAGATCTATCCCCTGCTCCAGGCAGTTTTTTCTCAGGCCGTCAAAGCTTTCCAGATTAGCTTCAAGCAGCGGCAATTGCGAATCAGCCACAAAAACCAGTCCATCCGCTCCCTTGAGGACACTCTTTCTCGAAGCTTCATAAAAAACCTGCCCCGGGACAGTCAACAGTTGAAAATGAACTTTGAAATCCTTAATCAATCCGGCTTTGATGGGCAGAAGGTCAAAAAAGAAGGTTCTCTCGGCCGGAGTTTCCAGACAAACCAGCTCTCCCCGGTAAGCTGGTTCAAGCTTAAAATAGATATAACGGAGATTGGTGGTCTTGCCGCTCAACCCCGGGCCATAATAGACAATCTTGATGGCCATATTCTTGGTGACATAATTAACGTAGGCCATTTCTTCTCCCGGAAGCACTTATTGATAACATATTCACTTAGCTTTAGTCAAACTTCAAGAAATTTAATTGAAAAATAGTTAGCCTTTGAATTGAGACAAAAGCTATGATATTTTTTGATTTTAACCTGTATCCTGCACTGCTGTTTAATAGATAAGGCAGGTTCCAAAAGGAGAGAAGGTTTGATCGAAAAAGACCTGAGAAAAGCGAGAAGAGTGGCCGTCATCGGCGGCCACCAGCCTGATCAAGAATCACTGGACATCGCCTATGAAACCGGCCGGAGGCTGGCTGAAAGCGAGGCCATTCTCATTTGTGGCGGGCTAACCGGAGTAATGGAAGCAGCTGCCCGGGGAGCCAAAGAAGCGGGGGGCTTGACCATAGGCATCTTGCCCGGGACAAACCCAGAAGAAGCTAATCCTTTTATTGATCTCGGCCTGGCCACAGGGCTTGGTTTTAACCGGAATTCAATGGTAGTCCTCAATGCCGGGAGTGTTATTGCCATCGACGGCGAGTATGGCACGCTCAATGAAATTGCTTTTGCCCGGATCTACAATAAGAAAGTCATAGGGATTAAGACCTGGAATATCGAGGGAATAATAACTGCCAGTTCGGCTAAAGAAGCTGTCGAGCTGGCCCTGTCGGCTGAAACAAAATAAATAGCCAATTGAGAAAGATATGAGGTCAGAGCAACCAGTTCTGAGTTCTTCTGGAGAGGGCGGTGAGAAGTCCCCGGCCGAACAACCCTTACCTCCGGCTGGAAACTTTAAACTGATTATTTCTTATGACGGAACCGCTTATCACGGCTGGCAGCGGCAGCCAGGCAAAGTTACGATTCAGGGTTTAATAGAAGATGCTCTCCGGCGCCTGACCGGCCAGTCAATAAACCTCCAGGCTGCCGGGCGGACCGATGCCGGTGTCCATGCCCTTGGCCAGGTCGCCAGCTTCAGGGCGGCCCGCCAGTTAGCTGAAGCTAACCTCCTTCGGGCCCTCAATGCTCTTCTGCCTCCCGATATCAGAATCAACTCAGTTGGCCAGGTAGCTCAGGATTTTCAGGCCAGGAAGTCAGCCCGTTCGAAGGTTTATCGCTACCGGATTAATACTTCTCCGGTTTTAAGTCCATTTGACTACCGCTATGTTTTCCATTATCCCTATCCTCTGGACAAGGAAGCAATGATCCAGGCCGCCCGGCTGTTCGAGCGGGAGGATGATTTCACTGCTTTTTCTTCCGGTCATTATCAATATCCAGTCAGGCATGTCTATCATTCGGTTCTGGAAGAAGCCGGTCAGGAACTGATTTTTTCGATTGAAGCTAATGGCTTTCTTCGCCATATGGTCAGGACCATAGCCGGAACAATCATTATGGTCGGGCGAAACAAGCTGACTCCGGAAGAAATAGAAAAGCTGTTCCAGGGGAAAAAAAGAACGAGGCTAAGCCCGACTGCTCCGGCTAAAGGTCTTTACTTAGTAAAAGTAAATTATTAAAAATGAACCGGGGCTAATTCAAATTCAAGCCCATCAGGTAAGCGTCTTCGGCGGGATTGCTATAATAATCTTTCCGGATGCCGAGGATATTAAACCCGAGCTTGCGATATAAGGCAATGGCTGGCCGGTTGGAAGTTCTAACCTCGAGCGTCACCAGCCGGGCTTGACTCTCCCGCAGCCTTTCAATCACATATCTCATGGCCTGCTCTCCAAAGCCTTTTCCCTGATAGTCCGGCCGGATAGCTACATTATTAATCTGGGCCTCATCCCCGATTAACCAGAAAATTATATAACCAATAATCTTCCGGTCCTCAAGATGAATTATCACCAGCGGGAAAGAGATGGTTTTGTTTTGAATTTCGCCAAAGAAAACATCCTGGCTCCAGGGATTGGAGAAACAAAGCTTCTCTATGGTCAGAACCTCTGGCAGGTCTTCCGGTCTCATCCGGCGGAACAGCAGTGGATTATTTTTTGGCTTGATCAGTTTTTTTCTCCTCGGCCTGGGACGAGCGGTAATAAACTGGTTCAATCTGCCCTGGCTTCAGGCCCTTTCCCTGGCTCAAAAGAGCTTCACCCAGCTGGCCGATTTCTGAGGCCAGATAATAGCTTCTGTCTGTTATGATGGCTCTTTCGCCCAGTTTCTCCTGGAACAGTGGAAAATACAGATCAGCTCCCGTTCCAATAAAATAAATCTGCTCGCCAGCCGGCAGCCTGGTTAAAAACTGGCCCGGCTCATAAGCACCAGCCGGCACGATTTCTTTTAGCTTTGAATTCTCAACCTGGTAAAGACAGCCAAAAACTTCACCTTTTCTGGCATCAATGACCGGCGAAATCATCTTAACTCCCGGCCAGAGCAGCTTCCTGGCCAGGGCCTGAAGAGAAGAAACTGAAGCTACCGGCAGGCCGGAAGCCAGTGATAAAGCTTTGACCAGGCTGAGGCCTATTCTGATGCCGGTAAAAGAACCAGGACCAGCGGCTACGGCCAGGCCCTGGAGCTGATCAAATTCTATCCCGGCAATTTTAAGCACCGCGGCTATAGCTTCCAGAACCTGCCGGGAATGAGTCGAGGGTGATAAGTAATTAATTTCAGCTAAAAGCTTCTGTTCCGAAACCAGACCGGCTGATCCAAACCGGGTAGTGGTATCCAGGCTTAGAACCAGCATCCTTAATCCAGTCACCAGCCCTGTCAGGCAGCCAGCTTACAGTTTGGCTGCCACCGCTTCAGCTATATCCAGGGTTTTAGCTGAGCCGCCCAGATCATAAGTCCTGACCTTTCCCTCCTTAATTACTTCGGCTATAGCCTGTTCAAGCCGGCTGGCCAGGCCGGTTTCACCGAGCCAGTCAAGCATCATTTTGACAGCTAGAAGTGTAGCTGTGGGATTAACTTTATAAAGCCCGGCATATTTGGGGGCTGAGCCATGAGTTGGTTCGAAAACAGCATAATGATCTCCGATATTACCGGCACAGGCAAAGCCCAGACCGCCGACCAGCTGAGCAGCCAGGTCAGAAATGATATCGCCGAAAAGATTCTCAGCCACCAGCACATCATAATCCTGAGGATTTTTTACTAACCACATGCACATGGCATCTACATTGGCTTCAAAAAACTTAATATCAGGATATTCGGCTGCTATCTTTCTGGCTTCCCGCAGCATCAGACCTCCAGTTTCCCTTAAAACATTAGGTTTCTCAACCAGGGTGACTGATTTCCTCTTATACTGTCTGGCGTATTCAAAAGCCGCCTTGACGATTCGCTGGCAGCCTTTTTTGGTCATGATTCTGGTCGAAACAGCAATCTCCTCAGCCGGGACATCCTTAAAATCTTTCATTTTAGGGTGCAGAAGCAAAGCTTGCCTGACTTCTTCTGGTAAGGGGAAAAACTCCACCCCGGCATAGCTGCCCTCAGTATTTTCCCTGAAAATGACCAGGTCAATATTATCACGATAATTAAGAGGGTTGCCGGCATAGGCCTTACAAGGCCTGAGATTTATATAGAGATCAAAGAGCTGGCGAAGTTTGACGATCGGGCTGACGTAGGATAGCCCTTTGCCCTGAAACTCAGGAGCCAGTTCTTTGGCGGCATCTTCTTTGGGCTTGGAGGTAATGGCTCCAAACAGGCAGGCATCAGTTTCTTTTAAAAGCTTAATGGTCCGGTCTGGCAGCGGATTCCCTTCCCGGCACCAGAATTCCCAGCCTATGTCTCCATAAATATAATCAGCGTCAAGATTAAGACGTTTAAGGACAATCATCGCCGCCTCAATGACCTCTTTACCGGTTCCATCACCGGGCAGAATTGCTAAACGGTACTTAGCCATTTTTAATACTCCTTGGATGAAAAATAATTTAAGTTTAATTATCTATAAAAAGCGCGGCTAAAGTCAACGCCCGGCCAATAGAAATACCTGAAAACAGTTAATTGGCTTCGAGGCATGGACAGGCCTTTGAAGCTTGACCGCCAGCTGGTTTAACATCCAGCTGCCAAAAAAAGAAGCCCGGAAATCCGGGCTTCTTTTCAAGGTCAGAAAAAAATACTGATCCGCCTGTTTACTCGAGCCAGACTTTGATAGTTGCCTCTTCATCATCAATTTCAACGATGGACATCGATCCTGCTTTCTTCAACTGTTCAATCAGCTGCTCGACATTCAAGTTCTGATTTTTTCCATCCATCTTGATCTCTTCCTTTCCGGCACAGCGGGCAAAAATCTCAACTAACGAAAGAGGCAGAGTCACTTTTACTTTTTCTTTACCGGTAGCCTTATCAACTATCAGAACTTTTAACCATTTGGCCTCTCCAGCCGGCTGGATTTTAGGGTTTTCCTGGACAGCCTTTTTGATCACCTGATAATCGTCTTTGTCTGAGGTGTAAGATGGTCCGGCAGTCAGGCAGAGAAAGATGACCATCAGAACCGCCATTATGACTTTCCTGTTCATTTTAATCCTCCTCGTTCCTAAAACTATTCAATCCAGATTTCAATTAAATTACCTTCATCTTCAATCCTGACCAGCTTCTCCCTCGATTTGGCCAGATCGTCAAGCAGCCGGTCAAGATTATACCCCTTCTGCCTGATCCGGTTTTTATCTTCTTCGGGCATAGCCTGAAGAGCCAGATCAGCTAAAGCCAGGGGGAAATTAACTGAAACACTGGCAGTTTTCTTGCCTTTTTCATAAATTCTGATTTTAATCAGGCGGTGATCGCCAGATTCAGAGTGGCTTTGTAGATCCTTAAAAGACTCGGGTGAAATTCTCAGCAGGGCAATTTTTGCCCGGTCAACCAGTTCTTGATCTTTCTCTTCAGCCATTAGCTGTTTCAGAACCGGTACCGCCTGGCTGGCCAGCTTTTTGTCACTAAGATAGCTCAGTTTAAAAGCCGCATAATAACGGATGACCCGGGACTGATCATTCAACCTGTCAGTTAGTACCCGGCCAAAGCTTGTTTGCCCGCGGTTATAGAGATTAGAAGCCAGATCCAGGCTGGAAATCTGAGCTTCTTCTACCAGGCTTTCGGGCTTATCCTGCCTGTTCAAAAATTCTTCGAAAGCCTGCCAGGCCTGAAGTTCTTTCCCTGGCTGTTCAGACAGGCATTTGCCCTTATAGAAAAGAGCCTGGGCATAAAAAGGACTTTGAGGATAACGGTTCAAAAGCTCACTCAGCTTCTGTTCAGCCTGACCCCATTTTTTATCGAAAATTAAAAGTTTGGCTTCCTGTAATAGCTGTTCATCGGGCTTTATCTTGCCCCCTGCCATCTGGGCAGCCAGCCCGGTGCAAAGCACTAAAAAGATGGCGGTTAAAAAGGCAAACATCTTAGCCTGGTTTTTCACTTTAAACCTCACTTGGCCTTAATTCTCTTTTGACCAGATTAATTTTTAGCAGAAGCTGCCGGCTGGTAATGAGGTCCTGCAGGCCTTTGAGTTCAGCCTCTGACATTTGCGGGCTGAGTTGAATGAGCTCCAGAAAGAGCAGTTCGATCTGGTCACAGAGCATCTTAGCTTTGGCCAGCTTAACCTCATTCAGCTGATTATTTAAATATTTTTTCTCTGTTAATAGTTCCTGAACCTTATCCTGAGTCAGAAAAGTCGAAGCCTGACTGACAGATTTCGCCTGGACCAGTTCCAGCAGCAGGTACTGGCTGCGGTCAAGGTAATCTATTGTTTCCCTCTGGGCCAGAGCCAGATCAACCCTCTGGACAAAACCGGCTGGTAAATTGACCGCCGTTTCTTTTGCAGCCGGGGATTGATATAAATGGCCTGGCCGTAACCATAATAAGGTAAAGAAGGCGCCAAGCAGCAGGCCGGCGACGAGACCGGCTACGGCTGGCTGCCAGCGGTGCCATTTAAGACCGGTAGACGGCCTGACCTGCTCTCTCCCGGCTTTCTGTCCAAAGGCCCGCTCGGTGACCGTTAGCTGAAACCTGTCCCAATCAAGGCCAGCCATGGTTTCCTTAAGCTCGTTCTTCAGATCATCTGTCTGACCGATCAACTTTCTTAGATCCTCTAACTCCTGCTGGCAGCGGCTGCAATTCTTTAAATGCTCGCTCATGACTTGCTGGCGGGCTGGATCAAGCTCTCCCCGCAGAAAAGCCAACCAGTCCTGACGGTAACGGCGGCATTTTTTCATAGCTCACCTCCCAGTGGTCTGGCCAGAAGCTTCCGCAATTTTCGCACAGCTTTATAGTGTAATGACTTGACAGTTCCGGTTGAAATGTTTAGCTCGGCGGCAATTTCCTCATATTTGAGTTCCCGGTAATGATGAAGAATAAAGACCGCCTGTTGTTTGGCCGGTAGCAGGGCCACCGCCTGGCTGATAATTTCTCCAGGGTTAAACCGGGCAGGATCTTCACTCTGATCAGCTAAATCAAGCCGTTCGCTACCCAGCTGATCCAGACTTTCTTTTTTTCTGGCTTTCTGCCGCCGGATAAAATCGAGGCAGATATTTCTGGCTATCTTCATCAACCAGGCACTGAAATTTTCACCTGTCCGGTAGCTGTTAATTTTTTCATAAAGCCTGAGAAAGGTTTCCTGAACCAGGTCAAGTGCATCTTCCCTTTCTCTGACCATTGAATAAGCCAGAACAAATACCTTTTGCTGATATAAACCGACCAGTTTCATAAAAGCCTCTTTATCTCCCTCTTTAATCCTGCTAACCAGAAATTCAGGACTTGATTGGCAGCTACCGGCATTCCTCTGTTCCATTCTCGATATTTATCCTTTGTCTGTCTCCCCGGATTTTAATATACATTTATTTCCGCCAGATCAGAACCTTTTCCTCCTCAAATCAGGTCTACGTTAGAAATAACGGAAAAAAGGCAGAAAAGGTTTACCCGGGTCTTTTCTATAGCTGGAGATGGCCCTAGCGGTGATTAGAAACCAGGCCACGGTCAGGAAAGCTTAGACTCTTCCTCTGGCTGGATGTTTAGAACTGGCGAGCTTAAGATTAAAAGATCAGAGTTTATTAAAAGCGGTTGAAATTTCTTCTACCTTGAGGTCCGGACCCCTGGTGATGATCGCCGTCTCTTCTTTCTCCTTTAGGCCTGGCCTCATTGACAATAATTTTGCGGCCATCAAACTCCGTCCCGTTTAACTTGTTCTTTGCTTCTTCGGCCATTTCTTCGGCTGACATTTCAACGAAACCAAAACCCCGACCCTGCAGGATGTTAACTGAGGTAACTTCTCCAAACTGAGAAAATAAGTCCTTCAGTTTTTCCTCGGTAGTCCTGTAGTTTAAGTTACCTACATAAAGTTTTGAAGACATTAAAAAAACCTCCTTGACCTCTCCCAACCGGCTTCCCCCATTTCCAGCAGAGACAACTCGATGGAAAAGGCAAGGGCTATCATGCCACAAGAAAAAATTAAAATCAAGAAAATTCTCAGGACATCAGGTAGGGGGATGGAGGCGCTTCTTAAACCAGATCCTGGCCGCGGCCATTTTTTCCCGTTGAGAGGGCGGGGCCAGACCACGGCAGGTCACATATTCTTCCGAGCCGGCAGGTGCTCCCCACCGGTATTCAACACAATCATTAGGGTTATACCCCATTTCCAGGGCCTCTTCCCTGCTTATTATTTCCTTAAGGGTCAAGGTCCAGGGGCTGCTATCAGAACGGCGATAAGTAATTTTTAACTGTTCAGCCAGGCTGGCTGACAGACCGGTTAGATTGGTTCTAATTTTTTCAGCCGGTTCAGATTTCTTTATTATATATAGCTCTGGATGCCTGAGGACCCGGTCGGGGAAAGTCTTGATAGTATCAATGGCGATTAGCAGGCGCAAATCGCGGTTGGGTGTAGAATAATCTTCCCAGAGACCGGCGGCCTGAAAGATAGCAGCTCCTGAGGGCATCGGAATAATAGAGCCAGGATGCTCCCTTTTAAATTTTTCGGCCATCTCTACCGAACCAACTCTGACCAGTAACTGCTCATGTAGAGCTCGGAACAGCTCTGTCAAAACTGCTTCGGGGGGAAGAGGCCGGGGATTAATCAACTTTTCCATCCGGTTATAAAATTCCTCAGGCTGCAGGTTTAACTGCTCGTAAGAAATGTTCCCATAATCCCGGTCTGTTTCTATTTCCTGATTGGTCATCAGCCTGAGTTGTTTATTCTTCCTGATAATTGGCCTGAAGGCTTTAAATCCCGGCTGGCCGACAACGTTTTCTGTGGCAAACAGGAAGTTGCCTGGCCAGAATCTTTTTATACCAATGGTATTATCGGGCTGGGCATCAACTGCTAAGAGTTCTCCCGGCTGGTCTTCAGTCTGCTGGCGCCAGTGGACAATTACCAGGGTATGACCATAAGGATCAGCAAAAACCGTCCCAGGGGGCAGGTCCTGCCGCCTTAGAGCCAGGGGATAATAATCAGAGTCTTCCGCCCTCAAGGCCGTTCTGGCTGTCCCCGAATGAACGGTGTTCATCAACAGCCGCATCAGCCGGTGAAATTTATCAGTCTCTTTGACCGGCGGCCCGGTCATTTCATTGTTAAACCATTTCTGGCAATCAGGCAACTGTCCTAAGGAACCGCGGGAGCAGGCATGAAATCCGAAGGGCAGTCTTAACTTCCAGGCAAAATAGCCTCTGAGAACGAAAGGATTATCGGCACAATCCGGCTGGAGCCGATTCTGGCTCTGGTCTTCTCCGAGACCAAGATGGTCATAGAGAAAATTCCGGCCGGCATCCTTTAAGACCGAACTTAAATCCGGCCAGGAATCATTTTCCTCGCTATCACCAAAAGCAGCCTCAATCCAGACGGCATAGAGATTTTCTTTTTCCCTGCTCCAATTATTGTCTGCCCGCCAGAAATATTCTGAGCTTTGAGCCCCGGCTGCCTTTGAGGAAACCTCAAAGGTCAAATCCCTGAGAACCCGGCGGCCGCTTTTTATTTGCAGCCGGTACTGCCCCCGTCCTTTTACTTCACCTGACCACCATTGCCAGAAGGGCGGGCCGCCATTTTTTTTATACAAAGTCAGCCGGTTTTCTTGCTGCTCAGGATCAAAGCAGATAACCTTCAAGCCATTAGCCAGTAGCTCCTTCTGGCTATCAGAAAAGATGATCAGCCTGAAAGCCTGGCCCGGCTTTAAGACAGAAGGAGAGAGAAAGACAGAAATAGTATCCTCCCCGGCCAGAACTGGCTGGCTGAAAAGGCCAAAACCAATAACCAGCAGCCAGCCCCCTTTTTTAAAGAAACTTATCAGCTTCATGGCTCAAGACAGGGTTGACAGATTCAAAGTCTTATCTTATCGCAGGCCAAGATTTTGTCAAACGGGGCCAAAGTAAAAAGCCCTGTTCATTCCCGCCGTTTCAAAGTTGCCCCCGGTGTTTATTTTTGCCGTCAGCTAAAGTAAAATAAAAAAATAAGAAAGAGGAGCAAAGATGAATAAAAAGGCTGGCTGGCTGGTAATCATTTTATTTTTTGTCATTCTCGGCGGGCTTCTAATCTTTTCTTTAGTCTTTTCGAACCTTTCTCCCCGGCCAATAAGAGTGGCCAGTAATTCCTATCTGGAAATACAGCTCACCGGGCGACTGGAGGAATATGTTTCTTCGACCTCACTCAGCGATGTCCTTCAAGGCCGGGCTATTTCCCTGTTTGATACCTGGTCGAATCTCAGAAAGGCCGCCCTTGACCCTAGAATAAGGGCGGTTGTCCTCAAATTCGGGCTGCTTGACGCTGACTGGGCAAAAATTGAAGAACTCCGCCAGGCCCTGCTGGAATTTAAGAAGTCGGGCAAGCCGGTCATTTCTTATTTTGAAGAATCACCGGAAGCTGATAAAGAATATTACTTAGCTTCAGTTTCAGACCGGATCCTGATGCATCCCCTGGGCTGGCTGGGGGTCAATGGCCTGTCGAGTTACGTCCTGTTTTTTAAGAACACTCTGGACAGGCTGGGTATCAGGGCTGAATTCGAGCATATCGCTGAATATAAAACTGCTTATAATCAATTTACAGAAGCTGGCTTTACCCCGGCCCACCGGGAGATGATGGAATCTATTTATCAGGATATTTTTGACCGCTACTGGCATCAGATTGCCGTCGCCCGGCATAAGACGCCGGAAGAAATGAGAAGCCTCATTGATCAGGGCTATTTTCAGGGGAAAGAAACGGTAACAGCCGGCCTGGTTGATGCCCTGGCTTATGAAGATCAGCTGATAGATTTTATGAATCTTAAAGATATTTACCACCTGGAAAAAATCTCTAATGAAAAATATGCGGCCGTAGAGCCGGCTTCGGCTGGCCTTAAAGGCGGTAGAACCATAGCCCTGATTTTTGCCTCTGGAACCATCATCAGCGGCGAGGAACAGACCCTGGCTTTAGGCAGTGATACCTTTACCCGCTGGCTGAGAGCAGCAGTCAAAGATAATTCCATCAAGGCTATCATCGTCAGAGTTGACAGTCCGGGCGGTTCGGCCGTCGGTTCAGATATTATCTATCATGAGTTGACTGAGGCCAGGAAGCAAAAGCCGGTCATTATTTCCATGTCAGGACTGGCCGGTTCTGGCGGCTACTGGCTGGCTCTGGGGGGTCAGGAGATTATTGCTCAGCCGCAAACCCTGACCGGATCCATCGGGGTCATTGCCGGCAAATTTAGTTTCAGCCAGCTCTTAGAAAAACTCGGCGTTAAAGTTGAAAAAATCAATATTGGCCGGGAAGCTGATGCCTTTTCGCTTTATAAAGAATTTACTCCTGAAGAAAAAGAAATCCTCCACCATCAGCTTGATTCCACCTACGCAGAATTCCTGCAAAGAGTGGCGGCCGCCAGAAATCTGCCCGTGGAAGAAGTCAACCGGCTGGGACGGGGCCGGGTTTGGACGGGACAACAGGCCCTGGAACTCCATTTGATTGACCGGGTTGGAGGTTATGATCAAGCTATTGAGGCCGCCAAAAAAATGGCCGGAATCAGCGCCGAAGAAAAAGTTAGACTGGCTGTCTGGCCAAAAAAGCGTTCCTGGCTGGACATTGTCCTGGGCCGCGGAAAAGAAACGGCCGCAATTAACGAGACAGCAGAATTCTGGCAGAGCCTTAAAACCTGCCTGACCTATGGTTCACGGCCGAGGGTCTGGTCTCTTATGCCTGACTGGTTATTGCCCTGAAGCCCCAGTCTTTTTTCTAATGATTAGCTTTTCTTCAGGTTTGATCAGCCAGAGTCTTTCTCTGGCTTCCTTCTCTAAGGTTTGGGGGTTGGTTTCGAGGGCTTCTATCTCGGCTTTTAATTTTTCTATTTGACGGTCAAAGTCTTTAATCCGGGCTTCCAGCTCTTCATACTTTTTTTTCTGTTTTTGAATATCAACAAAGCCCTTTTTACCGAAAAAAGTGGTGACCAGGGTGGCCAGCAGCAAGATGCCGGCGGCTAAAAAAAACAGCTTTTTCCCCACTGTAATTTTTTTCTTACTGCCCGCCGGATTTAACATAAAAGTTTGATCCCTGAGTTGAGTAAAGCTCTGGCCTCTGGCCTGGTTTCAGCTTCACTATAACAGCGGACGACCGGCTCGGTACCGGAGAGCCTTAGAGTCAGCCAGCTGTCTCCGGGAAAAACCAGCTTCAAACCATCCATGGTCTCAACTGACGTTACCCGCTTCCCCCCGATAGTTTCAGGAGGATTCTTTATTAATTCTTTCAGCCGTTTAGAAATTCCGGCCGACAGCCCCAGACTGGTTTGAACCCCAACCATCTTTCCATATTTCTTAAACAATTGATTCAGAAGCTCGGTTAAACTCTGGCCATAGACGGCCATCATTTCAGCCACCAGCAGTCCGGCGAAGATGCCATCCTTTTCAGGCAGATGGTCTTTAACGGCCAGACAGGCGCTTTCTTCGCCGCCAAAAATTATCCGGCCTTTAATAAAAAGGTCAGCTAAATATTTGAAGCCGACCGGGGTCCGGTAGACAGGCAAATCATAATTCCTGGCTATCCGGTCAATCAGGTGAGTGGTCGTGACCGACCTGGCCACCCCGCCCCGCCAGCCCTTTACCCTTAACAGATACTCCAGCAGGAGAGCCAGGACATAGTTAGCAATAACCAGCTGGCCGTTTTCATCTACCAGCCCAAAGCGGTCTCCGTCGGCATCAGTCGAGAGTCCGAGGGCACAGCCCCGGTTCTTAACCAGCTTTTTGAGCTCGACCAGGTTCTTTTCGGTGCAGGCCGGAGAAATACCGCCAAAGTAGGGATCGATATAACCATGAATGACCTCAACCGGGATGCCATTTTCTTCGAGGATTTCGTCCAGATATTCTCGGCTGGTACCGAAGAGAAGATCAATACCGATTTTTATCCCGCTCTTTTTAATAATCTTAAAATCTATTTTCTTCTGAAGAAATTCCAGGTAGCCGGATTGAAGATCGACAGAATGGATATAAGAACGGTCTGGATAATAATCAGGAGAGACAGCTTCAGTCCTCACCTGCTCAACTTCATTTTCGATTTGATCAGTTACTTCAGGCAGAGCCGGGGCTCCGGTTTCAACGTTAAATTTCAAACCGTTGAATTTGGGAGGATTAAAAGAGGCGGTGAAATTGATGCCTCCAGAATGGCCTCCCCGGATAATTTGATAGGCCAGGGCCTGGGAAGGGCAATCACGTTCAGTCAGGTAAACCTGAATTTTGTTTTTGGACAAGAGGGAGGCTGCTTCTTGAGCAAATCTGGCTGACAGGAACCTGGTATCATAACCAACCACTAAAGACAGATCTTGACCTGGAAACTTCTGCTTTAAATAATTGGCAATGGCCTGAACCACCCGGCGGACATTGAGAAAAGTGAACTCATCTCCCATCACCGCCCGCCAGCCAGAAGTACCAAAACTGATCATCGTTTCTTTCTTATTTTAAACTAAAACTACCACAAGAAAAAGACTAAAGCAACGGTTTTAGCAGTCAGCTGTCCCTGACCGGGCTCACCCCAGATGGTGAGGCCGGGCCAGTAAAAATCATCATCGCTCTAACCACCTGTGGTGATTGACCTCCCAACCGGCCTGAATATGCTAAAAATGTGAGTCGAGAAGGAGAGTACTCTTCCTTAAAAAAAAGTTTGACAAGGGGAGCCTTTTTTGGTAATTGATAAGCAAGTATCAGAGGAACTGAAAAACCGAATGGAAAGAAAGGCAATTTATCCCGGGTCCTTCGACCCGATCACCAACGGTCACCTGGATATTATTCAACGGGGGAAGAAGATTTTCGACTCAATTATTGTGGGCGTTCTGGATAATCCCAAAAAGAAGCCTCTTTTCACCACGGAGGAAAGAGTGAAATTGATCAGGCAGGTTTTTAAGAAAGACCCGGCGGTTGAAGTCAAGAGTTTTAAGGGCTTGCTGGTTGATTTTGCTCACCGGAATAAGGTGACAATAGTTATCAGGGGATTAAGAGCGATTTCTGACTTTGAATACGAGTTCCAGATGGCTTTGATGAACCGGAAGCTGGCCAGCGATATCGAGATTTTGTTCATGATGCCAAGTTTGAAATACTCCTTTTTAAGTTCTAACCTGGTCAGGGAAGCTTTCCAGCTTGGCGGTTGCGTTAAGGGGCTGGTGCCTCCTCCGGTCGAGGAGGCTTTAAAAAATAAATTTTCCAATTCTAAAACGAAAAGGCGGTAAAAATGTTTGGTTTGGCCAAGGAAAAGAGTTTGGTAGGCCTTGATATCGGGTCCTACTCGGTCAAGGCAGTTGAATTAAAAATCAAAGAGAAAAACGAAGGTATTCAGTACGAAGTCCAGAAGGTTGGTTATGAGCCTCTTCCTCATGATGCTATTGTTGAAGGCACCATCATCGACTCGACCGCGGTCAGCGAAACCATCAAACTCCTCTTTGATAATGCCAAGATAGCTAATAAGGATGTCGCTATCTCGATTTCAGGCAATTCGGTCATTATTAAAAAAATCTCTCTGCCCAATATGGATTCGCAAGAGCTGGCCGAGTCAATCATCTGGGAAGCCAAGCACAATATTCCTTATCCCTATGAGGAAACCAACGTTGACTATGCTGTCCTGAAATCACTCCGGACACCTGAATCAAATGTTGATATTCTCTTAGTGGCAGCTAAAAAAGACAAAATCGCCAATTACAGCAATGCTATTTCCATGGCCCGCAAGAATCTGAACGCCATCGAAGTTGATATTTTTTCATTGATCAATGCTTTTGAAGTTAATTATCCTGAAATCTTTAAGGAAAAGACGGTAGCGGTTATCAATATGGGAGCCAATATTACCAATGTCGGGATTGTGGAAAGAGGCGTGCCTCAGCTTTTTCGGGATCTGTCGCTGGGCGGTTATTTCTTTACCGAGAACATCAGAAAAGAATTAAATGTCAGTTTTGAGGAGGCCGAAGCAGCTTTAAAAGGCATTCCAGGCAAGAATATTAATGCCGATCAGTTTGCCGCTGTCCTGACAATGAACATCAGGGATTTGCTCGATGAGATGGAAAAGACTTTTTCCTTCTATGAGGCTGGGGAAAAAAGAGACCGGCGTATTGAGCAGATCTTACTCAGTGGCGGTCTGGCTTTAATCCCCAATATGGTTAGCGCTTTTGAGCTGAAATTCAGAATTAAGACCGAGCTATTTAATCCTTTCAAAATGATTAAATATGACGAGAAAAAGTTCGATTCCATCTATTTTAACGAAATGGCCCCGGTCTTCGGGGTGGCGGTTGGACTTTCAACGAGAAAGGCAGAGAAATGAGCCATGATCAGGATTAATTTATTAAAACCGGAAATTAAGGAAGTCAGGGAACCGGCAGCGGGGCTGCCCAAGGTCGCCAAGGAAAGAAAGAAGACCAGCCTGGGGACGATTATTTTCCTGGTCCTGCTGGTCAGCCTGGCCGGTTATTATTTTTATCAGAACTGGGAAATGCAGAAGGAAAAGCAGTTGATCGAACAGGCTCAACAGGAAAAAAGCCAGCTGCAATATGTGGTGGCTAAACTCGAAGAAGTTAAAAATCAGAAAGCCCAGCTGGAACTCAAGATCAACTTGATCAGGCAACTGAAGAGCAATCAGGATATTGCTGTTAAAATTATGGATGAGATTAACCGCCGGCTGCCTGATTATGTCTGGTTGAAAGAGGCCAGTTATGATGGTCAGACCCTCAAGCTTAAAGGTGAAGCCATCTCCAATAATCTGGTTGCTGATTTTATCACCAATATCGAGCGAAGCGAAACCTTCGGTCAGGTCAACTTGATAGATTCAACTCAAAAATCTCAGGGAGGAGCCGTTTTCCTGGAATTTAATCTGACCGTGCCTGTCAAGAAGCCTCAACTTCAGCCGGTTGAACAGCCCAAACCCAAGGCTACCCCCCAGACAACGAGAAGGAGATAAGAATGAGAAACTGGCCATGGTATGGACATCTGCTACTGGCAGTTATTATTTTTGCCCTGGTTTTCTTCTTCTTTTTTAAACCACGCAATGCTGAATTGCAGAGCCTGCGCGAGTCAAGGCTGAAACTCGAGAAAGAAGTTGAAGTGCTGAAAGAGCAAAAGAAAGAACTGGATAAAATAGAAGCTGAGCTGGTAGTCCTCAATGCCACTCTTAAAGATCTGGAACAGATCATTCCCCAGAAAAAGGAGATTGCGGACATCCTGCGCCGGATTCAGCAATTAGCTTATGATTCCCGCCTGAATGTTCTTAAATTCCAGCCAAAAGGTGAAGTCAATAAGGACTTTTATGCGGAATGGCCGATTAATATTGAGATTTCCGGCACCTATCACAACCTGGGCATTTTCTTTGACAAGCTCAGCAAATTTTCCAGGCTATTTAATGTTAACAATTTTTCCATTTCTGCCCTGAACAACCAGACTGACGAACTGACTATCGGCTCAAAATTTGTAGCTACCACTTATTATTTTGTTGAAGAACAACCGAAACCTGTCAAAGCGACCGGGGCAGCCAAAACTCAGAGGTAAAAAATGAAAAAGACGCTGATCTATATTCTGGTTATAGGCCTTACAGCCGGGCTCGGCTTTTTTAGTTTGGCCGGAGCCCAGGAGACTCAAAAAACCAGCCAGCAGGCAACCACCACCATTCCGACCCTGACTCTTGATAATCTCCCGCCGCGGGCCTCTTATGACCCGGGCGGCCGCCGCGATCCATTTAAAGATTTAATCGGAAAAGGTAGAGTCAGCGGCCCGGCTTCCATGGAAGGCGGACGGCTCACCATCGAGAATGCGACCCTGGTTGGTATTGTCAAGACTCAAAAGGCCTATGTGGCTATTATCAGCGGGCCTCAGCAAATGCCTTATTTTTTGAAAATTGGCGACAAATTAGCCGACGGCTATATCTTTGATATTAATCCATCCCAGGTGATTTTCAGAAAGACTCATGATCGGGGCTTCCCCTTAATGAGGCCTATAAATGTGGTTAAAGAAATCAATCCGGAGGAGCGTTAACATGAAAAGGAAAACTTTTTGGCTTGGGCTGGCCATAGTAACCTTTATTATGGTTTCAGGCCTGGTCCTCCAGGCAGCGGCCACCAGTCTCAATAAAATAGAAGTGGTACCCGGGGCTCTATCAACCAGGGTCATGATGATGGCTGATAAGCCTCTTAGCGTCCGGCAGGTAGCTTATATCTCAGAGACTCCCCCGGTGCTGGCCCTGGAATTGAGTGATGTCAGGCCCGTAGAAATTCCGGCCCGTCAGTCAATTGAAGGGCGGCTGGTAAAAGATATCCAGATTGAGCCAGCCGGGGAGAACCTCAAGATTTTGTTAGCCTTAAAGGAAAAGGTTCCTTACCGCCTTGGCCTTGAACAGGGAAAATTATTTCTGGAACTCAATGAATTTCTGAAGTCGGCTAATTATCCCATCGACCCGGCCGTCAATGCTTTACTCAAACAGGAGAACCAGGTTTATTTCAGTGAAATGAAAGTTGAAGCCAACCCCGGCCAGGTCAATTTCAAAATCTCGCTGAGCGGCGACGCTCCCCTTCAGGCTTTTGCCCTGGACAACCCTGGCCGTCTGGTCATAGACCTGCTCAACACTCAATATCCAAGGGGCAATCAGTCATACCAGGTAGGTCAGGCTAATGTAGACAAAGTCCGGGTAGCCCAGTTCAAAATAGCCGATCCCTGCCCGATTACCAGGCTGGTTTTTGATCTGAAAGAGGCTGGCTGGTATGCTCTCGACAGATCGGCTGATGGGCTGAATATTACCTTTTATTCTCCGGGCGAAGCCATAGCTGCCGTCAACCAGGCCAGTGTTAAAGAAAATTCTGCTCCGCCAGCCGTTAATACCCAGATGGCTAATGCTCTGGCTATCCCGGCCGCTCCTAAAGAAGTAAAAACTGAGCCCCAACCCGCTCCCGAGCCGGTCAAAATAAAACCTCAGCCGGCTGAAACTAAAATTGAATCAGAGCCGGAACCAAGGAAATTAAAAAGCGAGCCGGTTCAAAGCCAGGCTCAGCCTCAACAGGAAAAATTTAAGCCAAGGATAATTCAGACCAGTGAAGAAAAATATACAGGCGAAGTTATCAGCCTGAAATTTAAAGATGCGGATATCAGAGATGTGGTGCTCTTCCTGGCCGATCTGGCTGGCTTAAACGTTATTTTTGACCCCGAAGTCAGAGGGACTGTTTCCTGTAACCTGCAGGCCGTTCCCTGGGACCAGGCTCTTGATGTCGTTCTAAAACAGAATAAACTCGGGAAGACCATCGAAGGCAACGTTTTAAGAATTGCCCCGGTTGATATTCTGGCCAGGGAAGATGAGAATATTAGAAGAATCCAGGAAAGCAAAGAACTGGCCGGTCCGGTTCAGGTCAAAACTGTTACCCTGTCTTACTCCAAAGCCAGAGATGTTCAGAGCTTGCTGAAGAGCAAGCTGTCCAAGAATGGCGAAATCGTCATTGACGAAAGAACCAATACTCTCATTATTTCCGAAGTCCGGGACCGGATGGAGCTGCTGGAAAAATTGATTGGCGTCCTGGATACTCCCACTCCCCAGGTTTCAATTGAAGCCAGAATCGTCGAGGCTACCTCTACCTTTATTAAAAACCTGGGTATTCAGTGGGGTTATAAGGGCGTGGTTGATCCTTTCTATGGAAATCAGACCTCCCTATCCTTCCCCAATAAAATTTCGATGGACGGAGCTATGATTCCTCAGGGTATTGTGACCAAAGGTATTGGTGGGCCGCTGGGCGGCTACGCCGTCAATTTGCCCGCTCCGGCTTTTAATACCGCTCTGGGCTTTTCTTTTGCCAATGTCCTTGATACCTTCCGGCTGGATGTGGCCCTGTCCGGACTTGAGACTTCAGGCAATGGCCGGATTATCTCCTCACCGAAAGTAACCACTCAGAACAATCAGGCGGCTGAAATCATTCAGGGCCGTCAGATCCCGGTTCAGACTGTGGCCAATTTCACCGTTACTACCAGGTACGTTAATGCCGCTCTGGAGCTCAGAGCTACACCGCAGATTACAGCTGAAGGGACCATTATCATGAATATCGAAATCCAGAATAATGCGGCCGACTTTGCCAACCTGGTTAATGGCATTCCTCCCATCACCACTCAAAGTGCCAAGACAACAGTCATGGTACCAGATGGAGGGACAACGGTCATTGGCGGAATTTACAGGACTGAAGATTCAATTACCAGAGACAAGACTCCTTACCTCAACAATATTCCAATTCTGGGGACTCTATTCAAATCCTTCGCCAGAACGCGTCAGAACCGGGAGTTGCTGATCTTCATAACTCCCAGGATTATGAAATAATCAGAAGGAGAAAACCAAGATGAGTAAACTTAGCTTACCTTTAAAAATAGTCAGTATCCTAACCCTGGGCTTGTTGTTGTATTCATGCAACCCCATTGAAAATGACTCTGATTCCAGCAGTTTTATCGTTGTCGAAAGCATTATGGGCAAAGACCTCTCGGGCAATGATTCGACTGTCGCTTTTTCTGATGTGAGTAGCGGCCTGCCCGATTCTGTTACGGCCACTCTAAGATCAGCCCTGCTTGATCCTAATCCGATAAACGGGGCCTCACAATATAGCGATATCATGCTGACCAGATATGTCGTCACCTACACCAGAAGCGATGGGGCTACAGGCGAGGGTTCAGATGTTCCCTATCATTTTGAGGCTTCTCTTTCAACCCTGCTGCCAGTCGGCTCAAGTGTTACCCTTCCCCTGCTGATCGTTACCGATACCGCTAAGGGCCAGGCACCCTTAGCCGCTCTGACTGGCACCAGCAATGTTCTGGATTGCACTGCCCGGATAGATTTTTACGGTCATGATTTAAGAAATAAGACTGTCACTCAGGTAGCTTCTATCCAGATCCGTTTCCTTGATTTTCCTAATTTATAAGGGGCCAGACCCAGGAGATAGATTAGCACTCCAATCTGAACTGTAATCCTCAGAGAAGGATTCGATAAGAAAGCCGGGCCTGGCTGTGTTGGCGACTGAAGCCTTCGAGAAACTGAGACAGGGCAAAAATTTCTTCACTCTCCGCCAGCCGTAAGTAAAGTTTTACTTCTTTTTGAACTTTTTTCCATAGTCCGGGCTTAACCTTAGGCCCGATAATTTCCAGAGCTGGAAAACGCTGGCTGAGCTCCTCCCCGAGCTGCCTGGAAGCTTGAGCTACGCGCCTTAAATTGGGACCGCTTAAAGTCAGGCTAACCAGCAGGCTAAAGGGCGGATATTTTAACAACTGCCGGTATTCTAATTCCTGCCGGTAGAAACCAGGGTAATCGGCCTGAGCACCATATTTTATGGCCGGCTGATCAGGCATGGAGGTAATGACTGTCATCTTGGAGGAAGGCTGGTTAGCCAGGAGTTCTGAGGCTTTAAAGAGTCTGATAAAAGTCTCTTCTGCCGCTTTAAAATCAGGCAGGTTAAGGCCCATTTCAGGCTCAACGGCGACGACCAGGGAAAAACTACCGGGCAAAAGCCTGGGCAGGGCATATTCCGTCCCGATTACCAGCTGGATTTTTCCTGATTTTATTTTTTTTAGATAGCCCTCCATCTTACTTTTTTCCTCCCCTTCTTGAAGCAGGGCCAGCTCAAAATCAGGCGATGCTTTTTTTAGCCGCTCAACCAGGAATTGACTGCCTTTAATCCGGCCTGCTTTCAATTGACGGCCACAAACCGGGCAGGTTTCCTGCCGGCTCGTACCCTGCCCGCAATAGCGGCAAACCAGTTCTCCTTTTTTTTTATCAAACATTAAAGGAATCTGGCAGGCCGGGCAGCGGGGAACATAACCACAACCAGGGCAAACCAGATAGCCGGCATAGCCTTTGCGATTGATAAAAAAGAAGATCTGCCGGCCAGCCTGAAGAACCGGCCCGGCCTCGGCTGGCCATTCTTCCTGCAGCCAGCGGCTGACGTCCTGACGGCTAAACTGCCGGGCATAACACCTGTCGGTCTGCCCCAGATCGATTAATTCGCCGCTTCCAGCTGAGCGGTAATACAAACTGACCGGAGGGCAGGAAGAAGTCAAAAGCAGAATTGCCCCTTCTTCTTCAGCCCTGATCCCAGCTCCTTCCCGGACATCAAAAGGCGGATTTTCAGCCAGATCATAAAGGTCATTTTGTACTTCGTCTACCACGATCAGCCTGACTGGCTTGACCGGCAAAAAGAGTATAGCTCTCGTCCCGATAACCACCCGGCTTTTACCGGATATGATGCTTTCCCAGGCTTCGTTTCTCTTTTTCTCGCTCAGCCGGCTATGATAAAAAACTGCTGTTGAACCAAGCCGGCTGGCATAAGACAGCCATCTTTTAGTCTGTTCAATTTCAGGCAACAGGATAAAGACATAGCCCTCACCTTCAACCGCCTGGCTGATGATTTTAAATATCTCTGCCTGTCTCCTTTGAGCCTCACCGGCCAGCAGGAACTGCTGGAATTTCATGGCCTGAAGAGCTTTAAAAATTGAGCTGACGGGACTGTCTTCGGCCAGAAAGCCCACCGGCAAAGATAATTGTCTGGGAGCCTGGCCGGATGGTAAGGCCAGGCTCTTAGCCTTTCTGGCTTTTTGTTTGATTTCTATCAGGCCGGCCTGCTCCAGAGATTTCAGCTTAGCATTAAGATCCCGCCACTTAAGCTTCTTTTTTAAGAAGACAGGAGACAGGGCTTTCTGGCTGACCAACTCGAGGAGTTCACGGTTTTTGCCTTTTAATTTCCCTGACTCGAGTTCTTCTTTCCCCCGGGGGGTAATTATGACCCGTGGCTTGACTTCAGCCAGCCTGACCGGCCCTTCAGCCTGTTCCAGAAAGAGGCCAGGCGAGCTCAGGTTCCTTAAAGCCAGTTTCTGGATAAAATTCAAAAACTCAGGAGGCAGAGCTGGCCCGCTTTCCAGCACTTCACAGACGTCTTTCAGCTGAAAGCCGGCCCCGGGGACAGCGTCGGTTACCTCCAGCACATAGCCTTTGATTTTCCTTGAACCCAGCGGGGCGATAACCGCCGTCCCAGGCCTCACCTTTTTTTTAAGTTCATCTGGCAAGCGGTAAAGAAAAGTCTGATTGACCGGTAAAGGGAAAGTGAGGCGGCAATAGGCGGTCATGAAGTTTCCAGCAATTTCATAACTTTCTTCATGTCTTCCCAGACCAGCCTTTTTATTTCCCTGTTACCTTCATTCCGGACGAGATAGGCCGGATGAAAAGTGGGCATAACCGGAACGCCTTTAAACTGGCCGAAGTGACCGCGAATTTCAGACATGCTTTTATTGGTTTGAAGCAGAAATTCGGCCGCTATTTTCCCCAGAGCCACTATGACCTTAGGATTGATGAGTTCGATTTGATGCAGAAGATAAGGGGAGCAGGCTTTAACCTCATCAGGCCGCGGCGTTCTGTTCTCAGGCGGCCGGCATTTAACGATATTGGCGATATAAACTTCCTGACGCTTAAAACCCATAGCCTCAATAATTTTGGTCAGCAGCTGGCCGGCCCGGCCGACAAACGGCCGGCCCTGCAAATCTTCATCCCGCCCTGGAGCTTCACCTACAAACATTAACCTGGCCTGATAGTTTCCCTCACCGGGAACGGCCCTGGTTCTTCCCTGGAAAAGAGGGCAGAAGCGGCAGTCATTAATTCGCCGCAGCAGTTTTTCCCAATCGGCTGCGACCGTGGCCTGATCTTCAGGCCTGGTCTCGAAACTGATCAGCCCGGCAGAAGCTTTTTCCCTGTCATTCAGCCCGTTTTCGGGCCGGATTAAAAAATCGACTCCCAGCTGCTGGTAAAAATGAAGCTGCTCTTCGAGGTCTTCCAGTTTCTCAACTAGTTCCTTGTCGTTCATTGAGTATTGTCCCGATTTCGGTCAGAATTTCCTGACTGATTTTTCTTTTAGTGGTTTTACTGATAAATTTCTCCCGGCCATCAGGCCAGAATAAATAGACTTCGTTTTCCTCACAGCCAAAACCAATGTCCGGACGGGAAACATCATTAGCTATCATCAGATCGACTTTTTTCTTTTTCATCTTGTCACCAGCCCTGGCTTTTAGCCCGGCGGTTTCAGCCGCCAAGCCGACCAGCAGCTGATCTTGTTTCAAACGTCCAAGCTCTTCCAGAATATCCGGAGTGGTTTCCAGCTGGAGCCCGCCTGGCAGGTTTTCCTTTTTGATTTTCTCCTGGCTGGTCCGGTTGAACCTGAAATCAGAAACAGCAGCAGCCATGATGACCACCCTGGCCCGGTCATAGTATTTAAGAATAGCCTGACGCATCTCTTCTGAGGAAACGACTTTTTCAACCTTGACTCCGGCCGGCGGTTCAAGTTCAACCGGTCCACTGATCAGAACCACCTCTGCTCCGAGTTGATAAGCTTCCCGGGCCAGTTCATAGCCCATCCGGCCTGAAGACCGGTTGGACAGGAAACGGACCGGGTCCAGGGCTTCCCTGGTCGGACCGGCGGTAACCACCACCAGTTGATCTTTAAAGACTGGCTGGCGGCGAATCAGCCTCAAGCTGGTCTCGACAATTTTTGGGAGTGAAGCCAGCCGGCCGCTGCCTGTCTGACCACAGGCTAAATAGCCGCTCTCTGGTTCCACAAATTCTACTCCAGCCTCCTTTAATTTTTTTATATTAGCCTGAGTCTGAGGATGCTGGAACATGGCCTGATTCATAGCCGGGGCAATCAGGACCGGGGCTTTAACCGCTAAATAAAAGGTTGACAGAAAATCATCGGCCAGGCCCGAGGCCAGCTTGGCAATGAGGTTGGCCGTGGCCGGGGCTATAAGCAGCAGGCTGACCTCAGCCGCCAGAGCAATATGTTCTACCGGCCTCTGCCGGTCGTCAAAAAGATTGACGATGGCTGGCTCCCCGCTCAGAGCCGTAAACAGCTCGGGGCGAATAAAATTAGAGGCTTTCTCGGTCATAATCACCCGGACCGCCAGGTCCTCTTTCTGGAAAAGCCGGATGAGATCAGCCGCTTTGTACAGGCTGATCGAAGAGGTCACTCCCAGAGCTATTTTATTCATCATCTTACCTCTCTTTTTCAGTTCCGGAGGCAGGCTTAAAACTTTTTAAAATCTCCTGAAAATCCTTCTGTCTGGCTTTGAACTGGCAGCGGTGAGCAATGATGATCGACCGGAGTTCATCCACCGCTCTGGTTATTTCCCCATTGATCACTAAATAATCAAAACAATCAGATTGCTGGATTTCTCTTCTGGCGTTTTCCAGCCGGAGGGCAATGGCCCCGGCTGTATCAGTTTTCCGCTGCCTCAGTCTTTTTTCCAGTTCAGCCCAGGACGGAGGAACGACAAAAATCAAACAGGCTTCCTGTAGCTGGCTTTTAATCTGCCTGGCTCCCTGAACATCTATATCCAGAACCAGATCTTTACTCCCGGCTTTATTCTTAATTTCTTGAAGCGAGGTCCCATATAATTCGCCATGAACAACCGCCGATTCAACAAAAGCCCCGGCGGCCTTCATTTTCTCAAATTCCTGACGGCTGACAAAATAATAATCACGGCCGTTGGTCTCATTGGGCCGGGGAAGCCTGGTAGTATGAGAAACAGAAAATTCCAGTCCGGGAAGAATCGCCAGCAGCTGCTTGATCAGAGTGGATTTCCCGCAGCCGGAAGGCCCGGAGACAACAAAGATCATCTTCGTTCCCTGCCTTTCTTTACCTGCCTTCTTATTTTAACAGATTTTTATTCTAAATTCTGGACCTGCTGGCGCATGCTTTCAATTTCGTTTTTAATCAACAGGCAATGCTCGATGATCCCCGGATCCTGGGCCTTGGCATTCAGAGTATTAGCTTCGCGCGACAACTCCTGAGCCAGAAAATCAAGTTTTTTGCCCACCGGTTCATCCACTCCGCGATCAAGCAACTCAGCCACGGCTTTGAGGTGGCTTTTCAACCGGTTAATCTCTTCAACCACATCGAATTTCTGCATCAGATAGGCTACTTCTTCTGACAGCCTGTCCTCCGATAGTGAGTTATGATTAAGGTCTTTTAGCTTTTTGACCAGTTTTTCCCGGAGCTCCCCGGGCTGCCGTTTAAAAAGGCTTTCTATTACTGCCAGCGATCTTTTGATCCTGGCCAGATGACGGTGCAACTGCCGGCTGATTTCCCGGCCTTCTTTTTCCCTTTGCTTTAAAATCGCTTGCAGGGTTTCATCAAAAGCAGCCAGAATAAAATTCTTGTCACTTTTGGTTAACTCCCTCTGATTAAGACTGATGATCGGCGGCAGCCGCAGTAGCTGATCAAGGGTCAGATTAAAAGGCAAGCTGGCTTCCGCTGCCAGAGATTGGAGTTCATTCACCATTTTTCTTAACAGGCTGCGATTAATGGTAAATTGCCAGCTATCCGGCGAGAGAAAATCAATTTCGACTAGAACTTCTACCCGGCCTCTAAGGATTTTTTTCTGGCAGGACGTTCTCAGCTGATTCTCCATCTCACCCAGACCGGACCCTTTAAATACCCAGTCAAAAAAACGGTGGTTTAATGTCTTCATATAAATTTTGACTCTTAGACTGCCCGAATTAAAACTTTTTTCAGCAAAACCAGTCATACTCCGTATCATCGTGACTTCTCCACTTCCACCGGATTTATCCCAGACCCAGCATTTTCCGGGCTACGGCCAGAGCATTAACCGCCGAACCGGCGGTTAAATTATCAGCAGCTACCCACAGCCAGAAGCTTCCCGGCTGATCTGAGTCACGCCGGAGATGGCCGACAAAAATCTCGTTTTCTCCGGCCACCAGCTTATTGGAGATCAGCTGAGAAGAATTCGGGGGGAAATACCTGAACAGCCGGTTCTTTTTAAAAACGCTTTCCACCTCGCTCAGAGTCCGGTTTTCGGCCAGTTCAGTATAAACCATCAGGCTATAGCCATGAAAAACCGGGACTTGAACGATCGACAGGCTGAAACTTATATTCTGCCCGGCCAGAATGCCTTTTATTTCCTGCTCGACCTGTTTTTCTTTTAAACTGTGGCCAGCCGGGGCTGCCTTATCAGTTAAGGGAAAAGAGTTAAAAGCCATCTGTTCAGGGAAGATTTTTCGTTCATAATTGCCGCTGGATAACAGGGTAAAACTTTCTTCGGCCAGCTCTTCGATCCCGGCCTGTTCATAAGCCGAAACGGGTTGAAGAACGACCGCTAAGGATCTCAGAACCGGCGCCAGACTGGCCAGGGCAGACAGCACCTGGGTGATAACAATCGAAACAGGATGAGGATTGGCGACCAGAGCAATTTTTTTATCGTTCAGGATCCGGTCATTTACTCCAGCCACCACGGCTGGCACTTGGGGCCTGCCAGCGAAACTTCCTGCCAGATCGATGGCCAGGTAACCTTTATCTTTAGCCAGCTGTCCGAATTTAAGATTAGTTTCCTGATCAGCCGCTAAAAAGACCAGATCCAGGCCTTCCAGCAGATGAGTATCAGGGTGATGGATAACCTTGGCTTCGCCTTGAAATTCGGTTAGCTGGCTGTATTCTTCTTCCACTCCCGGGTCGTAGAACTCAATTGACTTGAGCGGTATCAGGCCGGAAGCCAGCTGCTCTCTTATTTCCTGGGCCCGAAGAGAATTAGTGCCAATTAAAGCTACCCGGAACTGACGGCTGGAGGCTTTACTCATGCGACCCCATTTTTTCTTTATATTCTATAATTCTCCGGTAAAGCTCATCCTTCAGCCTGAGTTTTCTTTTTTTTAGCTCTTTCTCGGCCAGTTCCTCACTCGCCGTCAAAAATCCCTTAGCCTGTAAATTAAACAGGGATTGCTCTATTTCCTGATGCTGTTCATAAAGCCGGCAGAAAGCCTGATCCTTCCGGAGAAGCACTTCTTTGATTTGATCTTCATTCATTTTTTTCTCCGGAAAAAGGATAACACAGGACAGATTTGATTTCAATTTGCAGCCCGGATACAGAAAATGTGACCCGGCTGTTGACATTAATCACCGCGATTTATATACTAAATTAGCGATTTTTCAACCGCTCAAAATAAAGGGCCAGGTAGCTCAGGCGGTAGAGCGAGGGACTGAAAATCCCTGCGTCGGCGGTT
>ENA-UOYA01000143-UOYA01000143.1-activated-sludge-metagenome-genome-assembly--contig:-NODE-143-length-98760-cov-24.920784_pt1 | contig 98760 bp, 76 predicted proteins | sample MGYA00238163_ERZ764804 | MGnify/ENA primary metagenome ERZ764804 (study PRJEB28919, sample SAMN05720223) | activated sludge metagenome | isolation source: Anaerobic digester | place: Hong Kong...
TTTGAATTTAAACCAATGGCCGAAAAATTAGTAGAAGAAAAACTCGCTCCCTACCGGAACAACTACGTCCTGAGAGCCACTATCAAGACCACCGGAGCCGGTGAATCCTGGGTTGAAGACCGGATCAAATCAGTTTACCGCCTCTTGCCGGCTGAACTGGAATTGACCATTTTGGCTTCGCCTGGCGAAGTTCAAATCAGGTTAACTCTGCCGGTTAAAGAAATTAATGAGCAGGTTGAAAAGGCTTTTAATCAAATTAAAAAGAGGATTGTCAAACTGCTCGGACCAAAGGTCTTTTCGACTGAAGGGCAATCACTGGAAGAAATTATAGGCCTGGAGCTGTCAAAGCGCAGGCAGACTCTGGCCTGTGCTGAGTCCTGTTCGGGCGGCCTGCTGGCTGATAGGATTACTTCCATCGCGGGCAGTTCAGACTATTTCCTGGCCAGTCTGGTGACTTATAGCAATAAGGCTAAAAATGTTTTGCTGGGAGTGCCGGACAGGTTGATCAAGGAGAAAGGCGCGGTCAGCCGGGAAGTGGCAGAAGTCATGGCCGCTGGAACCAGGAAGAAAACGAGAGCCAATTTCGCCCTGGCTATAACCGGGATTGCCGGGCCAGGAGGGGGTAGCTCAAAAAAGCCAGTTGGCCTGGTCTATATTGGCCTGGCCAGTCAGGATGGAATTGAGGTTACCGAAAATCATTTTCATGGCAACCGGCGTCAGATAAAATTTCAGTCTACTCAAAAAGCGCTGGATATGTTAAGGTTAAAGCTAAGAGAAGCTTAAAAAGTAAGGTTAAAAACCAGTGAGAACCTTCATTGCTATTGATCTTTCGCCTGAAATTAAGGATAACCTGGTTACCCTGGTTGATCGCCTGAAACCCCTGGGTCGCAATGTTAAGTGGGTAACTAAAGAAAATTATCATCTGACGTTAAAATTTTTAGGTGAGATTTCTGAATCAGAAGTGGCAGAAGTCAAGAATACTCTGGCAGAAATAGCCAGCCGTCATCATCCTTTTAATCTGCTTTTAAAAGGGGCAGGCAGTTTTCCCCCTGGCTCAAGCCGGATGAGGATAGTCTGGGCAGGAATAGCCAGTGGAGATGAACTTTTGTCCCTGGAAAAAGAGATTGAAACCGGGCTGGAAAAAAAAGGCTTCCCGAAAGAAGACAGGCCTTTCTCCCCTCACCTGACCATTGGCCGGGTGAAAATGCCGGAAAAGCAGGAAAAACTGGCCAGTGAACTGACCAGAAATAATCAACTGGAGCTCGGCTCAATGGTAGTAAGAGAAATAACCTTTTTTCAGAGTATTCTTCACCCTCAAGGGCCGGAATACAGGGTAATAAGCCGTCACCTGTTATCATGAAGATAATTTTTGTTATCATGTCCTATTTGCTGGGAGCAGTACCAACAGGCTACCTTGTGGTAAAAATAACCGCCAGGCAGGATATCAGGCAGTTTGGCAGTGGCTCGACAGGGACAACTAACGTTTTGCGCTACCGTGGCTGGAAGACAGCGGTGCCCGTCTTGATTTTTGACCTGTTGAAAGGCTTTTTACCTGTTTTTCTGGCCTGTGCCTGGCTGGCTGACCGGCGGCTGGCCTGGCTGGCGCTGGCAGCAGCTGTAGCCGGGCATTGCTACCCCGTCTATATCAAATTTAAGGGTGGCAAAGGAGTAGCCACTTCTCTGGGTGGGTTTCTCTATTTTTCTCCCAGGGCTTTTATTTTAGTCCTGCTTATAATAATTATAATGCTGGCTATTTTCCGTTATGTGTCCTTAGCTACTTTAACCGGGCTGCTGGCTTATTCCCCCCTTATGGCTGTTATAGAAAGAAGTTTTCTATCGGCGGTGGGCGCCTTTTTGATCTTTTTATTAGTTATGGCCCGTCACCATGACAATCTAAAAAGGCTTCTCTCGGGAACAGAGAGGAAGCTGGGGGAGAAACTCAATGGTTAAGATGTCTGTCGTTGGAGCCGGCAGCTGGGGCTCTGCTTTTTCTTATTATCTGGGCCGTCTTGGCTTTCCCACCAAGCTCTGGGTTCGTGAAGAAGATGTTTACGCCGAGCTGGTTCAAACCAGGGAAAACAGGATATTTTTACCTGGATTTGTTTTTCCTTTAACTGTTAGCTTTCATCGCTCTCTGGCCGAAGCCGTAGAAGGAGCTGATGTAATTTACGTAGCTGTACCGTCTCAGTATTGCCGGTTAATTTATGGCCGGCTGGCCGAGCATCTGGCTGACGGCCAGGCCTTAGTCAGTCTGACTAAAGGCCTTGAACAAAAAAGCCTAAAAAGAATGACGGAAGTAATGGAAGAAGTTTTTCAAATAAACAAAAAGAACCGGATAGCGGTTCTTTCCGGGCCAAGTTTTGCCCGGGAGGTGGCTGCCGGGCAGCCAACAGCTTTGGTTCTGGCCAGTCATGATTTAAATCTAGCCCGCGAAATACAGGAGACTATCTCCAGCCTCCAGCTCAGACTATATACTTCGTCAGATGTCGTTGGAGTTGAGCTGGGCGGGGCTATAAAGAATGTCATAGCGATTGCCGCCGGTATATCTGAAGGCCTGGGCTACGGTCATAACTCCCAGGCCTCGCTCATTACCCGGGGCCTGGTAGAAATTACCCGGCTCGGCTTGGCCCTTGGAGCGAAACGGGAAACCTTTTCCGGCCTGGCCGGGCTGGGGGACCTGGTTTTAACCTGCACCAGTGCAATGAGCCGTAATTATCACGTTGGCCGGGAACTCAGCCGGGGAAAATCGCTCAAAACTATTCTGGGGGAAATGAAAATGGTGGCTGAAGGTGTCAGAAATACTTTGATAGTTAATAAACTGGCCCACCAGAAAAAAATAGAATTGCCAATCTGCCGGCAGGTGTATGAGGTGCTATATCTGGGTAAGCCAGCTCATAAAGCTCTGGAAGATTTAATGTCCAGAAGCCTGAAAGAAGAAAAAATATAGATTAAGTTATAAAATACTGCCAGGAGGGCAAGAATGAGGCGAAATAATTTTTTGTTTTTGACTCTGGTTTGCACCATGCTGTTTTTGGCTGGTTGTGCCTCCAGCCAAAGCCAGACAAAAAATAAGCAGGAAAAGGATCCCCAGTATCAATATAACCTGGGCCTTTTTTACTTGAACAGCAATAATGTCGATGAGGCTATTAAATATTTTAACCGGAGCCTGAATCTTAATCCCAATAATTATCTGGCCTGGAATGCTATCGGGCTGGCTCAGTCCTTAAAAACTAATTTTGAGGCCTCAATTCAGGCTTTTACCAAGGCCCTGGCCATTAACCCTCAATTTACCGAAGCCCATAATAACCTGGGAACAATTTATTTTGAGCTCAAACAATATGATAAGGCTGAAGCCGAGTACCGCCAGGCTCTGATTGATCCAGCTTATACCTCCAGAGAACTGCCTTATTATAATTTGGCCCGTCTCTATTTTGTTCAGGACAGGCTGGAAGAAGCCTATGACTATATCCAAAGAGCTCTCCAGGTTAAAACCAGGTTTGCCATGGCTCATAATCTGCGGGGCTTAATTCTGGAAAAAATGGGCGATCTGGATGAAGCCGAAAATGCCTTTGCTCAAGCTGTGAAAATTGTTCCAGAGGATACTGGTTTCTTATTTAGCCTGGCTAAAGTTCAATTTGATAATGGCCGTTATCAACTTTCCAAAGAAAATTTCGAAAAGCTACTGCCTAAATTGACCAGCCAAGCTGACCGGGATCAGGTCAAAGAATATCTTGAGCAATTGAAAAAACTGGTTAAAGATTAGCCGGCTGGGGGTTGATGGCACTATTCAGTTTGGCCTGATTGAATTGAGCTGGCGGTCAGGTTCCTTCTTTCCATTCCAGAAGATATTTTCGCTGTTCAGATGTTAAGCGGTCAATCTTAACACCCATCGAGTCGAGTTTTAACCTGGCAATCTCTTTGTCTATGGTTTCAGGGACGGGATAAACTTTCTTTTCCAGCTTTGAAGCATTTCTTTTCAAATATAAAACGCTTAAAGCCTGATTGGCAAAACTCATATCCATAACCATAGCCGGATGGCCTTCGGCTGCAGCCAGATTGATCAACCGGCCTTCAGCCAGAACATACAGGCAACGCCCGCCAGGCAGCTGGTATTCTTCGACATATTCCCTGATTTTCCGCCGGTTAAGGGCCATCTTATCCAGAGCTGGTAAATCTATTTCTACATTGAAATGACCGGCATTAGCAATGATGCCGCCGTTTTTCATTCTTTTAAAGTGTTCCAGCCTGATGACACTTTTGTTGCCGGTAACAGTGATGAAGACATCTCCTTCAGCGGCTGCCTCTTTCAAAGTTTTTACCTGGTAACCATCCATCAAAGCTTCCAGAGCTTTAAGATGATCAACTTCGCAGACGATTACTCTTGCTCCGGCTCCTTTGGCCCGGCTGGCCACTCCCCGCCCGCACCAGCCATAACCGCAGACCACCACGGTCAGGCCAGCCAGTAAAATATTAGTAGCCCTGAGCAAGCCATCAATTGAACTTTGACCGGTGCCATAACGGTTATCAAAAAGGTGTTTGGTTAAGGCATCATTAACAGCAATAATCGGGTAAGCTAAGACACCAGCCTGAGCCATGCTTCTCAACCGGATAACTCCGGTAGTCGTTTCTTCAGTTCCGCCAATAATATTTCTGATTAGCTGAGGCTTTTTTTCATGAATAGTGGTAACCAGGTCAGCTCCATCATCCATGGTCAACTGCGGTTGATGGGCCAGAGCCTGTTCCAGATGGCGATAATAGGTCTTATTATCTTCACCCTTGATAGCAAAGACTGGAATTTTTTCATATTTAACCAGGGCAGCCGCAACTTCATCCTGAGTACTCAAAGGATTGGAAGCTGCCAGCCGGACATTGGCTCCTCCAGCCTTGAGAACAGACATCAGATTAGCCGTTTCCGAGGTCACATGAAGGCAGGCGGAAAGACGGAGGCCTCGCAGAGGCCGGTCCTGCTTGAATTTTTCTTTAATCAGGTTTAAAACCGGCATGGACTTGGAAGCCCATTCGATTTTTAACCGGCCAGCCTCAGCCTGGGACAGATCCTTAACATCACAATCCATGATCTATCTCCTTAGGAAGGAAGTTAAAATAAGCCTGAATAACTATTTTAATCCAGCTTCTCGCTTCATAATGTCAGCCTGATCTGTTCTTTCCCAGGTAAACTCCGGCTCTGTCCGGCCAAAGTGGCCATAACAGGCAGTGTTCTTGTAGATCGGCCGGAGTAGATCCAGCTGTTCAATCATTCCCTTGGGTGTCATTTTGAAGTGAGCCCTGATCAATTCTTCGATTAATTCTTCTTTAACCAGTCCTGTACCAAAGGTATCAACCATAATCGAAACGGGCTCAGCAATACCAATCGCATAAGCCAGCTGAACGCCTACTCTCTCCGCCAGGCCGGCGGCTACCACATTTTTAGCGATATATCTGGCCATATAGGAGCCTGAACGGTCAACTTTGCTTGGATCTTTGCCGGAGAATGATCCTCCTCCATGACTGAAGAAGCCACCGTAAGTATCAGCAATGATTTTGCGTCCAGTCATACCGGTATCAGCCAGAGGTCCGCCAATTTCGAACCGGCCAGTGCCATTAATATAAACCTTTTTCCAGGTATTTTTGTCCAGTAAACTGGCTGGAACGATCTTTTTAATAACTTCTCTCTTAATATCATCCCTTAGTTCTTCTATATCTATGGCCGCATTGTGCTGGGCAGCAATCACGATAGAGTCAACCCTGACCGGCTTCGGACCTTCATATTCAACCGTTACCTGGGTTTTACCATCGGGCCGGAGATAAGGCAGGATTTTTCCTTTCCTGACCTCACTCAAGCGCCGGGCCAGTTTATGGGCCAGGACTATAGGCAAAGGCATCAATTCTTCTGTTTCACGGCAGCTATAGCCAAACATTAGTCCCTGGTCCCCAGCCCCCTGCTCATGGCCAGGTTTTTCATCCACGCCCAGAGCTATATCTGTTGACTGCTCATGGATAGAGGAAAGAACACAACAGGTCTTGTAATCGAAGCCATAATCAGCCTTGGTGTAGCCAATTTCTTTAACGGTCTCTCTGACCAGTTTCTGAAAATCGCAATAGCCTTTAGTGGTGATTTCACCTGCGATTAAAACCAGGCCGGTGGTGGCTAAAGCTTCACAGGCAACCCGGCTCTTTTTATCCTGAGCTATCAAATTATCCAGGACAGCATCAGAAATCTGATCGCAGATTTTGTCTGGATGACCTTCGGTGATAGATTCAGAGGTAAAAAAATATTTACCATTTTTGGCCATCAGTCACCTCCTTTCCTGCTATTAATTATAACCTTATTAGTCCGATGTTTTAGCATAAATAGACTTCAATTGCAATAACTCCGGTTTTATTTTTTAGGCTTTTATGATATTTTTTAGCTGTTATTTTAGCTATGATTGCTTATAAGAAAAGACAAAACCGACGACTCTGGCTGGCTGGGGCCATTTTGGTCTTTTTATTTTTTGGGTCAGGGGCTGAAGCCATTGAGGCTCAAGAAACTGGATTCCCCTATCCCCTTAGCCGGTTTAAATTAAGAAACGGTCTGGAAGTAATAGTCTGTGAGGATTCTTCCCTGCCTCTGATTTCAGTCGTGGTCACCTATGCCGTTGGCTCAATTAACGACCCGGAAAACAAAGCCGGTCTGGCTTTCATGATGCAGCATTTGATGTTCCAGGGTTCACAGAATGTCGGTCCAATGCAGCACTTGATGTATATCCAGAATGCTGGCGGCGAGCTTAATGCTTCTACCACTTTTGACAAGACGTTTTTTTATGAAACAGTCCCTTCAAACCAGTTAAGCCTGGTTCTCTGGCTGGAATCGGACCGAATGAATTCCCTTGAAATTAACGAAGCCAAAATAGCCAGAATAAAGGAACTGATGCTGGCCAATGAACAGCAAAGAAGCCTGCAGGAGCCCTATGCCCGCTATTTTTTCCTGATGGATCAGATCCTGTATCCCGATTTTAGCTATGGACATTCACCTCTGGGGAATGCGGATAACCTGAACAATATCACGGTTGGTGACGTCCTGGCTTTCTATCGCCGCTATTACGTCCCGAATAATGCCGTTCTCTGCCTCAGCGGCGATATCAAAGCTCAAAAAGCTAAAGAACTCATAACAAAATATTTTGAGACTATTCCCCGGGGAGACGAGCCGCCTTCTTATCCACAGCCAGATTTCAGTGATGTTTATTCCTCCAGAGATCAAACGATTATTGATCCTCTGGTTTCGACGCCGGCTCTGGAGTTTGGTTTAAGGCTGGACGAGCCTCTGTCCGAAGAGCGGCCGGCTCTCAGGCTTTTTGAATATCTGCTCATTAACGGAAAATCAAGCCGGCTGTATAAACTTCTGGTCAGCCGGGAAAGGGTAGCCCTTTATTTAAGCGGTAATCTGGAAGACCGCCGAAGTTTTATGTCACTTAAGCTATTTCTCCTGGCCAACAATCAAATTATGATTGATCGTTCCAAAAAACTGATTGTTGATGAATTAAACAAGTTTAAACTGGAGCTGGTTTCAGACCGCGAGCTGGTCAGAGCTAAAAGCAAACACCGCTTCGACTTCTTGAGCCAGCTGACCGCCACTAACCTGGACCGGGCCCTGGCCCTATCAGAATTTTATCTCCGCTGGGGTCAGTTGCCAGATCTAAATTATGAGCTGGCGGCAGTTAACAAAATTACACCCTATTCTATTCTCTCTCTGTCCAGAAAATATCTCCAGGAAGGAAAGTATTGTTTTGTGACTATCTTGCCGAGGTAAGCCGATGAAGCTGGGAGGAAACCGTAAATTAAGACATTGTTTAACCGGCCTGTTGTTACTGGCCTTGTGCTCCCTTAATTTGCAACCACAGGAGAGATTCAGGCGAAATCCTCCCTACCCGGAACCTTTAAATCCGATGAAATTTCCACCAGTTGAATCTGGTGTCCTGTCCAGCGGTTTAAGAGTAGTAACCATGACCAGGCTTAATAAGCCCTTATTTGACCTGCTGGTCATTGTTCAAGCCGGAGAAAACGATTCCCCCCGTCAACTATCGGGGTTGGCCACGGTCACGGCCGAAATGCTTCTGAGAGGAACTCTGTCTTTAAGCTCTTCGGCTATAGAAGAGCAAATGGAAAGACTCGGTATCAGGGGAAATATTGAGGTCGGCGCAGATTATATTATTTATTCCTTTTCTTTCCTCGAAGAAAACCTGGAAGATGTCCTCCGGCTGGTTGGTTCTCTGTTTTACGATCCGATTTTTTCTCCGCTTGAGCTGTCAGCGGTTAAAAGAGATTTTTATTATCAGCAGTTAGCCCGCAAGAAAGATCCAGAAAAATCAGGTTATGATTTTTTTCTGACCAGACTGTTTGCCGGTAGCGGCTACAATCCCGGGGTCATTGATGAAGAGTCCATCAGAAATATCAGTCAGAAAGATGTGATATCTTTTTATCAGCGTTTTATCCGTCCAAACAATTCCCTGGTTATTCTGGATGGAAATATAAACCTGAATAATGCCAGCCGGAAGATAAGTCAGGCTTTTTACCGCTGGATTCCTCGGCCGGTTGAACCGACCCCTGCTCCCCATCTAACTAATCTGAATTATCAGTCTATAGTTTTCCTTGATCTGCCCTCACCCGATGTTTCGGTAATTATCGGCAATGCCGTTTCTCCCCTGGGAAGTAGCGATTATCATGCTCTTTTAGTCTTGAACCAGCTTATCGGTGGTTCGCCCGCCAGCCGGCTTTTTCTTAATCTTAGAGAATCAAAAGGTCTGGCCTATTATGCTTTCAGTCAGCTGTCATTTTTTAAGAATAATGGGCTATTCTGGATCAGAGTGAAAAGTTCTCCGCCATCAGTCGGTCAGGTGGTCAAGGATGTTATGTCGCAGCTGAACTCACTGCTGGAAGCGAGAATCGATCCTCTGGAACTGGAGAAAGCTAAGGCCTACCTGGCTGGAAACTTTCCGCTGGAAAACCAGCTGCCAGAACAAAGGGCCAAAAGAATCGGCTTTCAGTTTATTTATCAGTTGCCATTTGATTTCTGGAATAAATATTATGAAAATCTGCTGATGGTCAGCAGCGAGAAAGTTCAGGAAGTGGCCCGCCAGTATTTTACCAGGCAGCCTCTCATTGTCATTAGCGGTGATTTCCAGGCCTGTCTTGATTCTTTGCGGGAAATAGACAGGATTGAAGTCTATAACCAAAAAGGCCAGCTGACCGCCAGCTGCGAAAAAGGAGTGGTTAAGAATGAAACTCGTTGAATGTGTTCCCAATTTTAGTGAAGGGCGTGACCGGCAAAAGATTGAAGCCATAGTCAGAGAAATCGAAAGCACCCCCGAGGTCAAACTGCTGGATGTCGATCCGGGAGAGGCTACCAACCGGACAGTTGTCACTTTTATTGGCTCCCCGGGAGGAGTCAAACAGGCAGCTTTCAAGGCTATTAAGAAGGCAGCCGAATTGATTGATATGAGACAACACCGGGGAGCCCATCCCCGGTTAGGGGCAACCGATGTCTGCCCTTTTGTTCCGGTATCTGAAGTTTCAATGGAAGATTGTGTCCATCTGGCCAATGAACTGGCCCGTCAGGTGGCAGAAGAGTTGCATATTCCAGTTTACTTATATGAAGAGGCGGCTAAGAAGCCCGAGAGGGAAAACCTGGCTAATATCAGACAGGGCGAATATGAAGGGTTGGCTGAAAAATTGAAAGACCCCCAATGGGCACCTGATTACGGCCAGCCGGTTTTTAATTCCTCAGCCGGTGCCACGGTCATCGGCGCTCGTGAATTTTTAATAGCTTATAATATAAATTTAAATACCAGAGATAGAAAAATTGCTCAGGAAATAGCCTCCTACCTGCGGGAAAGTGGCCGGCTAAAAAAAGATAAAAACGGTCAGACAGTTTATGACCGGCAGGGCCAGCCGGTTAAAATACCGGGAAAATTTAAGGCAGTCAAGGCAGTTGGCTGGTATATAGATGAATATCAGATTGCTCAAATTTCTATTAACTTAACCAACTATAAAATTACCCCGCCCCATGTTGTCTTTGATGAAGCCTGTCTCGTCGCTCAAAAAATGGGGGTCCGGGTGACAGGCAGTGAACTGGTCGGTCTGATCCCCAAAGAGGCTCTGCTTCTGGCTGGAAGTTATTATCTTGAGAAACAGGGAAAAAGTCCCGGAGTCCCGGAAAAAGAATTGATCCGGCTGGCAGTGAGGTCACTGGGTTTAAATGACATAGTTCGCTTTGATCCAGCCAAGAAAATTATTGAATATCAATTCCCCTCCCCTCCCGGCCTCAGCAGTCTGAAATTGAGTGACTTCCTCGATGAACTGTCGATGGACTCTCCGGCTCCGGGCGGTGGCAGTGCCGCTGCTCTGTGTGGCAGCCTGTCAGCGGCCTTATCTTCTATGGTGGCCAATTTAACCGCCGGGAAAAAGGGATATGAATCCGTAGCTGCCATCATGAAATCAACAGCGGTCAGATCTCAGAAACTGAAAGAGGAGCTGCTAACAGCTGTTGATCAGGACAGCCGGGCTTTTAACCGGGTAATGGAAGCCATCCGCCTGCCTAAGGGGACACCGGAGCAGGTCAAAGACAGGGAGGAAGCCCTTGAAAAAGCTAACAAGGAAGCAACTCTGGTGCCATTATCTGTTCTGGAAAAATCAGTCGAGCTGGCTGTCCTGGCTGGTGAGGTGGCTACCCATGGGCACAAAAGTTCTGTCAGTGATGCCGGAGTGGCCGGCCTGACGGCCAGAGCCTGCGGTTCTGGAGCTTATTATAATGTCAAAATCAACCTGCCCGGCATTAAGGATGAAGTTTTTAAGAAAAAAGTTCTAAATCAAGCCGAAAAGTTTAAGAAAAGGTTGGAAAAAGAAACAGCTAAGATCGACAGGATAATGACCAGCTGCCTGAAAACAGAATAATAACCTGAATATCGCCAGGATTATTTTTTAAGGGCTGGAGAAAGCCTTTTTCCCCCGAGGGTAGCCAGAAAAATGATGAGCGACAGGAAGACAATACTGGCCGAAGCTGGCAGGTTGACCAGATAAGCCAGGGCCATGCCCGCCAGTATCGAGATCAGGCTGAAAATTGTGCTTAAAATTAAAGCCTGGCGAAAACTTCTGGCCAGCTGGAGAGCCGAAGCCGCCGGGACGACGGTTAGAGCTGAGACCAGCAACAGGCCAACAATTCTCAGTCCAAGAACAACGGTGATGGCCATTAATATGACCAGTATTTTATCCAGCCTGTCTGCTTTGACTCCAGCGGCCAGAGCAGTTTCCCGGTCAAAGGTCATATAGAGCAGCTGATGATAATGAATCAAAATTAAAACCGTCACCATCAAAGCCAGGACAACTGACAACCAGACTTCAACCGGCGAGATAGCCAGAATATCGCCGAAAAGATAGCCCATCAATTCCACGCCGAAATTCATTCTTAATGACACCAGGAAAATAGCCAGGGCCATGCCGGCACTGCTAAGAATAGCCAGAGCAGTTTCACCTGGTAATTTTGTCTGCTGTTTCAACTTTAAGATGTATAGCGAGCCAAGCACGCAGACAATAAGGGAAACTATTAAAGGCAGAAAATTGAGGACCAGGCCTAAAGCTATACCGGCAAAAGCTACATGGGACAGGCCATGGGTGATCATGGCTTCCTGCCTCCAAACCAGAAAAACCCCCAGCAGGCCGCAGGCGACGGCCAGAAAGCTGCCAGCCAGGATGGCCCGCCAGAAAAAACCAGAGGCCAGGACAGTTGATAGCATCTTCCTTCTTTCCTGTTTTTTAATGTTGATGCATAACCAGATGGTCACCGGCCAGCAGGTCTTTAAAAGCCGCTGACTGACAGAATTCTTCATGCTGGCCATGGTAAATTAGTCTTCGGTTTAAACAGGCTACCTGATTGATATGCTTATTAACCAGTCCATAGTCATGGGTAACTACGGCAATGGTCAGCCTGTAATCGTGGTTTAGCTGTCCCAGTAAATCATAGAAGTTTTCCTGAGTCTGGTGATCAACGCCGGTAGTCGGTTCATCCAGCAGCATAATCTCAGGCTCGGTAGCCAGAGCCCGGGCGATCAGCACCCGCTGTTGCTGGCCACCTGATAAAGTCGCCATTAGCTTTTTTTCATAGCCTGCCAGACCAACCAGCTGGAGAACCTGCCAGATTCTTTCTTTCCGCCAGCCAGGCGGCCTGCTTTTCATTTTCCGGCCGGCATAAAGACTGGAAGTAATAACCTCTTCAACTGAAATTGGAAGATTAGACTCAAGATGAGTGGCTTTTTGCTGGATATAACCTATTCTGAACCAGTCCCGGAAATCCTCAATCTTCTGGCCAAAAAGAAAAACCTGGCCGGCCTGAGGTTTTAGCCGCCCAACCATGATTTTGAGAAGAGTGGTCTTCCCTGAACCATTCGGCCCGATAATAGCCAGGAAGTCAGCCCGGTTGATGGTGAAATTAATATCCTCAAGGACCGGGGGCCCGTCATAACTGAAAAAAACAGATTCAACCCTGACAATTTCCTGAGATTTTGCCGGCTGGCCTATATCCTCAGATATCTTGCTGGTCACAGCCCAACCCCTCGATTAGAATTTTAAGATTATCTTCCATCAGGCTTAAAAAAGATTTTTGCTCCTCAATTTCTTTTTTGGCCAGATCAACCCCGGTAGATAACCGGTACAGCTTCGTGCCTGTTTCCCTGGCAATTTGCTTAGCATAGGCAGGAGGAGTCGAGCTTTCATAAAATATGGCTTTAATCTGCCTGGCTTTGATGAGATTGATAACCTCCTGCAGTTTCCGGGGAGTCGGCTGAGCTTCGGGATTGAGTCCGGTCAGGGAAATCTGATTAAGTCCATAACGGGCAGCCAGGTAGCCAAAAGCCCGGTGGCCGGCAATGACCAGATCAGAAGATTTACAACTGGCCAATCTTTGCTGATACTGCCCGTCGAGCTGCTTTAATTTTTCAGTGAGAGCCTGAGCATTGTTTTTATAAGCGGTTGCCCCGGCTGGATCTAGATCAGACAGGACTTCGCTTAATTTTCTGACCAGCAACTGATCGGCTCCAAAATCCAACCAGAGATGGGGATCTTCAAGTCTTAAAGCGGAATAATGGCTGTCTTTTAGTACCTCCACAAAACTGATAACGGTCAGCTGGTCAGAATCTAAACCGGCCAGAATTCTATCCAGCCAGGGCTCCAGCTGGCCTCCGATTCTGACCAGGACCTGAGCCGACAGCAAGGTCTTCAGATCCGAGGGGCGCAGCTGAAAATCATGAATCTCAGCAGAAGTGGGGATTAACTGGTAAATCCCGGCCCGGCCGGCTGTAATTTCCCGGGAAAACTCACTTAAGGGGAAAATGGTGCTCACTATTAGCGGTTTAGGGCTGGAACTGATAGCTGACTGCTGGCCGGCAGCCAGCGAAATGGCTGACAGAAACACTATCACCAGACTAAGCATTCTTCTCATGACCGGCCACTACTTGATTTATTTAAAAATCTTGAAACTGTCCGCTTTTTAAAGATATTATAACATAGTAGTAAATTTGCAAAGGAGTTGAAAATGCCAAACGAGATTACGTCTTTAAAGCCAGAAATTATCTGGAAACATTTTTCTCAACTGGTTAAAATTCCGCGCTGTTCCGGTCATGAACAGGCCGTGGCTGATCATATCTGCCAGTTAGCCTCCGGCTGGAAACTTGAATATCAACAAGACCGGGTTGGCAATGTTCTTGTTCGCCTGCCGGCTACCCCAGGCCATGAACAGGCAACAGGTATTATTCTGCAGGCTCATCTCGACATGGTGTGCGAAAAAAATTCAGAGGTCAAACATGATTTTGAGTGTGAGCCGATCCAGGCCGTAATTGACGGTGATTGGGTCAGGGCCATTGGAACCAGCTTGGGATCCGACAACGGGATCGGGGTGGCGACCTGCCTGGCCGTTATGGAAGACCGGAGTCTGATTCATGGCCCGGTAGAATGCCTGTTTACGGTGGATGAAGAAACTGGTTTAACCGGGGCCTATCAGCTTAAAAAAGGTGTTTTACGGGGAAAAATACTGATCAACTTAGACAGCGAAGATGAAGGAACCTTTACCATCGGCTGTGCTGGCGGCGCCGATTCTGAACTTACCCTGCCTGTTCAGCGCCAGAACAGGAAAGCCAGAAACCTGCTGGTCATCACCCTCAAGGGTCTGCGGGGTGGACATTCCGGTCTGGATATCAACCTCGGCCGGGGCAATGCCATCAAGCTGCTGGCCAGGTTGCTGGTTGAGGCCGCAGCTAAATATAAATTTGAATTGGTTTCTTTTAACGGTGGTAGCAAAAGAAACGCCATTCCGCGCGAGGCAGTGGCAGTTCTGGCCGTTGACCCGGGCAGGCAAAAAGGACTGAGCCAGCAATTAAAGAAGGGTTTTGGAGCCATCAAATTCGAATACCGGGTGACTGATCCTGAGATGAAGCTGGAGATCAAAAAGAGTCAAGAACCAGGTCATCCTCTGGCAGCTGAATCACAGTCCAGACTGCTGAATTTGATTTTGTCTCTTCCTCACGGGGTAGTGGCCATGCATCCGGAGATCAGCGGTCTGGTTGAGACTTCATCTAACCTGGCTATCGTCGAAACCAGGGAAAAAACAGTCAGTATTATCTGTAATACCCGCAGTTCGGTTGGCACAGCCCTGGAGGCAGTCAGGCTGGTTATCAAGGCCAATGCCGGCCTGGCTGGAGCCAGAATTCTTCAGCCTGATGGCTATCCGGCCTGGACTCCCGACCTGAAATCAGCTTTGTTGCAAAGAATGATTGAGATTTACCGGCAGCTATTTGGAAAAGAGCCCGAGGTCAAAGCTGTTCATGCCGGGCTGGAGTGCGGCATTATCGGCAAAAAATATCCAGGTCTGGACATGATCTCCATCGGGCCGACTATTCGTTACCCTCATTCACCTGAAGAAAAAGCTAATATCGAGTCGGTAGAGAAATTCTGGCGGTTGGTAGTCAAGGCTCTAAAGGAATTAGCCTGAAATCAGGGCTAAAAGATATGCGCCGAAGAAATTTCATCGGGCTGTTGACTGGCTTTTTGACTGTGGCCAGCCAGAAAGCCTGGACAGCTATCAAGTTAAGGAGCGGCAACATGAAAAAGGCAATTAAGACCGATAAAGCCCCAAAGGCCATCGGGCCTTATTCTCAAGGCATAATTGGCGGCGGCTTTATTTTTGTTTCAGGGCAGATCCCCCTTGATCCGGCCAGTGGAGAAATTGTCGGGCAGACTATAGAAGAGCAGGCTCATCAGGTTTTTAAAAACCTCCAGGCTATTTTGCAGGCGGCAGGCGGTTCTCTTGACCGAGTAGTCAAAGCCACGGTTTTTCTGGCCGATATGAATGATTTCAGCCGAATGAATGCCGTCTATGCTCAATATTTTTCAGAACCCTATCCGGCCCGGGCTGCTTTTCAAGTAGCTAAGCTGCCCCGGGAGGCAAAAATTGAAGTCGAGGTTATAGCCCTGGCTGAGACTCAAACCTGAGCGGCCGAAAAATAACATTTTCCACTCAGGGACTTAACAAATCAGTTCCGGACGGTATAATTAATTAGAGGTAAAAAAATAGCATGCCGCTTTATGAATATGTTTGCCTTCATTGCCAGCACCGCTTTGAAGCCCTGGTTAAAGCCCGGTCAGAAAATGTAATTTGCCCCCGCTGCCAGAGCCCGGAGGTCAAAAAACTTATTTCCTCTTTTGGCATCGGCGGAAATAGCAGCCGGCTTAAGGGCGGATCGGGCAGTTGTTCCAGCTGTTCATCTTCCAGTTGTTCTACCTGCCATCAATAAGCCGCTGGTTTTGGTAATCAGACAGTCTGTCAATCAACAGTTAAGGTCTTGCTTATATTTCGAGGTTTATCCGGGTCAAGGTTCAATTCCTGGCTCAGTTCATAGGCCAGGAGTTGAGCGGTAACTGCCCCCAGAACGGGACTAAGATAATAATTATCGCTCAAAAGCGGAACGAGGAAGCTGGCATTGAGCCGGAAGGTTTCTTTCTCGGGAGCCAGGAGAGCCACCTGGCCGCCGCGGCAGGTTATTTCATTCAGATGAGATATAGTCATGGCTGCATCCTGGCTGGTACTGATAAATATGACCCAGTCACCCGGGGAAATAGTGGCTAAGGGCCCATGCTTGAACTCCGAAGAGTACATAGCTTCACAGGGAAGATAAGTTACTTCCTTGAGTTTTAGAGCCCCTTCCAGGCAGACCGGATAGGATGGTCCAAATCCCAGATAATAAAGATGCTTTTGATCTTTCAAGATTTTGGCCAGCTGGCGAATAAGCCCAAGCTGTTGCTTTATCGTCTGGTCTATCAGCCCGGGGAGAGAATTTATCTCCTGGCGGGTCAATAGCCTTTCCATCTTCTTTTCCTGACCAACTTCCCAGGCCAGATTCAGGAAAGCAATTACCTGATTAAGAAAAGTTTTGGTAGCTGGAACCGAGATTTCCAGGTTGGTCAATAAGGGCAGGAAACTTTTAACTCTAAGCTGAAGAGAAGAGCCAAGCACATTGACTATGGCCGCTACATTTTGAGCTCCGAGCTTTTCCAGTTTATTAAGGACATTAATGACGTCCTTGGTTTCACCACTCTGGGAGACCAGAATAAAAGCTTCTTTTTTAAGGTCTAAATGGCGGCAAAATTCGTTGAAAGCCCCGGCCACCACCGGAAAGGTTTCAATTCCAGCTATTGAGTTCAAATAAAAGGCTCCAAGAACACAGGCATTATAAGAAGAGCCGGAGCCAATTAAAAACATCCGCCTGGCGGCCAGTACTGTCTGGCTAAGCGGCTTAATATTTTCTTTTTGCTCAAGATAATTAATAAGAGCCCTGGCTTTCTCTGGCTGCTCATTGATCTCTTTAATCATAAAATGGGGATAACTGCCTTTTCTGGCCTGTTCAAGATCAAGATTGGTTTCATAGGGTTCTCTACTTACCGGCTGGCCGGTCATCAGGTTTTTTATTTCATAGCTATCGGCCTTAAACTCAACATATTCCCCATCTTTGATAGTAACTATTTTTCTGGTTAAGGGCAGAATAGAAGGCAAATCTGAAGAACAACAGATAAAGTCGTGACCGACGCCAAGATAAAGTGATGAATACTTTTTGACGGCATACATGACCGGTGAGCCTTTCTCCGTCACACACAGAGCATAATCGCCTTGAAGAAGCCGGTTAGCTCTTTCTATGGCCAGTCCAAGATCAGGGGTCGATTTATAAGCTTCTTCGACGGCGTGAACACAAACCTCGCCGTCATTTTCCCCGAGAAACCGGTGGCCTGATCCGGTCAGGCTGTTAATCAGCTCGCGGGTATTGACGATATTACCATTATGAGCCCCAACCAGCCTCTGCTGGCAATCAAAATGAGGCTGGGCATTTTCGGGCCGGGGTGAACCAAAAGTTGCCCAGCGGAGCTGGATAATCCCTTTAAAACCGGTCAGTTGTTGAAAGTTTAGTTTTCTGGCTACTTCTTCAATCGGTCCGACATCTTTTCTGATTTCTGCGGCCTGACCTTCAAAGGCAGCCAGGCCAACTGAATCATAGCCGCGATAGGTCAAGCGTTCCCCGGCTGAAACCAGAATCTGGCCCAGATCCGGGCGGCTATCCTTAAAAACAATTCCGAAAATCCCGCACATCACTTCCCCCTGAGAAGTTTAGCCTTCAGCCCTTGACGGCCTTTTCTGGTTCTGATCAGGTGTTTGCTGAGATTTGATTTTTTTGATCTTGTTCTTTTTAATCAACAAAGAGCCCTGATAAGAGACATAATTTAAAAGAATCATCACCCGCTGGCCATCGCTCAATTCCCGGCTGAAGACTCCTTTGAGCCCTTTTAAGGGCCCTTCCATCACCAGAATTTCATCACCGGGACCAGGATTTTCTCCGTACTTCATTAATTCTATCAGGCCATTTTTTTCACGGGATCTAAGACAGTTAATAATCTCCGGCCCCATCGGAACTGGGGTCTGACCGTTTCCGACTATTTTATTAACTCCCCTGGTAAAAACGATTTTTTGATATTCCTTGGGATAATTAAATTTCAAGAAAAGATAACCGGGAAAAAACGGCTTAATGGTTGAATCCTGACTATAACGCGGCAGATAAACAGTAAAGCCAGCCTGGGTCAGGATTGATTCGACCTGTGATTCTTTTCTGGGCTTAGTATTGACCACGTACCAGTTAGCCATTAGCCTGCCTGCCTGTCCTTTTCCCTTTTTATCTTGAAAAATTATAACAAAAAAAGCCGGCCTTAATCATCAGTCAGATCAGAATAAGCTTTCAACCTCAGAGATTTTTTTAGGTATACCAGGCCGTGGTCCAAGAACCCGGTGACCATCTTCTGTAACCAGAACATCATCTTCAATTCTAACCCCGCCAAAGTCAAGGAATTTTGCTACCCGGTCATAATTAATGAACTGCTCAAATTTCTTCTCCTTCCTCCATTGCTCATAGAGGGCGGGAATAAAATATAGACCAGGTTCGACAGTCATGACCTGACCCGGCTCTAAGGCCCTGGCCATCCTCAAATAATTTAGTCCAAACTGCTGGCTCCGGCTGACTGTTTGATCATAGCCGATGTAATCTTCTCCCAGATTTTCCATATCATGGACATCCAGCCCGACCATATGCCCGAGGCCATGGGGGAAAAATAAGGCATGAGCTCCCTGATTGACAGCTTCTTCCGTATCGCCAGACATCAGCCCTAAGGATTTTAATCCTTCCGCCATGACCTTAGCCGCCTTTAGATGAATCTCTTTAAACTTTATACCGGGGGCAATACTTTTTATAGCTTCTTCCTGTCCTTTAAGAACAATTGAATAAATATCCTTTTGCCTCTGATTAAAGCGTCCGCCAACCGGCACCGATCTGGTAACATCGCAGGCATAATGCAGCTCTGATTCAGCCCCGGTATCCAGGACCAGAAAACGGCCTTTCCGCAGTTCATCGCCATAGCTGGTTTTGTGAAAGATCTGGCCATTGATAGTAATAATTGGCGGAAAAGCAAAAGACAGGCCATTGGCCCGGATAACCAGCTCCATTAGGGCCAGAATTTCCTGCTCTTTAGCCCCGGGCCTGATTTCAGGAATAGCCGTCAAATAGCTTTCTTTGGTGACCCTTAGAGCCTTTTCCATTTCAGCTACTTCTTCTTTACTTTTTATCGACCTCAGGCTGATAACTGCCTTGATCAATTCGGTTGAAGCTCCAGCTTTAACCCGGGCAGGCACTATTTTCAGCCAGGAACTTAATTTCAAGGTAGTCTCTCCGCGGTAAGGCGGTAGATAATGAATCTGGCGGCCGGCCCGGCGGGCTTCTTCCAGATAATCGTTCAAGCTGGCTGAGGATCTAACCAGCCTCAACCCCGAGAACCTGGCCCTGTCTTTTAACGGAGGCTGCGGACCAACCCAGATAATATCCTCAAGAGTAACATCATCTCCAAAAACTATTTCTTTTCCCTCGTCAAGATCAATAACAGCGGCCAGGCCGGGAGAATCCAGGCCAAAGAAATAAAGAAAAGTACTGTCCTGGCGAAAAGGATAATCATTGGCCAGATAATTCATCGGGCTGTCATCATTGCCCGGGAAAAGGCAAAGGCCAGTTTTAACCAGCTTTCTTAAACTTTTTCTTCTGGCTTGATAAACTTCAGGCTTGAACATCGGATCGCCTCCTGAACTAATAAAATTTAGACTCTATCATAAATCAATTTCAGCCTGATTTAAAGCTAAAAGAACAGCTGATTGGGGAAACCGTAACCAGTAAGGAAAGGGCGGGCTAAACTAAATTCAGTTAAAGGCTGGTTAAAAAAAGGATGGTAGCGGGGGCTGGATTTGAACCAGCGACCTCCGGGTTATGAGCCCGACGAGCTACCTGACTGCTCTACCCCGCGATCAATTAAGATTATATCAAAAAAATCGTCTTTGTCAAAAAGGCCGGAGCCGGACCTAAGCCGAATTCAGTCACAGCCTGAAGCTGCAGCGGTCATTTGTCTCAACTGTTAATTGCTTAACAGCTCAAGCGACCTACCCACCCCATTGGACGGGCCATCCATTTCCGGGGTTAATTTGGTCTTGCTCCGGATGGGGTTTGCCTTGCCTCTGAAGTCACCTCCAGAGCGGTGAGCTCTTGCCTCGCCATTTCACCCTTACCTGACTTCGAATCGAAGCAGGCGGTATCTTTTCTGTGGCACTTTCCCCCGGTTGCCCGGAGTCGCTGTTAGCGACCATCCTGCCCTGTGGAGTTCGGACTTTCCTCCCCTTCTTCATCGTCAGAAGGAGCGACCGCCTCGCCGGCTCCGGCCATTATTTTTATACCATATTGTTCAAGCTTTTTGTAGAGGTTGCTTCTGGGAGTATCAATCTCTCTGGCCGTCTTGGAGACATTCCAGTCATTGGCTTTGAGTTTGTAAAGGATAAATTTTTTTTCAGCTTCATCCCTGAATTCCCTGAGCGTCGCTGCCTTCTTTAAGTCAGGCAGGTAGAATTCCTGGCCTTCAACTAAGTAATCAGGCAAATCATTGGTGGTAATGACTTCCCGGTCATTCATGATAATCAGCCGCTCGACCAGGTTTTTTAATTCTCTGACGTTGCCCTTCCAGGGGTATTTCATCATGACTTCCAGGGCTTCCGGGGAAAACTTTTTCAGCTTGAAATTATTTTCTTCGGAGAAAACGCGGCAAAAATAGTCAACGAGGAGCGGCAGGTCTTCCTTCCTGTCTCTTAAAGGAGGAACATATAGAGGGACAACATTGAGGCGAAAATAAAGATCTTCGCGGAAATGTCCTTCTTTCATTTCTTTTTTGAGGTCCTTGTTGGTGGCGGCTATCACCCGGACATCAACTTTAATGATTTTGTTTGAACCAACTCTTTGGATTTCTCCCTCTTCCAGCACCCGCAGGACCTTGGACTGGGTCCGCAAACTCATATCGCCGATCTCATCTAAAAAAATCGTCCCGCCATCGGCCAGTTCAAACTTGCCTGTCTGTCTTTCGGTTGCTCCGGTGAAAGCTCCCTTTTCATGACCGAAAAGCTCACTCTCAATCAGCTCCTCCGGAATAGCAGCGCAATTAACCTGGACAAAATTCTCGTCAGTTCTCAGGCTGTGACTATGGATAGCCCGGGCTACGAGTTCTTTGCCTGTTCCGCTCTCGCCCTGAATTAAAACCGTAGCATTAGTCGGGGCAATTTTTAAGATCTCTTCAGTAAGAGTTTTCAGGGCAGGATGTTCGCCAATAATCTGGTATCTTTTTTCTGATTTCTTCTTGATGTCCTGAAAAGCCGACTTTAACTCTCTGGATTCAAGAGCATGGTTTAAACTTAGAATGATTCTATCCCGGTGAAGCGGCTTTTCCAGGAAATCAAAGGCCCCCAATTTAGTGGCTTCAACCGCCATGGGAATAGTCCCGTGCCCGGAAATCATAATGACTTCCGGGGCCAGCGGCCGTTTTTTTATCTCGGCTAAAAGAGCCAGACCATCAATGTCAGGCAATTTTATATCAAGAAGAACCAGGTCTATTTCTGGATGTTCATCCAGACGCTGTCGGGCTTCAACTCCATCAGCCGCTTCATAAATAGTATACCCTTCATATTCCAGAATCATTTTTAAAGATTTCCGGATATTTTCCTCATCATCGACGATCAGAATCCGGTTTCTTCTTATTCTGGCGCTCATAAATTTATTTTAACACAACTAACCTGGCTCAAGCTAAAATTTACCGGCTGCTCAACCAGCAGCCTGGGATAGTTTATACAGATTAATTTGAGGCTTTCGAGCTAAAACGTACTTTTCCTGTTCACGATAATTGCTCTGATCTAGCAGCCAGCTGGCCAGCCCGGCATCAGCCTTGAGACAGCTTCTGGTAGTATTCAAACCTTTTTTTAGCTTCTTCTTTAGCTTGAGCAAATAGCTGAGTAGCAAGATCCGGATAATCCTGAAGGACAGAACGATAACGGATTTCATTTTTCAGGAAGGTTTCATAATCGAGTTTTGGTTCTTTGGAGTCAAGGCTGAATGGGTTCTTTCCTTCCTTAGCCAGTTGTGGATTATAGCGGTAAAGAAGCCAATAGCCAGTATCGACGGCCAGCTTTTCTTCCTGCTGCGACTTGCTCATGTCAATTCCATGATTGATACAGGGTGAATAAGCAATGATCAGTGACGGGCCAGGGTAGGCTTCAGCTTCCATAAAAGCTTTAAGGCATTGATTCATGTTAGCTCCCATAGCGACTGAAGCTACATAGACATAGCCATAACTCATAGCCATCCGGCCGAGATCTTTTTTGCCTGTTTTCTTGCCAGATGAAGCAAACTTGGCTCTTGAGCCGGTCGGGGTGGATTTTGAAGCCTGACCGCCAGTGTTAGAGTAAACTTCTGTATCAAGGACCAGCAGGTTAACATTCCGGTTCATAGCTATTACATGGTCAAGTCCGCCATAGCCGATATCATAGGCCCAGCCGTCACCACCGACACACCAGATGCTCTTGTCAACGAAATAATCCTGGAATTCGACTACCTTGGTCAGGTAGGGGTAGGCAGCATCTTTCCTGGCCAGAGCGGCAGGCAGCAGAGTCTGAATCCGTTCAGCCAGCTTCTTCGCCTCATCTCCGCGGTCATTCCAGAGTTCCTTCATTTTCTGAAAAGCCTCGGTGAGCTCCGGCTCAAGACCGGCAGCCAGGGCAGCGTTCATATTGGCCAGCAGCTCTTTTCTGATGGTATCTACGGCCAATCTCATTCCAAAACCATATTCAGCATTATCTTCGAAAAGCGAGTTAGCCCAGCTCGGGCCCTTCCCTTCTTTGTTTTTGGCATAGGGTGACACCGGAAAAGTCCCGCCATAAATTGAAGAACAGCCGGTAGCATTGGCAATGATCATCCGGGGACCAAAAAGCTGAGTAGCCAGTTTGATGTAAGGAGTTTCACCACAACCGGCGCAGGCTCCGCTGAACTCAAACAGAGGGGTCAGGAATTGAGAACCTTTGACAGTCTCAATTTTATTTCCATCCAGCCAGCTGTCAGGCAGCTTCTCAAAGAAGCTTTCATTATCATTCTGGCCGGCAGCTCTTTCTTCTTCCAGGGGTACCATAACCAGGGATTTTTCCTTGGTCGGGCAGGTTTCGACACAGACTCCGCAGCCAACACAATCTTCAATATAAACCTGGAGGCGGTATTTTAAATTTTTATCATTTTTACTATTGGCAACCAGAGTAACAAAACTGGCCGGGGCTTTTTCCAGGTCAGCCGGCAAAATCTGTTTTGGCCTGATGGCCGCATGGGGGCAAACGAAAGAGCACTGATTGCACTGAATACAGTGCTCGGGCAGCCAGTGAGGAACCAGTTCGGCCACTCCTCTTTTTTCCAGCTTGGCGGTATTGGTTGGAATCCGGCCATCATCGGGCAGACTGGAAACCGGGATAGAATTACCTTTAAAATGCATAATCGGTTCAATAACTTTTTTAGCGAAATCATCCGCCTCATCAGGAATTAATTTGGGAACAGGAGCCGGTCTGGTGACTTTATCCGGCACCGGGACTTCTTCTAAGGCTTCCAGCGACCGGTCAACAGCCGCCAGATTCATTTTGACCACCTCGTCACCCTTTTTGTGATAGCTCTTATAAATGGCTTTTTTGATCAGATCGATAGCCTCGGCCTCGGGCAAAACACCTGAAATCTTGAAAAAGCAAACCTGCATGATGGTGTTGATTCTGGTCTTGAGGCCAACTTCCTGAGCAATCTTAAAAGCATCGATATTATAGACTTTAATTTTTTTCTCTATGATGGTTCTCTGCAGATCTTCAGTTAAATGCTCGAAGACTTCTTCCTTTTTCCAGACTGAATTAAGCAGAAAAACTCCGCCCGGCCTGATTCCCTCCAGAACATCATAACGGCCTATATAAGCTGGCTTGTGCAGGGCTATAAAATCAGCGATATTGACCAGATATTCAGATTGGATCGGGTGTCGGCCAAACCGCAGGTGAGAAATGGTAACCCCGCCTGATTTCTTGGAATCATATTCAAAATAACCTTGAGCATAGAGATCAGTATTATCACCGATAATGGTAATGGAGTTCTTGTTGGCTCCGACCGTCCCATCCGAGCCATAACCCCAGAACTTGCAGCGGACTGTTCCTTCAGGCTCAGTTTCCAGAATTGGTCCAACCGGCAACGATTTACCGCTGACATCATCCTCGATGCCGACGGTAAAACCATGGAAAGCCGGCCCGTTCAGGTGGTCATATACCGCTTTGACCATAGCCGGCGTAAATTCTTTGGAGGAGAGGCCATAGCGTCCGCCGATGATTTTAATATCTTTCCCGGCCAGGGCTGAAACCACATCCAGAAAAAGTGGCTCGCCCGGGGCTCCTGGTTCCTTGGTGCGGTCAAGAACGGCAATTTTTTTAACTGAAGCCGGTATAACTGATCTTAAAGCAGCCGCTTCAAAAGGCCGGTAAAGCCGTACTTTGACCAGGCCAACTTTATAGCCTTGCTTGATCAGATAATTTATAGCTTCTTCGGCTGTTTCCCCGCCAGAACCCATCATGATTATCAGCCGGTCAGCATCGGGCGCGCCAAAATAGTCGAAGAGATGATACTGACGCCCGGTGATTTTAGCCACTTTATCCATGTATTCCTGAACAATGGCCGGAGTTGCTTCATAATATTTATTAACCGTTTCGCGGCCCTGAAAATAAACGTCTGGATTCTGGGCACCAACCTTCATCACCGGCTTTTCGGGATTCAGGGCTCTTCCTCTGAAAGCTTCAAGATATTGCGGTTCAAACAGCTCAGCCAGTGTTTCATAAGGAATAAGTTCTATTTTCTGGACCTCACTCGATGTCCGGAAACCATCAAAGAAATGAAGAAATGGAATCCGGCTTTTCAGACTGGCTAAATGGCTAACTGTGGCCAGATCCATAATTTCCTGGACTGAACCCGAGGCCAACAAGGCAAAGCCGGTATTTCTGGCGGCCATCACATCAGAATGATCTCCAAAGATGGACAGAGACTGACAGGCTAAAGACCTGGCCGAGACATGGAATACTGCCGGCAATAACTCACCAGCTATCTTGTACATATTGGGCAGCATCAACATCAAGCCCTGGGAAGCAGTAAAAGTCGTGGTCAAACAGCCTGCACTCAAAGAACCATGAACAGCTCCAGCCGCTCCTCCCTCTGATTGCATTTCTACTACTTCAACCGTCTGGTCAAAAATGTTTTTTTTACCCTGGCTTGACCACTCGTCAGCCATTTCACCCATGGTCGAAGATGGAGTGATAGGATAAATAGCAGCTACTTCCGAGTAAGCATAAGCTACATGGGTAGCAGCAGTATTACCATCGATAGCCTTAAAATTTTTAGACATAACCGCGCTCCTTATTGATTTAAATAATTTATTATACCAAAAATTCTCTTTAGATCGAACCTGTTTTATATTCTATTTCTTTATTTCAGTCCGGCCCTCGAGAGCTTTTTTGATGGTCAGTTGATCTGCGAAATCGAGGTCTCCGCCAACCGGCAAGCCCATGGCCAGACGGCTGATTTTGACAGGCAACTCATTGACCAGCTGTAAAATAAGAGCAGCCGTGGCCTCCCCCTCAGTGGTCGGATTGGTAGCAATGATCAATTCTTTAAAGTGGCCGTTCTTCAGCCGGTTAATCAGTTTTTCCAGTCTGAGTTCATCCGGGCCAATGCCCTTTAGCGGTGAGAGAGAACCAAGAAGAACGTGATATCTCCCATTGTAGATGCCGGTTTTCTCAATGGAGGCAACATTAAAGGGTTCTTCCACGACACACAGCTGCTCGTCATTTCTCTGCGAATCAGTGCAGAGGAGGCAGGGGTCAACCTGAGTAATATTGTTGCAGACCGAACAATAAAAAAGGCTATTTTTAACCTGGGTTATGGCTTCCAGTAGTTTTTCGACGTCTTCGGCCGGCAGGCCCAGAATATAAAAAGCCAGGCGCTGGGCAGATTTCTGGCCGATGCCCGGGAACTTTCTTAATTGTTCAATTAATTGATGGAGAGGCTGAGCGTATTCAAACATTTCTGATCAGTCATAACCCGGGAATTTTCAATCCGCCGGTAAAACCCGACATTTTTTTGGAAACTTCTTCATCCACCCTGGCCGCAGCTTCCCGGCAGGCAGAGACAATCAGATCCTGAAGCATATCAATATCTTCTCTGTTGACCACTTCTGGCTCTAACCTGACCTTCAGGCAATTTTTATGACCATCAAGAGTCACGGTGACCATGCCGCCACCGCTTGAGCCTTCAACTTGCATCTCAGCCAGTTCCTTCTGCATCTTTTCCTGAAATTCCTGGGCGGCTTTCATCATTTTTTGCAGTTCAGCCAGATTTTTCATCAGAGCTCCTCTTCTTTATGATGATTTATCACTATTGGTCTTCTTTTTAACCGCAATCACCTGCCCTCTTAAACTGTCCAGGACGGTCTTCACCTTTGGATCTGCGACGGCCAGTCTGGCTTCTGACCTGGCGGTGGTTTCCGCTTTTTTATTTTCAGTCTTAGGTTTAATTTCTGGAGCAGGCTGCTGGTCTTTATCCTCGATTTTTAATTCAAACTGGTGGCCATCAAGCTCAGCCGCCAGCCGCTTTAGATAAGCCTGGTTTTGTTCGATGAGAACAGCAAAGTGCTTTTTATCCTGGCTGAAGGCAAATTGAATAGTTTTATCTTTGACCTCAACCTTATTGGCCACTTTTAAAATCGGGGCCAGCGCCGGCTTGTCCTTCATCAGCCTGAAATAAAATTCATCAGCAACCGGGTGACCGAGGACAGGGACGCCATTTTTAATTCCAGCCTGCTCTCTGCTGGCTTTCTGAAAATCCGGGCTGCGGACAGCCCCGCGGTTTTTATCGCCAGGCCGGGCTGAGGGGGCAGGATAACCGGCTGGCGGTGATTGATTTTTTCCCAGGCCCTTTTTTAATTCCTCCAGCTCCCCGATCACCTCCTCCACAGGTTTAAGCCGGGACAGATAACACAACTTGATCAGGTGGGCTTCCAGAAATATTCTGGGTTGAGCTGAATATCTGAGGCCGCTTTCACCTTCCTGTAGAAGAGTCAAATACCGGAGAAGATCTTCCGGCCGCAATGATTGGCCGATGTCCCTTAGCCTCCCCAGTTCTTCAGCCGGTAAAAAAGCCAGGCCCGCCGGATCTTTAATTATCTTAACCAGAAGAAGCTGGCGAAAATGTTCAATCAAGCCATTATAAAAATATCTGAGATCATGGCCGGCTGAGACCAGTTCCTCAGTCAGCTGGAATATTTCCTCACTCTGGCCGCCGATGATGGCTTTAGAAAAGTTTTCGAATAGCCGGTAATCAATTACACCCAGGATTTCCTCTGTATCCCTGTCCTGGACCTTCAAACCGCTGAAAGAAATGACCTGGTCGAGGAGAGTTTCAGCGTCACGCAGGCTACCGTCGGCTGCCTCAGCAATAAGTTTCAGGCTATAGGGGCTTACCGTCAGCCCTTCCCGGCCGGCGATATATTTGAGGTGACTGGCAATGTCTTCAGCCGACAGTCTTTTGAAGACAAAATGCTGGCAGCGGGAAATAATCGTTCTGGGCACCTTGTGAAATTCAGTGGTAGCAAAGATAAAGATGGTTCTGGTTGGCGGTTCTTCCAGGGTCTTCAACAGAGCGTTAAAGGCATCCCGGCTAAGCTGATGAACTTCATCGATGATAATTACCCGGTAACGGCTGTGCATTGGTTCATATTGAACGCTGTCTCTTAAGGTCTTAACATCTTCAATACCCCGATTCGAGGCACCGTCAATTTCAATAAAATCAATCAACCGGTCTTCGTTGATGGCCTGGCACAGGTCGCATTGATTACAGGGTTCAGGCGCCGGCCCGGCCTGGCAGTTAAGAGCCTTGGCCAGAATTCTGGCCACAGTGGTCTTGCCCACTCCCCTCATTCCTGAGAAAAGATAGGCATGACTGATCCTGTTTTCTTTGATGGCATTCTGCAGCGTTCTGACTACCGCTTCCTGGCCAACGACCTCTGCAAATTTTTTTGGCCGGTATTTTCTGGCCAGAACCAGATAGGAAGCCTGATTGTTGTTATTAATTGATTGATCTGGCATGTTTCAAGCTCAACAATTAAATCTCGTTTATCTTATCATAATCAGGTTAAAATTCAACCGGAAGAAAAGCCTGTCAGGCGGCCAGCGGGATGAATTTTGGCCAGAAAGAGATTAAAATGTGGCTAAAATGAACCAGAGAGAAAAAAGCCTGATCTTTGTTCACTTAGCTGTCTTTCTATTTGGTTTTCCCGGCGTTATCAGCCGGCTGGTCAACCTACCCTCTTTTTCCCTGACCTTCTGGCGGGTGGCTCTGGCCAGCCTGACTCTGGCTTTGATCCTCAAACTTCAAGCTGAAAAGATACCCTGCCCCTTGCCTCTTCCGGACTCCTGGTTGATCCTGGCCACCGGGCTGCTGCTGGCTTTTCACTGGACAGCCTTTTTCCAATCAATTCAGGTTTCAACTGTCGCCACCGGGTTGCTTTCTTATTCGGCTTTCCCTATCTTTACTATTTTTCTTGAACCCTGGCTTCTGGGCACCCGCTTCCAGCGCCTGAATCTGCTGTTAGCAGTTATCTGCTTCTCAGGCCTTTATTTGCTCGTTCCTGAATTCAATTTTAGAAATACCATCTTTATTGGCGTCATCTGGGGCCTGGCCTCGGGCCTTTCTTTTGCCCTGCTGACTATTATTAATCGAAAGCTATCCAGACACTATTCCAGTCTGATTCTCGCCTTTTACCAAGATGGGCTGGCTATGTTTTTCTTGCTGCCTGTTTTTCTGGTCAAAAAGTTCAGCTGGCCGGGAAATTTACAGAGCTGGGGCCTGATTCTTTTCTTGGGGATCTTTTGCACCGCTCTGGCCCATACTTTTTTTATTAGAGGCTTAAAAGATATAGAGGCCCAGGTTTCCAGCCTGATTAGCTTGCTCGAACCAGTCTATGGCCTGATTCTGGCCTATCTGATACTTAAGGAAAAGCCCGATGTTAGAACCTTGGCCGGAGGAGGCTTCATCTTAGCTTCCGTTCTCTGGCTTTCCTGGCAGAGTGCCAGAGAAGCCAAAAAGGCCGAGTTAAGTCGCCGGTGATCAGCTATCTTTTTTCTTTAGATTCTCTGGTCTGATTGTCTGCTTTTCTTTCTCCTGCCTCTGGCTCAGCTGCTGTTTTTCCTCCTGATGCTGTTGTTTTAACTGCTCAATTCTGGTTTGAAGCTCATTTAATTTTCTCTGTCTTTCCTGGGGAGGCGCAACTTCAACCTCCTTTTCAGTCTGCCGTCTCAATCTATCTATTTCCATTTTCTGAGTCTTCTCCAGCAAAGATTGTTCCCGCCGGTGATAGGACTCAAGCGAATTAGCATCCCGTCCGAGCCTACCCGGAGTTATTTGTTGTTCAGCTTCTTCTCTCGGCACGGCCACTTTCGGGGCAGCCTGTTCTTTCTTGATAACCGGCCTGTACAGTCTGACTTCAGTCCGGCTGACCCTTTCCCCGGCTGGCTGCTTTATTTCCTTTAGCTTTACCTTAGTCACCGGTCTGCCGCTCATCCTCTCTACCTGCTGAGGGCTTAACCCGTTATTTATTATCATGTTATTTCTTACCGTCACCTGATCCCCCAGAACTGTAATATTAATTATTGTCCTGTACCTTTCCCGCGGAATGACCCAGTTATCCAGCCGGCCTTGATGGAAGTGACGGCCTTCAACAAAAATCCACAACCCGTCGTCAACATGCCTGTTCCTCCAATCATAGCCATGCCCTGACCTGAATGGAATATCAGGCGGAACCGGTGCCCAGCCTATATAAATATCGCTGAATCTCCAGATGACCCAGGCTGGAGCCCAATCCACGTCCGGTACCCAGAACCAGCCTAAGCGAAGGTCGTAGCCCCAGCGTCCATAATGAAATGGCAGCCAGCCCCAGCTATAATTCGAGACCCAGGTCCAGCCATAATCAGTCCAGATCCACCGGCCATGAACATAGGGGTGCCAGCGGGGGCCCAGGCCTCTTGGCATCCAGACATAGCCGTAGGGGGGATAATTAACCCAAAGCCCGAAGCCGCTGAGATAATCATAGATGTAGCCAAGAGTTATTTCTCCGCTTGTATAGGATGATTCAGAGTAATAATAATCTTCAACCGGATGAGTGGCTGGATTATCTTCTGGCGGGACATAAACCAAACAACTGGCTGAGAGGCCGATAGCCAGCAGGGCTAAAATAATTGATTTCTTCATCTTTCCCTCCCGACTTGATCACTATCAAAAGCCAATCAAGATCCCTCTCCCGTTTGCCGGTCTAAGAATATCTTAATGGCCAGCGTTTTATCCGGCCAGTGCTTCTGGAGGAGGACTGGTCGGCTCTTCTTACTTTAATCTCTTAAAAACTTTTTTTATCTTCCTGAAGGCCCAATCGAGTTCATTCTTGTTAATTGTTAAGGGTGGAGCAAACCTGATGACATTTTCATGAGTTTCTTTGCAGAGCAATCCTTCTTTCATCAGCTCTTCACAAAAACGGCGGGCACCGCCGGCCTCGGGATAAAGCTCCAGGCCGATGAGGAGGCCACGGCCTCTGATTTCCTTAATGTGTTTGCTTTTCAGGGTCCTCAATTTTTCTATAAAATAAGCGCCTTTTTCAGCTGCATTTTCTACCAGATGTTCATCTTTAATCACCCGCAGGGATGCCCGGGCGACCGCACAGGCCAGTGGATTACCGCCAAAAGTTGAGCCATGATCACCCGGCTTAAACAGGCCCATGATCTCAGCCGAGGACAGGACCGCCGAAATACAATAGCAACCTCCGCCCAGTGATTTCCCGATGACCATGATATCTGGTTTTACTCCCTCATACTCACAGGCAAACATTTTACCAACTCTTCCCAACCCGGTTTGAATCTCGTCGGCGATAAATAGAACATTATTCCTTTCACAGATTTCTTTGGCTTTTTTTAAAAAGCCGTCCGGGGGGATCAGGATGCCGGCTTCAGCTTGAATTGGCTCAACCAGAAAAGCTGCGGTCCGGGGGGTGATGGCTGCTTCCAGAGCCTCAGTATCCCCAAAGGGAATAATCTTAAAACCGGGAGTAAAGGGCCCAAAATCCTGACGGTATTGCGGATCGGTAGAAAAAGTAATAATGGTAACTGTTCTTCCATGAAAATTGTTGGTGCAGGCAATGATTTCAGCTTCATTCGGCGGGACGCCTTTTTTCTGATAGGCCCATTTTCTGGCCAGCTTGATAGCAGTCTCAACTGCTTCTGCCCCGGAATTCATCGGCAGAACCATATTGAATCCGGTAAATTCACACAACTCTTTGGCCAGCAATGGCCATTGATCGTTTCTGAAGGCCCGCGAAGTCAGGGTCAGCTTTTTAGCCTGATTTTGCAGGGCCTTGACAATTCTGGGGTGACAGTGTCCCTGGTTAACAGCGGAATACGCACTTAAAAAATCAAGATATTTTTTCCCGTCCACGTCCCACATCCAGATGCCCCTGGCTTTGGTGATAACCACATCCAGAGGATGATAATTATGGGCTCCGTAGATGTCCTCAATGACGATGTAATCTTTGCTGTCCATAACTAACTCCTTTTCCAGAATTAAGTGGCGGAGAGGGCGGGATTCGAACCCGCGGTAAACCTTTTGGGCTTACACACGCTTTCCAAGCGTGCTCCTTAAACCGCTCGGACACCTCTCCGGCTGAGAAGTCAATTAAAAATAAAGGTTATCAAAATCAATTAAGGAAATCAATTTGTCCGGCCGCCAGAAACTAAGGACGGTAAATAGAAATTATATCTTTTAGCAGGGCAGCCGCAGCTGCTTTTGGATTTGATTGTCCTCCAGTGACAGCCACCCAGCCCATGGTATCAGTGTAATAAATAATGCCTTTACTTGTTCCATTAGTTGTAGCCAGAGGATGAACCGGGTCAAGCAAAGCCAGTCCGACTTCAATTTTCCAGGGTCCGCCAGTTTTTTCCCGATAACATTTTCCGAAGAGCTTTAAAATCTTATTAAGACTACTGGCTTTTTCAGCTAATTCTTTTTTAATTCCGCGCAGCCCTCTGACCTGAACTTCACTCAGTTTGATCCGGGTGTCCAGGACCTCATTGGCAATGATCACCATTTTAGCCGCTGTATCCCAGCCATCAATGTCCATAGAAGGTTCAGGTTCAGCCATGCCTTTTTCCTGGGCTTCTTTTAAGGCTTGATCAAAATCCAGGCCTTCCGCCATCCTGGTCAAAATGTAATTAGTAGTTCCATTAAGAATGCCTTCAATAGCTATGATTTCAGAACCGGCTAAGGACCGCTGCCCGACATCAAGAGTCGGCAAGGCAGCGGCTGCCGCCGCGCTGGCCTTGATGACCAATCCTTTATCTTTAGCCAGGTCCTTTAACTCGTCAGGTTTGACGACCAGGGCTCCCTTGCTGGCCGTAACTACCTGCCAGCCTTTGTCCAGAGCCAGCTTGGTCAAAGATAAACCTGGCTCGCCGCTGATCAGGTTAGAAGGAGTACAATCAACCAGAACACCCTGATGAAACTCATCCAGCAAATCTGAAATAGTAATGGCCTTAATCCAGTCAGCCAGATTATCAAGGTCGCCTTCGGTAAAATATGATGGCGAAAGAACTTTTTGAGTGCTGGAAAGAAGGACGATCCCCTTCTGACGGGCAATTCCTCTCAGCTCCAGTTGTAAACCATAGCGATCCAGGCAATCATCATATTTTTCTTTGAGCAGCTCAAAAAAGGCCCGGCCGACCCGGCCAAAGCCAACCAGAACAATATTTATCTTATCCATTTTAACCTCAAACCGAGGCAAATTACCTTTAACTGGCGGAGAGGGCGGGATTCGAACCCGCGATTCCGGTAATTAACCGGAATAACGGTTTTCGAGACCGTCGCCTTCAACCACTCGGCCACCTCTCCGTTTTCAGTAATTTACTTTAACTCCTTCTGGTTTTCAACCTTTCTTTTCCTCTTTTTTTTGAGTTGCCTTCTCCTCTGGAAAAAATTGCTTATCAGCTGACTGCACTCATCGCTCAGAACTCCAGACTGAATTTCAATCCGGTGATTGGCTCTTTCCAGAGGAATGGCTAATCTTGAAACAATTGCTCCTTGCTTCCTGTCGGCCGCCCCATAGACGAGTCTCTTAATTCTAGCTTGAAGGATAGCTCCCAAGCACATCGGGCAAGGCTCAACCGTCACATAAAGGGTCAGGCCCGTCAGCCGGTAATTTTTAAGTTTCCGCCCGGCTTTCCTCAAGGCCATAATTTCAGCATGACCGGACGGGTCACAGCGGCAAATAGACTGGTTATAGGCTCGAGCTATAATCATACTGTCTTTAACCAGAACCGCTCCGACCGGGACCTCACCTTTACTCCCGGCCTGGTGGGCTTGCTCCAGAGCCTTTTTCATAAAATATCTGTCTTTGTCAGGTAACATTGGAAAAATTATTCTATGCTTAATCTGCACCATAAACAACTGTCTGCTGGATAAGAGATCAGTCATCTTTACATCCGCTCCTGAATTAACTAAACTTTTTTTAGTGAGAAGCCTAAGGAAATAATCATGAACGAGATGAAATGCTTATATTGCTCCTATCAGGGTACCTTCCAGCCAAATGACATTTTATGCCCGCTATGCCATCAACCTTTGGTGTTTGATCCGGCTCAGATGGCTCATAGCCGGCTTTTTCCCCGTGAAAAGCTGGCTCTCCAGCAATATCAGGAGTTTTTGCCTCTTCGACGAGTTGATCCACATTTAAGCCTGCAGGAAGGTTCCACTCCCCTGCTCAGCCTGTCCAGGCTGGAAAAATACTTAAGTCAGGAAAATCTTTTTGCTAAATTAGAAGCGGCTAACCCTACCCTGAGCTTTAAAGATAGAGGCACAGCTGTCGTGGTTCAGAAACTAACTGAGATGAAGATAAAAAAGATAGGCACTGTTTCAACTGGAAATATGGCTTCCTCAACAGCTGCTTATGCCGCCCGCAGCGGCCTGCAGACATTTTTACTGGTGAAAAAAGGAACTTCAGCTGGAGCCTTAATTTCCTCAGCCGTCTTCGGGCCGGTTATAATTGAAGTTGAGGGTGATTACGGGCAGCTGTTCTATAAAAGTTATGAGCTGGGGAAAAAATATGGAATATATTTTGCCAATTCCGTTGACCCTTTAAGGATTGAAGGTTACAAACTTACCAGCTTCGAAATCTGCCAGCAATTAGGACAATCTCCGGACTTCATTTTTGTCCCCCTGAGTTCAGGCGGTCACCTGGTTGGACTCTATAAAGGTTTCCTCGAGCTAAAACAGGCTGGACTGATTGAGACTTGCCCTCTCTTCATTGGAGTTCAAGCTGAAGGCTGTTCACCTGTTGTCCAGTCCTGGGTTAAGGGTGAAACCCTGGTCAAAAAGCTGGAATCAGTCAAAACCTTAGCTCATTCCATTTCCAACCCGGAACCGCCGGCCGGTAATCTGGTTTTAAAAATCATCAAAGAGAATAATGGACAGCTGGTCAGTGTTAGCGATCAGGAAATGTTTGAAGCTCAAAAATTACTGACTCTAAAAGAAGGCCTATTCGTTCAGCCCGAGGCCGCTACTACCCTGGCCGCCTATCTCAAATTAAAAGAAAGATTTTCTGGCCGGAGCGTTCTCATCCTGACCGGCCATGGTCTTAAAGCGGCTGAACTTCCAGCTACCAGAAGCCAGGACTATTATCAAGCCCGGCTGGGAGAAGTTGATAGCCTGTTTGAGAAGATTATGAACTGAACAGCGGCCAGGCTTAGCAGCCAGCCAGGCAGGACATAATATAATCTTTAAAAGCAAAAAGAGCTGGCGTACCGCCAGTGTGAATAAATAAGATTTTCTCGGCAGGCGAAAAATATTTATGTTTGACCAGGTCAATGAGCCCGAGCATGGCTTTAGCTGTATAGACCGGATCCAGAACCAGAGCTTCTTCTTTAAAAAGTTCTCTTATAACTCCGGTTATTTCAGCCGTTATCCGTCCATAACCAGCTCCCAGATATTGATCAAAAAGAATGAGGTCATCGTTATCAATTTGAAGGTCGAGGCCAAGCGTTTTGACCAGATCCAGGGTTATTTGTTTAACCACCGGGGAAAATTCTTCTTTTGAATCAGAAACGCAGATTCCAGCTACTCTGGTCTTAAGCCCCAGGGCCTTGACTCCGGCCAGCAGGCCAGCCTGAGTTCCGCCTGAGCCAGAAGCAATAACGATCCAATCAGGCGGGCCTCCCCGGCCAGCTGTTTGCTCATATATTTCCAGCATCGCTTGAAAATAGGACAGAGCACCCAGTGGCTGTTCCAGCTGCCCTCCCGGGGCCGAACCGCCGACCGAGACGAGATAGGGATGATAACCTTTAGCTCTTTCCCGGTCTGCCATTTCTTCCAGCAGTTCAAAAGCCTTAGCCTGATTAAGTGACTTGCCTTTTTCTTCTGATTCTTTGATCTCGATTTGAGTCTCAAGTAGATATTCCAAAAAGACATTGCCCTCGTAGAGCGATGGCAAGTCATAGCTTTTAAACAGAAGCAGGACTGGCCTGAGCCCGGCTTTCCTGGCAGCTGCCGCCAGCTGCAGACACCAGTTAGATTGTAAAGCACCCCAGGTGATGATGGTATCGGCGCCCTTTCTCAAAGCATCGGCCACGATAAATTCCAGCTTTCTTGATTTATTGCCGCCTAAAGCCAGCCCGGTCAAATCATCTCTTTTTATCCATATCTCCGGGCCGCCCAGTTTCTCAGTCAATCTTTCAAGCGAATAAAGAGGCGTAGGACCGGAAATCAATTTAATAGAGGGGAATCTGTCAATTCTCTTTCTCAAGTGGCCGAGGGTATAAGTCTTCATCTACTGGCCTCAGGCTTCCTCAACTACCTTCCAGTTCATGGCTTCTGCCAGCCGGTAAGCACCATCTTTGAGGTCACCATAAAAAGTCACCCGGTGCCAGCCCCAGAGGTCCCAGTTAGAGAACAATTTTTCCAGTTCGCCAATTGGTTCGGCTACCAGTTTGGTCCGGCAAGCCCGGTCATTGAAATCATTGCCAACGGCCTTGGCCTGGTGAAGAAGAATTTCCTGCCGGCTCTCATCTATCTGGAGGCTGGTCGTCAGGTAACCAGCAGGTAGAATGGAACGGATGGCCGCTCCCTGCCGGTCTTCTGAGTGAGTCAAAATCTCATAGGGATTGGCTGGACCGCTGGCTCCGAAGACTTGGTTGGAGGCGACACAGTGAGCATAAATAATATGGCGATGGGCAGTGTCGATAACCGGATCAGAAATATAACCGGGCCGGCCGCCAGTCATCAGCCCGAAAGCGGTCATGGTGGCCGTTGACCTCAAATCAGCTTCACAGGCCCCAACCAATCCCTGGTTATTTAATTCATGGAATCCAAGACAGGGATAAGCCTGGATGTAGCCACCATAAAATCCGCCCAGGCAATTTACCGTTATGGCTCTGGCCCGATATTTATCCAGCAGGGACTTCATACCTAAATACATGGCAGCCGAATTGACGACTTCGGCCAGGTTAACTCCCTGGACAAGAGAAGCCCCATTCCACCACTTTCTGGCTATGGTGGTTGCCTGGTCCCGGTCAGCCGAGGCCCAGGCCTGGTTCAATTCAGAGAAAGGGAGATTCAAGACCGGGATATTCATTAGCTTGAATGGCTCACCGCCGCGTTCATCCCGGAAAAGCAAGATTGGTGAGTCCGGTAAACGGGCAAGAGTTTCTTCAGCGGATAGAACTCTCAGATCGTCGGGATAACACTTCAAATAGCCAGGAGCTGGAGTCCGGTCTATTCTTATTTCTTCCACCAGCTGACTGAAGGAACGCCGGTTCTGGGGTTCTTTGATCCTGGCAAAAGCTTCAAAAGCAGCGGCTACATCATCTAAACTACTCGAAGACACAAAGCCAAAATTACTCCGGTTTTCTCTCTTTAGACTGGCTGTATAAACCAGAAATCCACCACTGCCGGCATAAGGAAAATCAACATAAAGAACTGGTTTACCGGTGGCTACCGCCGGCTGAACGAGTCGATTCCAGCAATTAAGCTGAAAAATAGCATAGCCATCTACCTTCTGTTCTTCATCAGCCTTGATTACTTTTTCGGCCTCCTCCGGCCCGCTGGCCAGCGAAAACAGAAACGTATAGTGAGGAAACCTTTGACGCAGGACCCGGGTATATTGTTCAATGACCGGCTTGAAATCAAAACCAATATTTGGCCAATCCGGCCTGTCCTGTTTTAACCCGTGAAGGGCAAAAATCAAGGCCAGCTTGACTTTTTCTTTTTTCGAACTGGCGGTTAAATCTATCAGCGAAAACCGGCTGGCAGGCTCAAGCTCTTTTCCCAGGACAAAACTGCCAGCCAGCCAGGCCGCACAACGGCCGCAGCAGCTAAAAAAACTTCGGCGGCTCAGACTCTTTTTTTCAGTTGGCATCTTATTCTCCTTTTCCGGGCTTCAGAAAATACTTTTACTCACCAGCCTGGGCCTGTCAAGGAAAATAATGATCAGTTATAAAAGCAAGTAATTTTTTGGGCCAGGTAAGATTGACAGCCCGCTAAAATCCATCTAACATAATTTCTTATGTTTCAGTCAGATAGAGGTTCAAGACATTCCCCTGGAATTAGTCTCCCGGTGATTCTTTCAATTATTCTGCTTTTCTCATCTTCTATTTTTCTTCGGGCTCAAGAAGAAACCGGCCAGCCAGCTCAATTAGAACAGCTGGAAAAAAATAAAATCAGTCTTACGGCCCTGCCCATTTTGTACTATACACCTGAAACCAGGCTGGCTTTTGGAGCTGGAGGGTTGTTGACTTTTCGCCTGGGACTGGTTTTCAAAGAGGCCAGGCCCAGCACCCTCTTTTTTGCCGGAGTTTATACTCAGATGAAGCAGTATACCTTACAGCTGAAACCTGAAATTTATCTGAAGAACAATTCTATTTTCCTGACGGGAAATTTTCTGGCGGAAAGATTCCCGACCAAATTCTGGGGCGTCGGGCCGGATACCTCCGAAGAACAAATGGAGACTTATACTCCCCAGACTTATTTTATGGAACTGGGTTACCAGAGAAAATACTTTCAGCATTTGCCGCTTTACCTCGGGCTTAGATATCATTTAGAGAAAACCCTTATTTTCGATAAAGACCCTGGTAAGATTCTCGATCAGGGCCTGGTAGCGGGGAGCCAGGGGGGCTGGATTTCTGGCCCGGGCCTGATTATAAATTATGATAGCCGGGATAACATTTTCTCCCCTTCCTCCGGGCAATATCTTCAGTTATTTGGTTACTGGAATAATAAAATCTTTGGCAGCAGTTTTAATTACCTCAACATCAAATTAGATGCCCGTCAATATATTGGCGTAGCTTCAGATCAGGTTCTGGTTTTACAGGGAATCATAGATACGGCCGGCGGTAATATTCCTTTTTACAAATTGCCTAAAATTGGCGGAGATTTGCTTAGAGGCTATTATGGCGGGCGCTTCCGCGACCGGATCGTAATGGCTTTACAAACAGAGTACAGATTTCCACTCTGGAAGCGATTGAGCGGTGTAGCTTTTGCCGGAATGGGTAGCCTGGCTGATAGCTTCAAACATCTTTCCTGGGATAACCTGCAATATTCAGCCGGTTTTGGCTTGAGATTTAAAATTATTCCTCGGGAAAAAGTGAATATCAGGATTGATTTTGCCTTTGGACCAAACGGCACTTCTGGAATCTATGTTAATGCGGGAGAAGCTTTTTAACTTTCTTTTTATTCCAGGTAATAAAAATTTTAATTATTTCCGGTTTTTATCTGGCTTCAGCCGTGGTTTCAGTCTTGGTTTCCCCGCAACTGCTATCACTCAGCCAGAAGCCTGAAGAAATGCAAGAAGTGGGGCAGACTTTCTGGCATTTAAGACATCTGATGCAGCGCGAACTGGCTGCATTTTCATAAATCCTGATATCAACCGGGCAATCTCTCTGGCAGGCATTACAGCGAAGGCAGTGGCTGAGATCAACTCTCATCTCGAAGGCACTAATCTTATTAAAAAATCCGAGAATCGTTCCCAGCGGGCAGATTGTCCGGCAGAATGGCCTTTCACTGAGGGCCATCCAGACAAGAAAAAGCACTAAAAGCCCCATCTTCCAGGCAAATAGAAAGCCGAGCTGAGATCTTACCCCCGGGTTGATTAAAGCCAGAACCAGACCAGCCTCCAAGGTTCCGGCCGGACAAACCCACTGGCAAAACCAGGGAGAACCCAGGCCCAGGCTGTCAACTATTAAGAGTGGCAGCAGGATCACCAAAACCAGCAGGATGACATATCTCAAATAGGTTAAAAAACCAGGTATCTTTAGTTTTCGAACGGGGATTTTATAAACCAGTTCCTGGAGGAAGCCAAAAGGACAAAGCCAGCCACAGGGCAACCGCCCCCCGATGACGCCTATCAGACCAAGGCTGCCAGCGACATACAGGCCAAGTTTTTTCTGACCAAGGCTCAGATTATATCTTAAAGAATCGAGGGCATTCTGAAGCGAGCCAATCGGGCAGGCCCCAATAGCTGCCGGGCAGGAATAACAGTTAAGAACGGGCAGGCAGATTCCCTTGGTCTTAACCTGGCTGATCTGGCCTTTGAAAAGCGATGGAATATCTAAATTGAAACCCAGGGCAGCCAGGATCTGAAACCATCTTCTCTTTCGTTGTAAGGGCATAGGTGATTTCTCCATCAGTTTTTAACCAAGCCCGATGCATTCCAGGCAAATTGTCTTAGCTTTTTGCCAGACTGCCTGAAATTCTCCTGCTCTCAAACCTAAAAAAATCAAGATAACGGCCAGGCTCAGGATAGCCCAGAACCACCATTTTTTTTTGCTCACTTTACTTCCTTTGGCTTTGAGGTTTCAACTGGCAGATCATCATGGTCCGTCCACTCGTTAAAACCGCCATCAAAAATGGCAACTCTGGGAAACTTCAGGATGTATTTTAAGGTCAAATAAGTATGGGAGGACATCAGTCCCTGTCCGCAATAGAGGATCACAGCCTTGTCCGGGTTAAGGCCTAAAGCCTTTAAATTATTCTGGATCAGGTCAAGGTTTTTCCAGTTCCCGTCTTCGGTTAAAAAGGAAGCCCAGAACAGACCGATAGCACCGGGAATATGACCATTTCTTTTCCAGTTGCCCCGTTCACCAGCATACATCTCCGGCGGCCTGACATCCAGCAGGACTGTTTCCTCCGGGCGGCGGTTTTTAACCTGGTCTAAACTGGCTCTCACCTCGCTATTTACTTCCAGCTTTCTCCCATAAGGAATTCTTTTGAGGGCTGGAAAATCCCGGGAAATGGGACGCCCCTCGCTCTTCCAGCGGTTAAAGCCTCCAGCCAGAATAGCCCATTTATTATGTTTAACGTAATCCAGGGCCCAGGCCAGGTAGGTTGCCCGGTAATTATTTATTTCGGTATAAATTACTATAAGTGTGTTTTGATCAATAGACATTTCTTCCAGCAGGCGGCCCAGAACCTCAACTGGAATCAGTTTCCCGGGTATTCCTGCCTGCGGCCAGCGCAAAGCTGTTTCATCCAGATAGACCGCTGGTGGAATATGACCGGACCAGTAATCTCGGATATCAGCTCTCATATCAATAATTCTAATTCCGGGCGTCTCCAGATTGGCTTGAAGCCAGTCAGCGGAAACCAGATGGCTCTCCGGTAGTTTTTGAGCTTTAACCAGGCCAACCGAACCTGTGATTAACAAGATGGCTGTAATCAGAAAAACAACTAAAAGTCTCTTGGCTGGGTTCATAATCTAATGCCTTTCTAAGTTATTTTCGCTTCTCAAACCAGGGGAAACAGGTGATTCTCAACCGGGCACAACCCATCGGGACGAGCCGGACAATTTCCTCCGGCCTGGCTGAATTCGAACTAACGGGGCTGGCCGGCACCCTGCCCGCCATCTGCCCCTGGGCTTGCCACTCTGGGAGCTGCCTGGCTTTAGCTTCAAGAATAATAGGAGTATTTTCCAGCGAAAAAGGCTGATAACTAATTTCTTTTTTTTCCACCAGTCTAATATTTTCAGCTAAATTATCCTGGTCAAGGATCAGGGCGTAGTTCCAGTCAGAACCAGGCCAAACTTCATAAGCAGGCCAGGTCTCTGTTCCCCCATAACTTTTCCAGATTTCTTTGATTTCTAAGGAAAACCATAACGGGCCGCGTGAAACTGAGGCCGCCTGTCCGATTCCAGGCCAGAATTTGACCCGGATAGATTCGTCTAGAAACAGGCTGACCTGGTCGCCATATTTCCATCGTCTTTCCAGGACAGCCAGCTTACCGGGTGCTTTAACCTCGGCTGCCTTTTCTTCATTAACCGCAATAGAAGCTTTTTCTGCCCAGCCAGGCAGGCGAAGGTAAAGTGGAAATTCTACTTCGCTTTCGGGAAACACTGTCAGGCTAATTTTCCCTGAAAACGGATATGAAGTCTCTTCAACTATCCTGACCATCGTGCCCTGCTGGCCAGCTTTAAGCTCGACTGTGGAGGGGGCATAAAGGAGGGCGGCTACTCCGTTATCAGAAGTGGCCAGCCAGAGATGTTCTGAAAAATAAGGCCAGCCAAAAGCAACATTATGCTGGCAACAGCGATAACTCCAGGGATCATAAGATAGCAGAGTTCCAGAATTCTGAAAATCATGTTCACCGCTTTTATCATCGGCAATAAGGTTGGCAGCAGTCAGATAATGCAATCCTTTAAGATCAGGAGTCATCGAGGCCGGCAGAGAATTAAAAGCAATCTCTTCAATTCGATCAGCTGGCCTGACCTCCCCTGTTATCCGCAACAGGTTTTCAAAAGTTGACATTAATTCGACCATGGTACAGGTCTCTGCCCCCTGACGGGGATCATTGTAACCCGGTCTGATATTTTCATCGGCGGCAAACATCCCGCCAGGCTGCTGGCCATAGGCAGCCATCAATTGCTGATAATTTCTTTCTACGGCTTCCAGCAGTTGTCTTTCCCCTGTCTGTTGATAATAAAGGGCAGGATATTTTAGGCCCATAGCTATATTTACTCCATGGTAAAATGAGCTTTCTTCCCAGCGGCGGTCACGTTCAGCGGTTAAAATAGGAGAGGCCCAGTCAGCCGTTTGTCTGTAAATTTTGCTGGCCAGGTCCAGCAGCCACTTTTCTCCTGTCCGGTTATAGAGCCAGTAAACGCTATCCAGATTTTCGCCTCCCCGCAGTTTCTGCCAGCTGCCGGGAAGGAATTGCTCTTCCGGTATCTTAAGTTCATAGCGAAAATACTTAGACATAAAATCCAAGACTCTCCGGTCATGGCTATAATCGTAATAGCTCTGGAGGCAAATCAGGGCTTCCATATTTGGCCAGAGATCATTAGCTTGCCGGTTATCCACCGGGCCGAAGTAACCATCCTCTTGCTGGCTGGCCAGAATGGCTTCAATCCATTTTCTGGCTTCAGCTATCATCTGGGCATCCCTCAGTAAATAAGCCAGATCGCCATAGCCCTTAAGCCAGTAAGGCATTTCTTCCCAGCCCCGCCCCCGACGGGTTAGCCAGCCAGAATCCTCCTGAAGAAATTTGGAGATTTCGGCCAGATGTCCGGTAAAGCCCGAACGCATCAGTTGAAGCTGACTTAATAACCAGCCTCTGACTTCAATCTGACCAACAGGCAATTTAATCAACGGGTTTGGCTTCAGGGGTGGCCGGTTGCCGGTATAATAACTATTTATCCCGGCGGCGGGAGGAGCGTCTTTGAGCTTTAAATCTGTCACCTTAGTTTTCCCTTCCAAAAATATGACCTGAGAAAATGCTAACCAAATAATTGCCAATAGCTTTATTTGTTTCATTCTAGCTCCAAACGTTCTTTATTTAATCATATTCTATTTTAATTTTCTATCAGCGGCAGCTGACTGACCTGACTTCTTCCTGGCTGCTATTTTTATCTAAATTTCTGTTGTGCTATAATCCGAATCTTAAATTTGCAGATTGTTTTTTGATTAGCTGATTTTGAATTTGAGTTTGGTAATCTGGATTAGAGGAGTCTCCTTTGATCAATAACCGGCTTTATAAACATCCGATTTTACCAGTTTCAGACCGGCCCCTGTTTAACTTTTACTGGCACGGTCAGGAGCTAACGGCCAGAGAAGGCGAAACTATCGCTTCAGCTCTTTTTGCCAATGGGGTTAGAATTTTTAGCTATCATCATCGGGACGGCGCCCCTCAGGGCATTTTCTGCGCCAACGGCCAGTGTGCTCAATGTCTGGTGCTGGCTGATGGCTTCCCGGTTAAATCCTGTATGGAAATGATCAAACCCGGAATGAAGATCGAACCGCTCATTGGCCTCCCTGAACTCCCGTCGGTTAACCCCGAAGACAAGATTGACTTTGAACCTGTCGAGGAAGTGGAAGTTACTGTCCTTATTATTGGCGGCGGCCCGGCTGGCCTGGCTGCAGCTATTGAGCTTGGTAGCCGGGGGATCAATTGCCTGTTGATTGATGATAAGCACCGTCTGGGTGGAAAGCTGGTCCTTCAGACTCACCGGTTTTTCGGCTCTGTAGAGGCTGTTTATGCTGGAACCAGGGGAATTGACCTGGCCACTAAGCTTGAAAAAGAAGTCAGACAGTTCTCCTCGGTTGAGATCTGGCTCCAAACTACTGCCCTGGCCGTTTTCAGTGATCAGAAGGTTGGCGTTCTGAAAGAAGGGAAAAAATACGTCCTGGTCAAGCCTCAAATTATTCTGACCGCAGCTGGGGCCCGGGAAAAATCCTTAGCTTTTCCAGGTAATACCCTGCCTGGAGTCTATGGAGCCGGTGCCTTTCAAACCCTGGTCAATCGTGACCTTGTCCGGCCAACTGAAAAACTGTTCATTGTCGGTGGCGGTAATGTTGGCCTGATAGCTGGCTATCATGCTCTTCAAGCCGGGATCAAAGTCGTCGGGCTGATCGAAGTCATGTCTGAAGTTGGAGGTTATAAAGTCCACAAAGATAAGCTGGCCCGCCTGGGCGTTCCCATTCTAACCTCTCATACGATTTTAAGCGCCAATGGCCAGGAATCAGTCGAATCAGTCACTATTGCCAGGGTAGATGAACAATTCAGACCCATCAGAGGAACAGAAAAGACTTATGCCTGCGATACAGTGCTGATGGCCGTCGGGCTTGATCCGGTAAATGAGTTTTATATAAAAGCTAAGGAATTTGGTTTCCGGGCTTATGCCGCCGGTGACGCCGAAGAAATCGCTGAAGCTTCGGCCGCTATTTTTTCCGGCAAAATCCGAGGTTTGGAAATAGCCAGAGATCTCGGCCAGTATTTCGGAGAAATTCCAGACACCTGGCAAAAGACGGCTGAAATTCTTAAATCAAAACCCGGTCAGACTTATCAGGCAGGCTATCCGGAGAAGGAGACTGGAGTCTTGCCGGTCATTCATTGTCTCCAGGAAATTCCCTGCGATCCCTGTTCAGCCGTCTGTCCCCGGAAACTGATTGAAGTCGATAAAACTGATATCAGAAAAACGCCTGCTTACCAGGAAGAAAATGATGCCCGGGGCTGCAGTGGCTGCGAACGCTGTGTGGTCATTTGCCCCGGCCTGGCCATTACGTTAGTTGATTACCGTAAAAATCCAGACTGGCCGGAAGTAACTATTCCTTTTGAATTTCTAAAAGATACTCTCAATCCAGGGGAGGAAATTATTTTGGTTGATATCGAGGGCCGGGAATTAGCCCGCTCCCGGGTGAATTCAGTTAAATCCATTAAGGCTAATGACCGCACCATTCTCATTAAGGCTCAGGTACCAAAGGAAGTAGCCAAACAAGTTAGCGGCTTGAGGCTTCAAACTGAAATAGAAAGAGCAGAAGAAAAATATATAGAAAAAATTTCGGATGAAGCTATCATCTGCCGCTGCGAGCGGGTAACAGCCGGAGAAATAAGAAAACTGATAAGGGACGGAGTCAGAGATATTAACGAAATTAAAACTATGACCAGAGCCAGCATGGGCCCTTGTGGAGCCAAGACCTGTACTCCCCTTATCCACCGCCTTTTCAAGGAAGAAGGAGTGCCGGAAGCAGAAATTATCGATCAAACTAAAAGGCCCCTGTTTATCGAGGTACCAATGGGTATCCTGGCTGGTTTGCAACCAGGAAGCAAGAAAGGAAATCAAGCCGATGAGCGGAAATAACGACTATGAGGTAATCATCGCCGGGGCTGGCAGTGTTGGCACTCCGGCCGCCATGTTTTTGGCTCAAGCCGGCTTTAAAGTTCTGGTTATTGATCCAAATCCAAGTACCGGCCAGAGTTCAAATAAAAGAGCCATTGGCGGCCTCCGGGCCACTCATTCCGACCCGGCCAAGATTCGTCTTGGCCTGAGAAGTCTGGATATTATTTCCGGCTGGCAAGAAAAATATGGCGATGATCTAGAATGGTATAAAGGCGGCTACTGTTTTGTCGCTTACCGGGAAGAAGAAGAAAAGACTCTGAAAGAAGTTCTGCCTCTTCAGAAAAGCCTGGGACTAAACACTGACTGGCTGGAGGCTGAGGAATTAAGGCGACTGTTACCTGACCTTAATCCGCAGGACCTGAGGGGCGGCACCCTATCTCCAGATGATGGCCAGGCTTCACCTTTGCTGGTCAATGAAGCTTTTTACCGTCAGGCCAGAAGAGCAGGAGCTGATTTCAAATTTAAGGAGACTGTTACCGGTCTCAAAATTGAAGGAGGAAAAATTAAGGGGGTGATTACTGACCGGGGTAACTATGGCGCCCAGGTCGTCATCAATGCCGCCGGAGCCTGGGCAGCCGGGGTAGCCAAAATGGCGGGAATCGATATTCCTGTCACCCCTGACTCCCACGAAGCAGCCGTAACCGAACCTGTCCAGAGATTTTTTCAGCCGATGATTGTTGATCTTCGCCCGGTTCAGGGCTCGGCTAATTATTATTTTTATCAGCATGCCACCGGGCAAATTATCTTTTGCATTACTCCCAGCCCCAGCCGGTGGGGATTTGATGTCAGAGAGACCAGTCAATTCCTTCCTATGGTTTCTAAAAGGATGATTGATCTTATGCCCAGGCTGAAAAATATCAGGGTGAGGCGAACCTGGCGCGGACTATATCCTATGACTCCTGACGGCTTCCCCATTGTTGGCTGGTCAAAAGAGGTAGATGGTTTTTTGCAGGCGGCCGGCATGTGTGGCCAGGGTTTTATGCTTGGACCGGGAGTAGCTGAGCTTTTAACCAGAATCGTCTCGGGAAAGACCGAACCGGCTGATGAGGAAATTCTTTCTTATCTTTCCCCATATCGCCAGTTTGTCAGCGAAGAAAAATTAAAATAGCAGCCAGCGGGCTTATTTTTTCAGGCTATCGAGTATAAGTTTGACTCCCGGTAAGATAACCAGCAGGCACTCGGCTACCGGTTTCCTGGCTTCTTCTAATAACTGAAATTTTGTCTGAAGCCAGGCGGAATCAGCCGCTTGGCCGGCTATAATCAGATTGACCGCTTCCAGCCCGGTTAAGGAAACATTCTTGAGTGACTCAGATAAGGGAATTATTTCTTTAAGAGCCGGTGAGGTCTCGGCCAGATCAATTATTTTCTGATGATTTTCCACCCAGAGCTGGAGCCAGTTTTTAAGCTCCTCGGCTTGTCTTGAATCACGGCTGGCGACGAATCTTCCGGCGAGTTCCTTGAAATTCCTGGCTTCAAACGACTCAGGATAACAGGTGTCAACAAACCTGGTTAAGGGAGACAGAGAGCTATAAGCTTTACCCTGACTGTGCCGGGCATAACCTTTGACCGGTTCAGAAATCTTAGCCAGCACTTCCAGACAACCGATCTCATAGGATCTGGCCAGACGACGAAGCATCATCGGCTGATTCTTAAGATGCTGGACTCCATTTTCTTCCAGCCCGAGGCTTATTATCGTTAAACGTTTATACATGTCGTCAACGTCCCTGATTTCCTGGGGCGACCAGAATCTTTCGGCAATAGCCGCTGTCCGGGGCCAGATCCTTGAATCTATGGTTTCAGGCGTAGCCACCTCGGCCCACATAGTAGCTTCTCCGCCCAGAATCATTCTTTTTTCTTCCGGCGTCAGAGGCGAATCAACCGGAATAGGATCGTTAAGATAATGTCTTTCTGCGCTTTCGACCAGGTCAATATAATAGCCATTGGACAGAAGCCCCTGATAACCGTTCTTAGCCGCTTCGACCAGGGCCTGCTGGCCTCGCCACGATTGGATAACAATATCTTTGGGCAAGCCGGGCTGATAAATTTCATCCCAGCCAACCATTCTTTTGTGGTATTTAGTCAGAATCTTAAGCAGCCGCCGGTTAAAATAAGCCTGAAGGCCGGCCTCATCCGGGATGTTATTTTTTTTCATAAATCCCTGAATATCAGGATTTTCTTTCCACTGTTTAGGATCTACTTCATCTCCTCCGATGTGAAAATATGGATCAGGAAAGAGAGCGGTCATTTCTTTTAAAAAATTATCAAGAAACTTATAAGTCTTCTCAATGGTCGGATTAAAAACAGGAGAGCTGACTCCAAATTTTCTTTCAATTTGATAAGGGCCCGGAGCACTACCATATTCCGGATAACCAACCAGCCAGCTGGTCGAATGACCGGGCAGATCAAACTCGGGAACAACTCTGATGCCTAAGTCAGAGGCCAGTTGAATTATGTCTTTAATTTCTGATTGCCGGAAATACTGCCCATCTGAACCAAGCTGCTGTAACCTGGGAAAAACCAGGCTTTCCACCCTGAAGCCCTGGTCATCAGACAGATGCCAGTGCAGAACATTAAGTTTGACAGCCGACATGGCCAGCAAGTTTCTTTTAATTACCTCAACCGGCATAAAATGCCGGCTGCAATCAATTAACAATCCCCGCCAGCTAAACCGGGGGCTGTCTTCTATCTGCAGACAGGGGAAAAAATATCCATCTTCGTCAGCTGACAGAAGCTGCAGCAAAGTCTCAAAGCCGCGCAACAGGCCCAAATCAGTTCTGGCTGTCAATTTAATTTTTTCCGAACTGATTTTTAACTGATATGATTCATCTTCACCCGGGATGAGCCGGCCGGGTTGATCAAAATGATAGACCAATCCTGTCCGGTCAGTGGCTGTCTGGTCAGCTAAATAATCCTGTTCAAAGAAGAGTCCTGTCCGTCCGCTTAATCTTGACATAAAACGTGAAGCCGCTTTAAAAACCCGGTGGCCTGGTTTGACTTCTCCTCCTGCTGAAAATTTCTCGTTCAGGCGAAATTGACCAGGAGCTAACTCAACTTTAGCCGGATAAGGCATAAGATTAAGACTGGAGGTTTCAGGTTGATCCCAGGCCAGGCTGGTTGACAGGCTAAAACCGAAAATGATTAGAAAAATTACCAAAACTTTAAAATTCACTTTAAATTGCAGTGGGTCAAACCAGCCCGAACTCGTATTTTCCTTAAATTTTAAAAGCATCAGTCATCTCCTTTTTCAGGCCTATCTATTTAACTAGCCCTTCGCACATTTTTTACCGATTTCTGCTAGACGACGGGTAGGGCGACCGGTTAGCTCCTCTATTACTGCCGGCCAATCTCTTCTGGTAACTAAAGCAATAACCGGTTTCCCAATCTGACCGTCTTTAAAACCCTGCTCTCAGGCTTTTGGCCGCTTATTGGTAGAAATACCGAGCGGAACATACAGTGGACAAAAACCAAGCAGGCTGGTAATAAGCAAAATGGCAATTAAAACCACCAGAATATAAGCCAGTATCCCCTTTACCACTCCGGTCAAGACCAGGATAGCCAGAATAATGCCCAGAATTGTCCGGATGGTTCTGTCAGCCGCACCCATGTTTTTTTTCATTCTTGCCTCCTTCGTGGCTCAGCCAGGTTCTGAGATATCTCAATTTTAAGTTATCCCTGATTTTTAGCCAACAACTTTTTTCAACTGATAATCAAAACCTTAAGGCCTGTTAGGAAATCTATGACCTCGGCCGGGCTATAAACATCACTGATTAAATCAGCTGGAAGACAAATTTTTTTAGCCCTTATCATCTTCCTTTTCTTTTTTCTCTTCTCTCTCGACGACAATAGTCAAATTAGAGGCTAAAGCTGCTATCGCGCCTATGGCTGCCCAGAGGGGAGCAATCAGAGTCCCGGCCAGACCAACCGTCAAGGGAATTTCCATAAAAGTCCGTCCCTCTTCTGTCTTAAAGATAATTCGATGAGCATTGCCCTGTTTTATAATTTCTTTAATTTTTTCCAGGATTTCGGACCCTGAAACCTTGAATTCCTCAGTTCTGGTCTTTTTTTCTTCCATTTTTTTTCCTCTTATTTTCCTGTTATTTTCTCATAAACTAATTACCTTAGCCGGCTGAGACCCCCCCGCCGCCGCCACCTCCACCTCCCCCACCGCTGAAACCGCCTCCCCCGCCTGAAGAATAGTGGGCCGCAGACAGGCTGGCCTGGTTAATGGCTGTCGCTGTTCTTTCAATCGAATTAATCACCGCTGAAATTGAACTGATATTTTGACTGGAAGCCGACAGCGCCATCATCCCTCCCAGCCAGCCGGGACGGACTGCCCGGTCATCAGCCAGAATTTGAGGGATCATTTTGACCAGCCTTTTGGCCTGGCCAAACAGAAGGCCGAAAACCAGATACTGGTCCCAGAGCTTATAGGCTTCAGCCGGAATCTCCTTAAAATCGGAAAAGTCTTTTAAAAATCTTTCCAGAGCGGCCCAGAGCTCATTCTCCCTGGCCCAGTCTGGCCGGCGGCGCCGGAGAGTTGGCGAAAGAAGCAGGACCAGAACGATTAACACTGGAGAAATAGTGATGAAAGCCAGAGGCAAAGAGATTAATAAAAAAAGCTGAGAGGCTCGCTGGCTGGCCGGTTCAATGAATCCCCGTTCCTTACCTTCGGCGGCCAGACTTTTAGACCAGCTTTGAAACCATCGCTGAAATTCGGCCGGAGATTTCTTAAGAAAACCAGTGAACTCTTCCAGACTCAACCTGGCTCCTTCCTTAAGACTATTGCTGCCTGCTCTGTCAAACATTAAATCAAGCACTTGATGTTCAAAAGGTTCTAGATCAGCCTCACCTTCATAGGTTTTCTTCAGAATGAAGACGGTCTGATCTTTGACTTTATGGCCGAAGAGTCCTTTTTTTTCTATTTTTTCATCAATAATTTCCAGATATCCACGCCTGGCCAGATCAAAGATGGTAGCGGTTAAAGCCACCGGATCAGGCTTACCACCCTGTTTTCTCAGCACCTGGACCAGAGCTGGCGGCAGATTTGATGGAATTTCCCGGTAATATTCAGGAATATCATCGAAGCGATAGTCTTCACCAACTTTTTTCCAGAAATAAAAATAAAAAAGAAGCCAGATAAGCGGTCCCAGTATTTGCCAGCCAGCCCAGGCCAGTCCTAAGCGGCGAAAAATCTGCTTTTGCCTCTGAGCCGCTTCTCTGGCCTGTTTGGCTCTATTGATAGTGTCGATGACCAGCCGCTCTTCTTCTTTTATTATCTTTTCCCGGCTATAACCGGTGGCCGACACCCCGGAAACCAGGCCAGCCGGCCAGACTACTCTGATTTCCAGTAATTGATGAGCCGGGACAGCTTCTGCCTGGAATTTAACTGTTTGCAAGTCTATTATTTCTGATTGCCCGGACAGCGGACCATGCCCGTAGACCAGCAGATCGCCGCGGTTATTAATTCCCTCCGGCAGATGAACCAGAATTTCTGCTCTGGCTGTCGGCCGGTCAACCTCACTGCCAATAATTTGCCAGAAAAGCTCTGAAATATCGGTATAATCCAGGATAGCTCCCCTCACCCGGTAAGACAGATGAAATGTCCGGCGCTCATCAGAAGCCCGGAAGCGCCAGCGGGCTTCAAATCTTTCCCCGTTAATGGCCGTTTCAACCGCTAAAAGCTGGCCTTGTTCATCAGCAACCCGGAAATCAATCACCTCAATATTCTTGGAGTTGCCTCCATTTTTTCTGGCCGCTAAGGGAATCCAGAGCGAGGCCCAGGAAAAATCTCCCTGAAATTCGAAAGTCAGATACTCCTCCACCAGAAAAGTGCCATCTTTTTGAACATAGAGATCAGCTCTAAGCTCTGGAAAGTAAAAATCTTTTTCTCTGGCCGCTGAGGGCAGGGTGAAGGAAATAATAATCAGGAAAAACAAAACCCGGGCGGTCAACTGGTTTAAAAGCCGCTTCTCAATTTTCATCCAGTTATCCCTCCTGAAGGCTATGCTTTTTACTGTTGATCCCTTGGTTTGAATTAAAGCCTGAAGAGAACTAGCCTGGTTTTATTAGCTGTAAAACCTGGCCGCCGGCAAGAAGGCTCAGCGAGCAATTGTCCTCTTATAAATATGCTCGAGAAGGAAAACTTTGCTTGGCGGATCAAGCTCAATAAATTCCAGCCCCATTTCATAAACTTCATCTTCAAACAGGCTTTTCACCCAGCGGACTTCAGCTAAACCGGCAATTACTTTCTTTGATTCTGAAATAGCAATTTCTATTTTTAGCCTGGTTTTGACTGGCAAAGGAGAATCGGTCATAATTCGCAGTCCGCCGACCGATAGGTCACGCGAAAATGAATAGAATGACTGCTTCTCCTGGCCGTCCTCCGCTAAAACATGCAGAACGACCTTATTCTCTTCATCTAGCCTTTTTTCCCTTCTTTTCTCCATGGCTGAAATTAGCACCTGGCTCCTCCGTTTGGCTTATGAATAACACAGACCTAAAAAAATAGCAAATATTTTTTTTCTCCAGAATTTCCTGCCTGGCTTTCTTAACCCTCATTTTCAAGCCTTAGCCGGGCGAGACAGCCTGATTCCCGATCCGGCCGGTAATCCGGTGAGACCGGAAGTAAATAACCAGAGATATTTGACAAAAAACTTTAAAAAAAATATTCTGCTTTCTAATCCTATCCGGAAAGGAGAAGCCAGATGTCAGTTAAGACTAGTTTAAGCGCGATGATGTTTCTGGAATATGCTATCTGGGGCTCGTGGGCTCCTGTCCTTTCTTCTTATCTTATCAACACCCTGCATTTTTCTGGAACTCAGGTCGGACTGATTTATAGCCTTCTACCCCTGGCTACAATTGTCGCTCCTTTTATTGGCGGGCAGCTGGCTGACCGCTATTTTCCGACTGAAAAAGTTATTGCCTGGCTGCAGATCTCAGGCGGAGTCATCCTGCTGCTCGGAGCCAGGCTGACTTCCTTTCAGTCTTTAGCCTGGCTAATGCTTGTTTATTGCCTGATTTTTGCCCCCACTCTGGCCCTGACCAACTCCATCGCTTTCGCCCATTTGAAGGACTCTGAAAAAGACTTTGGCAAAATCAGGGTCTGGGGAACAATTGGCTGGATTGCGGCCGGCTGGGGACTAACCGGCTGGAGACTGCTGGGAGAAAAAGCCCCTGGTTTGGCTTTAAAGGGCGACACTTTATTTCTGGCTGGTATCTTTTCCATCATTATGGGGATACAGGCTTTTTCCCTGCCTCATACTCCGCCCAAAAAAGAGGCCGGCCATCCCTATGCCTTTATGGAAGCTTTGAAAATGCTGAAGCAGCGCGATTTCTTAATATTTTCCGTCATTGCCTTCATCGTAGCGACTGAGCTTCAGTTTTATTATGTGCTGACTGCTCCTTTTTTGACTTCTCCCGTCATCAGGCTGACCGAAGCCCAGACGCCTCTGGTGATGACCATAGCTCAGTTTGCCGAGATATTTGTCATGGGCCTGCTGCTGCCTTATTTTCTGCCCAAATATGGCATAAAGAGGACTATGGTTATTGGCGTGCTGGCCTGGCCTATCCGCTATATTATTTTTATGATCGGGCATCCGGCCTGGCTGGTGATCGCTTCCCTGGCTCTTCACGGCTTTTGTTATGTTTTCTTTTTTACCGCTTCATTCATTTATGTTGATATGATTGCCCCCAAAGATATCAGAGCTTCGGCCCAGAGCCTGATCTCGGTCATTATTCTCGGTCTGGGCAATTTCGTAGGCAGTTTATTTTCTGGCTGGATCGAGAAGGTTTTTACCACTCCGGCCGGTACCAACTGGGGAAATGTTTTCCTGATTCCAACCATCATTACCATTGTCTGTGCCATTGCTTTTGTTTTTACTTTCCGGGAGAAAAAAACGGTTGAAAATTCAGCCGTAGCCAGTTAATGAATAAAAGATAACAAATCAGATTAGATTGAGGAGGAAGAGATGAAAGCCAAAAAAAGTAATTTGGGTATTGGCTTTGTGGGCGGGGGTTTTATTACCCGTTTCCATATAAGATCCTGGGTCGGGGTTCGCGGGGCTGATATTCTGGGTATTTTTGATCCTGATCAGAAACAGGCCGAAGAAGCAGCCAGCCTGGCTCGGAAACTAAAAGTTGGCCAGGCTAAGACTTATAAATCGATAACCGAAATGGTAGCTGATCCGGCTATCGATGCCGTCTGGATCTGCTCCCCGAATTTCACCCGGACTGAAGTTATGGAAGAAATCAGCCAGGCAGTTATCAGGGGAAAAGGCGAACTGATTGGGGTTAGCTGTGAAAAGCCGCTGGGTAGAAATGTCAAAGAAGCCCGCCGGATGCTGGAACTGGCCCAAAAGGCTAATTTGCTCGACGGCTATTTAGAAAACCAGCTGTTTGCTCCGGCGGTCGTCAGAGGTAAAGAAATTATCTGGGCCCGGGGGGCAAGTTTATGCGGCCGGCCATATTTAGCCCGGGCAGCCGAGGAACATAGCGGGCCTCATCGCCCCTGGTTCTGGGAAGGAGAACTCCAGGGAGGAGGCGTCCTGAATGACATGATGTGTCATTCAGTCGAGGAAGCCAGATTCATGCTGACTCCGCCCGGCGCCCGGCGAGACGATTTGACGCCGGTTAAGCTTTCAGCCTATGCAACCTGTCTCAAATGGCAGTTACCCGATTATGCGAAAAAATTAAAGATGACGAGCGGCGGTCAGCTCGATTACCAGCACCGGCCGGCTGAGGATTTTGCCCGGTCAATAATTGAATATAAAGATAAAAAAGGCAATATTCTGGTGGTCGAAACTACTACTTCGTGGTGTTATATCGGGGCAGGCCTGCGCTTGAGCCTGGAATTGCTCGGACCTGAATACTCGCTGCAATATAATACACTTGATTCCGGCTTAAAAGTCTTTTTCAGCCGCCAGGTGAAAGGCCGGGCTGGAGAAGATCTGGTGGAAAAACAGAATGCCGAGGTTGGCCAGATGCCAGTTGTCTCCTGCGAAGAATTTGAGTATGGCTACACAGGTGAGAACAGGCATATGGTCGAATCTTTCCTGGAAGGACGGCGGCCAGAGGAAAATTTCAGCGATGGATTAAATGTGACAGAATTGCTGATGGCCGCTTATCTGAGTCTGGAAAAAGGGAAAACCCTGACTTTTCCGCCGGCCGGCCTTGAAACTTTTATCCCGGCGGTAGCCAGGGGCCAGTGGAATCCGAAAAAGAAATAAAGCCTGGTACTTAAGGCTAACTCCGGTTGTAAATATGGGAGGCAGAAATGGTGATTAAAAAATTAAAGAAAGTTTTTATTTCCAGCTTGATTCTGATCCTGATAGCGGCGGCCGGTTATTCGCAGACTCCGCCTGAAGAAAAAATAATTCCAGAGTCAGTCAAAAAAGAGGTCAGGGAAACCAATTACAACGAGATTAGAATAAAATCCTTCCCGGTAGCCGTGCAGGGCTGGACCTATCGCGGCTATACCTTTTTTGAAGCTCTTGACAGGACTAAAGCCCTGGGCCTGAGCTATCTACAGGCTTATCCCGGTCAAAGAATTTCTAAAGACTGGCCGGACAGAGTGGTCTTTGACCACCGGCTAACCGATCAGCAAATTGAGATGATCAAGGAAAAACTCAAGGCTTCAGGACTCCAGATCGTTGCCTACGGAGTGGTTGATACCGGCCGGACGGAAAGCCAGATGAGGCAGGTCTTTGATCTGGCCAGAAAAATGGGCATCAGGACCATAGTTACTGAGCCCCAGGATCAGGATTATCCCCTGCTGGAAAAACTGGTTAAAGAATACAATATTCAAATTGCCATTCATAATCACCCCGAACCAGCCAAATATGCTTATCCGTTGACTGCCTTGAATCATATTAAAGATCTTGATTGGAGAATCGGGGTTTGTGCGGATACCGGGCATTGGATGCGCTGCGGCCTTGATCCGGTTGAGTGCCTGCGGTTGCTGCAGGGCCGGATCATTGATGTTCACCTTAAAGACCGCAGTGGCTTCGGAACCAAAGGAGTCGAGGATGTAGCTTTTGGGAGCGGGCCGGCCAGGATAAAAGACATTCTGGCTGAATTAACCCGTCAGGATTATGACGGCTATCTGACTATTGAATACGAAAACGAAAAAAATCTTATGAGCCCTGAACCCGATATCAAAAAGGGACTGGCCTATATCAAAAGTATTACTTACTATGACGGCTATGAACAACTCCTAAAAAAAGAAAATGGCTGGTATGAAAAACACGGCTGGAACCACTATGGACCTGGCTATTTCGAGCTTGATAACAGGACCGGCATCCTTAAATCCCAGGGTGGTATGGGTTTGCTCTGGTACAGCCGGAAACAATACAGAGATTTTATTTTAGAAGTTGATTATAAATGTTCCAAACCTGAAACCAACTCTGGTATTTTTCTGAGAGTGCCTGAGGTGCCAACCAGTGATGACTATATCTATCATTCTTTTGAAATTCAAATTTATGATGCCGGGGAAGGAATTCACCAGACCGGAGCTGTCTATGATGCCCAGGCTCCGGCGGCCAGGGCTTTTAAACCAGCCGGTGAATGGAATCACCTGAAAATTACATTTATCGGAGACCGGATTAAAATTGAGTTAAACGGCCAGGGTATTCTTGACTGGCAGGCTGAGCCCCGGGGTAAAGTCAGAGATTTTGCCCGTCAGGGTTACCTCGGCCTTCAAAACCATGATAGCCAGTCACCGGTTTACTTTAAAAATATTTTTCTCAAAGAGATAAATAATTGAGGCTAGCCGGCGGCCGATGATCTTGGGGCTTAGAAGCCCGGCGAAATAGTAAATTGCCAGTGCCAGCCTTTAATTGGCCGCTCAAAAGGATAAACATAATCAAAGCCGAGAACAATCACTCCGAAGAGATTTGTCCTCAGCCCTACTCCAGCACTGGACACCGGCTTTTTTTCACCGCCGAAGACAGACGGCTTCTCGCCATTGTACCAGGCCGTCCCAATATCATAGAAGGCTAAAAATTCCAGCGGCCAGATACCATAGTAGCCTTTGCCCAGGCCAAGCAAGCCGAAGACCGGAAAACGCAATTCGGCGTTGGCGACCAGCATCCTGCTTCCCATCAGCCGGTTAAAATCAAAAGCCTCAGGATTGCTGCTGTCAACTTCACTGTATTCAAAAGTGCCATAATCATAACCGCGAACCAGATTCTCATATCCGAGGAATAGTGGCCACAGCCTCTCATCATCAGAACCGCCTCCATAACGTCCGTAATGAAGGATTCTAAAGGCCAGGGTAAAAGGCTTGACCGGGGCAAAATAACGGCGATAATCAGCCAGAACCGAAACAAAGTTTAAGTTACCAAAATTCGGTTCAGCCTGGAGGACATAGCTCCGGCCAATAATCGGACTGCAAGCCCCGAATAGCGAACTATCATAGACAAGAGCGGCGGACACATAGCCGTATTTAATACTGGGAGCCGAAGGCAAAGACAGATTGTAATAATTAATCAAATCGTAATAATAGGGATCATAAATATAACGGTAAAGATGATTATTGAAATCAACGTAATTAAAGCCAGCGCTAAACTCCAGCCGCTGGAAAGCGTTAAGAGGATAATAGGCAAAACTGCCTACCTCATAATTAATCTGACGGTTTAAATATTCTTCTTCTACATAAACAGGATTACCCTCTAGCTCATCATAGTAGGCGCCATACGAACCATAAACATAAGGAACTCTCTGAGCAATCAGGCCCCAGTTTAAACGTTTTTTAGAGTTCTGATAGCCGACCATCATATAACTATCAATCAGTTGATTATCAGTCTGAGCCATCGTCACCAGAGTATGATAGCCAAGCATGTCGCTCCAGATAGCGGCGATTCCTCCCCCGGCGTAGGTTCCATAGCGGTCAACACCAACCGCCACCGTCGGCTGGGCTATATAATCCAGACTCAATTTTGGCCGGTAATTGCTGATTGGAAAATCGGTTTCCTTAGGCAAGCCAAAAAGAGAATTGCGGAGCAAGCCTAATAGAGCCCCTTCCAGCTGATTGCGGGGAGGTAGAAGGCCAACCGGTCTTTCAGTCAGCTGGGCCAGGGTCGCCTGTCCAGCCAGGCTGTCAGCAGATTCAATCAGATAGATAGAATAACAACCATTTTCATAAACTGACATAGCTATTAATCCGGCCTGAGGTGAATAAGAAATGGCCGGGCTTAGCTGGGTAATTCCGCCGATGCCGCTAAATAGATTGGTTATCTGGTAAATTTTCCCGTCGGCCAGACCAAGCCGGAAAAGATCAGTCTTCCCCTGATAATCTGACAGGAAATAGAGGCTCTGGCCATCAACTGACCATTGGGGATTAATGTTCTTACCTGACGGAAAGGCCAGGGCTCTGGTAATTTCCCCTGAAGCCACATCTAACAGGGCCAGTTCATAATGTCCACTATCCAGCCAGTTCAAATTGGCGCTGAACCGCTCGGTGACAAAGGCAATCTTCGTTCCATCCGGCGACCAGACTGGATGGAGATCGCCGTAACTATCATTGGTCATTTTTTTCAAGGTGTTATCTTCAAGATTATAAATGTAAATATCACTGATCCCGCCAGCCAGAGCCGAAAAAGCGATTTCTTTCCCGGTCGGAGACCAGGAAGGATTGAGGATCTCTCCCAATTCAGGAAAAGGAATTTCTTTTTCGACTTTTCCCTTATTGATATTGATAATGGTCAGAAAGGGCCGGCCCTGAGAAATTGTCCCCAGCACAAAACGTTGACCGCTGGCTTCCCACGAACCGGCTGACCGGATAAATTGGATACTCTCAAAATGAGGATCAATAGCTGTCGACGTTAGTTTTTTGATAACCTTACCGGTTCTGGCCTCAGCCAGATAAAGATCTATTGAAAAAAGATCACGGGAAGATAAAAAAGCTAAGTAGCGGCCATCGGGACTCAGAACAGGTGAAACATTATAGACATTTTCGTCTGTACCTTTTAGCAGCAGCTGGCCATATTTATCAGGCGTTTGAGTCAAAGCGACCAGTGGAGAATAGGCTGTTTCGTTAGCTTTCTGCCAGTCTTCCGATAACTTTTTCAACGGCTCTCCCAGCACGCCCTGGAGCACAGATTCGTAATCATTGGTTCTTGACAGCATCCGCCAGATTTTACCAATCATTTCGTCACCGTAGCGGCCGCCAATATAAGCCCAGATAGCCTGGCCATAGCGATAAGGAAAATACTTATAGGAATCTTCAAGTTTCTTTATCGGGGGCAGGAACTTCCTCTTCCAGGCGTCTCTCATCCACATGGATGTTTCCGGATCATAAGGGCCAATAGACAGATACTCAGCCAGGCCTTCAATCAAAAACAGAGGAATTCTTAAGTCGGCCCCGGTATATCTGGCCTCATCTGAATGCCCCTGCCCAGCAATATCATATTGAAAGGCATGAACCAGCTCATGGCCGATGACATGATCAGTCTCAGCCAGGGAAACACCGTAAGGAACAACAATCCTCCTTTTAAAAGATTCGGTGACTCCCCCGGTTCCCTCACCCATCAGTTCGGGGATGACGGTTGTTTGCTGGAATTCTGGCCCACTGGAATAGACGATGAGCGGCTGACGACCTTTAAGTTCATAATTAAAAATCCGGCTGTGACGAGCATACCAGCGCTCCGCCATCTCAGCCGCCTGTTTGACGACTTCAGTATCCTGCTGATAAAAATAGACATCAAAATGCTTGGTTTTCATAATTTTAAAGTCGAACTTCTTATACTGGACCTTGTTCCGGCCAAAATACTGGGCCTGAAGTCCTGCCGCCAGCCCCAGGCTGAGAAAAATAGAAATCAGGCAGGTACCAATAATTCTTTTATTTTTAATAGAGACCATTCTTGCCTCCTTTTTGAGCAGACTTCAATTTCGTTTATATTATAAACTATTTTTTCAAAAAAAAGATGCGTTAAACAGTTTTGAGGTAATTTATGATCCTGTTAACATTTAATAAAGTCCAGGCTTATGGTAAACATATAAATAAATAATGAAAATAACGGAAAAAACGGCTAAAAGTATCCTGAATAAATCTAAAGTATTTGACTATTGCCTTAATCCCTATACCGGTTGCAGCCATCGCTGCCGCTATTGTTATGCTGCCTTATTTATGCCCCGTTATTCAGGGCAGACTGAACCCTGGGGCCAGTGGGTCCAGGTCAAAATTAATGCTCCTGACCTGCTCAGAAGGCAGCTGGTCCGGGCCAAGCCCGGGACCATCTGGATAGCTTCGGTCTGTGATGCTTATCAGCCGGTTGAAGCTAAATACCTGTTAACCAGAAAATGCCTGGCCGAAATCAGGCACTTTGATTTTCCTGTTTTCATCCAGACAAAATCGGATCTAGTCCTGAGGGATCTGGATTTGCTCCAGGATATAAAAGAAGCCGAAATTGGCTTTTCCATCGCTACCGATAGTGACCGGGTGGCCAGGCTGTTCGAACCGGGAGCTCCTTCTATCAGCCGGCGGCTTAATGCCCTGGAAAAAATAAAACAGTTAAACCTCAGAACTTTTGCCTTTGTCGGACCTATTTTGCCTCAAAACCCGGGGCGGTTAATATCTTTATTGGGGGGGCTGGTTGATAAAGTTTTCATTGACCGGTTGAATTATCCCGGTTATTTTATCAACTTTTACCGCCAGCAGGGCCTCGAGGCTTACACTACCGATGAGTATTTCGAGCAGGTTAAAGCTGAGATAAAAACAGCCAGTCAGAAATATAATTTTGAGCTGGAAGAAGTATTTTGAAAAATTATTTGCCTTGGTGAAAACAAATCAGTAAGATTTTGTTAAATGATAACTAAAACTATTTTTATCACGGCCATTATCATTATTGGTTATGTCCTGGCCAAGTGGCAAAAGCTGTCAGTTGAACTCAGCCTGTTTATCTCGACTTTAGCCGGGGTCCTGGCCGGAGCTCTGTTCAAGACCCCTGCCCTGAGTGAAATACCCAGGCATTTACTGGAAGGCAGCTTTACCTACCTTGATGTTATTCTGGTTTTTTTCTCGGCCACCCTGTTTATCACCATTATTCAGGAATCAGGCGGAATTAATTATGCGGTCAGACAAACAGTAGTTGCTTTTGCCCGCTTTAGATTCCTGGCCCTCTTCCTTCTGATGATCATTGTCCTGATTCCCGGGGCCCTGACCGGAGCCGGCAGTGTTTCTCTGTTAGTAGTTGGAGCTCCGGTTGCCTTAGCTCTAAAAGGGCTGGGGGTGGATGAAAAGAAGATTCCGGCTATCCTCTTTATTTTAGCCGGACTGGCTGCCGCCGCTCCACCGGTCAATATCTGGGCGATGATTTTATGTGCCGGCACAGCTATACCTTATGTCGGCTTTGAACTGCCTCTTGGCCTGCCGGTTCTGGTTCTGGGTACAGCCACCATTCTGATTCTTGGCCGCCGGCACGGAAAACAGTCAGAACTAAAGGAATTTGCAGACAGAATCGAAACGGTTCCAGGTATGAACTGGCTTCGATTATTGCTGCCCTTTGCCGTCTTTTTTGCCCTGGTCATAGCTTATCGCCTCTGGCCCTTTTCTTTTCCGGTTCTGGGCTTGCCGTTGGAATTTATCATTGCCTCACTGGCCGCCTATCTTCTCAGCCCGGTAAAAATCAATCTGGTCAAGGTGGCCAGCAGCACGGTCAACAAACTGCTGCCGCTTCTCTCTATTATGGTGATAGTTGGCATGCTCCAGCAGGTCCTGGCTGCTACCGGTGTCAAGGGTTTGATTTCTTATTCGGTCTTAATTATTCCTCTCGGCCTTTTATTCTGCCTGTTGCCGGTAATTATTCCTTTTTCGGAAGGTGTCCTCACCTATGGCGGAGCAGCTATCATCGGCATTCCTCTGGTCTGGTATTTAAACTCTCTTGGCTACCATGCGACCATAGTTATCTCGGCCCTGAGCTTGCTCTGGCCTCTTGGCGACGGTTTGCCGCCGACGGCCCTGATTGGACGGCTCAGCCTGATTGTGTCCGGCTATGAAGGCTCTTACTGGTCATCTATTAAAAAAGCCTGGCTGCCCTGGATAATAATTACCCTGGCCGCCATTTTGATGATCATTTTTAGTTCGAAACTGACTTTTCTGGTCACCGGATAGGGGAAATTAGAATGATAGCTAAAATTATCATGATTTTTTATTACCTCCTGTGTCTGTTTTTTACCATAATAACCATCAAAAATTTGATAGAAGAAAAGACCAGCCGGGACAAAGTTGTGCTTTACCTGATTACTCTGGTCCCCTTTATAGCTCGCCTGCTCCGCTTTAAATGAAAGGTAAATCATGAAAACTGATTTATTTAAATTTAAATTAGTGGCAGCGGTAGTTTTTATCCTTTTGATTATCAGCGGCGGCCTCCCTCTCTGGCACCATCGTCACTTTCAGATTAAGGTGGTTCTGGGGCCGGGCGTCAGCCAGGTTCAAAAGCTCAGTGATTTCTTCCCGGCCATTAAAGGCAGCCAGGCTGATACCAATGTCTATGTTCTGAGGGGAAAAGAGCCAGGCGGCCAGGCCTTGATTATGGGCAATACTCATTCTAACGAGCCGGAAGGCTTGCTCTCAGTCCTGATCATGATTGAAAAGGCGGTAGTTGAAAAGGGCACACTGTATTTAATTCCCTTTTTCAATCACAGCGGCAGCTTGAATACCCGCCCGGGAGAAGGTTATCCGCTCTATTTTTCGGTGCCTACTTCCTGGGGTAAAAAAACCATCCGGATGGGAAACCGCGACGCTTCTCCCCTTGATCAGTGGCCAGACCCTGACGTCTATATCCACTACCCGGAAAAACAGCTGCTTTCCAACCTGGATATCAGAAACACTAACCGGACCTGGCCGGGCCGGAAAAATGGCCTGCCTATGGAACAGGTCACCTATGCTGCCATGGAACTCCTTCGTCAGAATAAAGTTGATCTGGCTATTGACCTCCATGGGGCCGAAACAATGTTTCCTGTTACCAATTGCATTGTTGCCCCGGAAAAATCTATCAGGCTGGCTACCCTGGCTTCCCTGACAGTCAAATCAATGGAAGGGTTTGAAAATCATGTTGAGCCTTCACCGGTAAAATTCCGGGGCCTGTCTCACCGGGAAATTGGCGACTATTCTGAGACCCTGCCCTTTTTGCTGGAGGCTCCTATGCCCTTCCTTGACCAGCCGACCGGGCCAAAGACTGAAGCCCTGTTTCTAACTGGCCAGGATGAATTTCTATTAAGCCTGGCTAAAAAGAAGAAGCTCTTTGTGCCCTATGATCAGTCTGGCTGGCCCCTCGAGAAACGTATCGGCCAACATCTATCGGTCAGCCTGGAGATTATCAGGCAATTTTCTAAAAAGTCACCCGAGCGGGCTATTATTATCAAGAATATACCGCGTTACCGCCAGGTTCTGGAAAATGGTGTTGGTTATTATTTCCACAACCCGGCCACTTTAGATCAGGACAAGATAATCATTGACTGAACAAGCAGAGAAAGGTAAACAATCAGGTCTGGAGTGAGATTTAAGAGCAGTAAATATCAGAATATGATTCACCTCCATTTAGAGAATAAAACCGTTTCCAAAAGGAGTCTGGCTTTAATGAAAAAAATATGGTTCTGGGCTGGATTAACTGGACTGATTTTTTCTTTGGCGATGTTCTTTTCGGTAAGCCATCAAGGATCAGCCGGTCCGTCTGATAATTATCTTATCCCTCAAGATAACTGTACCGTAATTATGGTGGGCAAGAAGGCCTCGGTGGATGGCTCTACCCTGACCACTCACACGGCCGATTGCGGGATGTGTGACTGGACCTGGCGCTATGTGCCGCCGTCTGATCATAAACCCGGTGAGATGAGGAAATTGTACCGGATTTCTCAAATTAGAACCTGGCCACCCAGCCAGGGTCTCAAATGGGATTTAATAAAAAAAGACTTTACCGGAGTGGAAATACCGGAGGTTGCCCACACTTTTGGTTATCTGCATGGGGTCTTCGGCTACCTGAATGATCAGCAACTGGCCATTGGCGAATCTACTATCGGCAACCGGCCTAAAATGTCTAACCCGACACCGACTCCTGCCTTGAACCTGACCATGTTGACCCTGTTAGCTATGGAAAGATGCCGGACAGCCAGGGAGGCCATAGGATTGATGGGTTCCCTGGCCGAAAAATATGGCTATGGCGGCGAGGATGGCGGTGAAATGCTGGCCGTAGCCGATCCTGAAGAAGTCTGGGTGTTTGAAATCATGCCGGTCGGGCCTCTCTGGAATCCTAAAACCGGCAAGCCGGGAGCAGTCTGGTGTGCTCAGAGAGTCCCCGACGATGAGGTCAGTGTTTGCCCGAATGAATCGCGAATCGGCGAGATAGATTTAAATCAACCTGATTTTTTCCTGGCCTCCTCTAATGTTTTTTCTTATGCTGAGGAAAGCGGCTTGTGGGACCCAAAAAGCGGTCAGCCGTTCAACTGGAAAAAAGCTTATTCGCCGGCTGAAGGCAGTGCCGCCTCCAACTGGCGGCGGTCCAGAATGTGGCGTTTTTTTGACCTGGTCGCTCCTTCCGCCAAATTCAGCCCCTCTCTGGCCAATATGGACTTTCCTTTCTCGGTTAAGCCTGACCGTCAGCTGTCGGTTAAGGATGTCATGAATATTTGCCGTGATAAAGGCTATGGCACTTTTTTTGATCCGACCCGGGGAATAAGAGGCGGCCCTTATAGAAATCCAAACTATGACAGCTCGGCCCGTTTGATAAGTGTAAAGCAGGCCGAATATACGACTATTACTCAGTGCCGGAGCTCGTTGCCGGCCCCCATCGGAGGCATCGTCTGGTTAGCCTGGGGAGCTCAGGATACATCTTGTTTTATGCCCTTTTATGCCGGTGTTAAGGCCCTGCCTGGTTCGTTCAGAATCGGAGACCATTTTGTTCTTAACCGCGACTCCGCCCGCTGGGCCTTTGATTATGTTGATTTTCATGCTCAGGTCTCCTATGCCCCGGCCCTGGAAGAAATCAAGAAAGCCCAGGCCATCTGGGAAGATGGAGCCTTAAATCAAATTCCAGATATAGACAGAAAGGCACTCGACCTGTATAAAAAGAATCCCGCTAAGGCGGCTGATTTCCTGACGGCTTTTTGTCTGAATAATGCTGATCAGGTGGTAAAAGCCTGGTGGCAGTTAGGAGACGAGCTTCTGGTTAAATTCAACCATTTTGGTTACTATAATACTGACCGCCGGACCGTGGAAAGGAAACCGATGGAATTCCCGGATATCTGGAAAAAGGCGGTCAGAGCCATTGACGCCCTTCTGGAATAAATCCGGAAATGGCTGATATTGAATAATAACGAATCCCCAAAGATGACGGAGGTAAGTAAGATGAATTTAAGAACCAAAAAAGGCAAGTGGTTTCTATTATTGCTTGTTCCTGTTTTGCTAACCGGGTTAGTCGCCTTCCTGCTGGCCGCCCGGGCGGAAAAGAGCCAGACCGGTTTTGAGCTGATTCTGCCTCAGGATAATTGCACTTCGATTCTGGTTGGCAAGCTGGCTTCAACCGATGGTTCGACCATGACCACGCATACCTGTGACTGCGGCTTGTGCGACTGGACCTGGAGACACATTCCGGCAGCTGATCATAAAGCCGGAGAGAAAAGGAAAATTTATCACATTTCTCAATTTAAGACCTGGCCCCCAGCTGAAGGTTTAAAATGGGATCTTTATAAAAAAGATTTTACCGGCCTGGAAATCCCTGAGGTTCCTCATACTTATGCCTATCACCACGGGATGTTTGGCTACCTGAATGAAAATCAGGTGGCAATCGGAGAATCTACTATCGGGACGGTCCGAAAACTGGAAAATCAGACACCTACTCCGGCCTTTGACATTACCATGCTGACCATTATTGCCATGGAAAGAGCCACCACTGCCCGGGAAGCTATTAAGATTATGGGTGAACTGGCTGAAAAATATGGCTATGGCTTTCATGATAGCGGCGAAATGCTGGCCATAGCTGACCCGAATGAAGTCTGGATCTTTGAAATCATGCCGGTCGGTCCACTGTGGACGCCCAAAAGCGGCAAGCCGGGAGCAGTCTGGTGTGCCCAGAGAGTGCCCGATGACGAAGTTAGCGTTTGCCCGAATGAATCAAGAATCGGCGAAATTGAGCTTAACCGGCCTGATTATTTTATGGCTTCTCCCAATGTAATTTCCTGTGCGGTTGAAAATGGCCTCTATGATCCGAAAAGCGGCCGGCCTTTTAACTGGAAAAGAGCTTATTCACCGATTAATGAAAGTGCTCAGAGCTCCCAGGGAAGATATCAGCGCTTGTGGAGGTTTTTTGACTTAGTGGCTCCTTCCCTTAAGTTTTCTCCCTCTACCCCGAATATGGATCTTCCCTTTTCAGTTAAGCCTGACCGGAAACTTTCAGTCGAAGACATCATTAATTTTACTCGAGATAAAAGCTATGGGACGCCTTACGATCCGACCACTGGCATTCGCGGTGGCCCGTTTAAAAACCCCAATTATTACCGCCAAACCAGAACCATCGGTGACAGCCGGGCGGAGTATACCACCGTTACTCAGAGCCGGGGCTGGCTGCCCAATGCGGTCGGGGGTCTGGTCTGGATTTCGTTTGGTGCCCAGGATACAGCCTGTTATATGCCTTTCTACGCTGGGATAACAGATCTGCCTAAGTCTTTCTCGATAGGCGACCACTGGGTCTTAAACCGGGATTCCGCCCGCTGGGCCTTTGATTATGTGGATTATCATACTCAGGTTGCCTATTCGGAGGCGATAAAAGATGTTCAGGCCGCCCAGCAAAAGTATGAAAAAGCTATTATTGACCAGATTCCAGAGCTCGACCGTCAGGCTGCCGAGATTTATAAAAAAAGCCCGAAAGAAGCGGCCAGATTCCTGACCGGCTTTTGCCTTAACAATGCCCAGACAGTGGTTAAAGCCTGGTGGGCCCTCGGGGATCAATTACTGGTGAAATATGATCATCTTTACCAGTATGATGTCGAAAAAAGAAGTTACAACCGGCGTTTTCCATCATTTCCCGATATCTGGCAGAAAGCGGTCAAAGCCATTGATATTATGCTTGAGCCAGAAGGGAAAAAGTAAAGGAGGACAGGTTCATGAAAATTAAAACTCTGCCTGTTTTAGCCTTATCGTTAGGATTTTTATTATTTTTTGGCCTGGAGGCCAGCAGCCAGGAATTGCCTAAAGCCAGATTGCCAATTCTAACCACTTCTGCGGGCCAGAGCCCAGATGTGACCACGGTCAATATTATTCTGGAAGAAGCGGGACTTGGCTATGATTATTGCGATGTCCCGACAGTGGAGGTCCTGGCTTCAGGTGTTGGCCTGGGCGACCGTCAGTCAGGTGCTGGTTTTCATGCTGAAGTCTATTCCGACCTGGCCAAATTTCCAAAAGGCACTCCCTTTAAGACCGTCATTTTCGCTATTGGCGCCAGTTTAAAGGGCATGGGAGCTTCTGGTCTGACAGTTGAAGCCGAGGAAGCCAGGCTAAAAAAATTGCTGGAATACTGCCAGGTCAATAAAATCTTTACTATTGGTGTTCATATCGGCGGCGAGTCAAAAAGAGGAGCACCTGGCAGCGACAATGAGCGGATGATTGAGGCTGTCGCTCCCTATGTTAATTATTTGATTGTGACTAAAGACGGCAACAAAGACGGCCATTTTTCTGAAATAGCCAGGAAAAAGAATATCCCTCTAACCGAAGTTGATTATGCTCTCGAGGTAGTTGAAGTCTTTAAAAAGGTCTTTGAATAAAGAAAACGTTAAAAAAACCGGCTGGCTGACCTTAAAAACGGGAAAACAGGCAGGATAAATAGCTGGCTTTAAACCAGAGAAGCCTGAAGTTTTTTTTGAGCCTGGAGGAGTAATTCCTCACCCTGGTGGATGAGGTCATCAAGCCGGGCAATGGCCAGGCGGCATTTCAAATTTTCCAGCTTTCTTTTGCCCTTCTGCTGGTCTTCATAATATCTGGCCAGATAACTTTCCAATTCCTCAGGCGAAAAAAGCCTCGGCAGGCAGGAATCAAGCAGCATCATTTTTTTAATTTCTTCATAGTCAACTTTATCACCAAGAATTAACTTAACATCCTTAGCCGTTTCCTCCCGCCAGTGTTCATATTCTGGAGTGGAATAGGGCGGCAGAGGTCCAACCAGCTTTTTAGCCTCTTTTAGAGCTTCTTCAAAAAAAAGTTTTCCCTCTTTGAGCAGACTCTTAGCCCGGTAATACTCGGTGGCTGAAGCCGGTGTTTTATCATTAAGATAAATCTGAAATAAATTAACCGACTGAGACAGGGCCTCATAAGCTGATTTTATTTTCACTTCAAAATTAAAATTCATCAAGGACATTATTCCCTCCGGTAGCCCGGTTTTCCCTAAGGATAGCAAGTTTTCTTAATAAATTCAAAATAATATTACTTTAAAATATTATTTTTTTATGATCGAACCAGCGACGATGTTGGCGACCTTGCTTCTGGCAGCAATAATTTCACCCTTATCGTCGGGATGAACCCGGTTGGTTAAAAAGATAACAGCTGTTTGAGTTTCAGGATCGATCCAGATAGAAGTTCCGGTATAACCGGAATGGCCATAGGATTGATAACTAAATAGGTCGCCCCGAACAGTTGAATAATCAGTATTGATATCCCAGCCAAAGCCCCGGCCGGAAGAAGGCAGGAGCGGGAAGATTTCGGTCAGCCTGTCCACAGTCAGGGGACTGAGTATTCTGACTCCCTTAAACTCCCCTTTGTTGAGCATCATCTGGGCAAAAATGGCCAGGTCATCAGCCGTCGAAAACAAGCCGGCATTGCCTGAGATGCCTCCCTGGAGGCGAGCCAGCGGGTCATGGACTATCCCGCGCAACGGCTGGCCGTCGATTACTTCGGTGGGTACACACCTGGGTCTCAGTTCGGCCGGAGGGTTAAACATAGTATCTTTCATCCCGAGGGGAGCAAAGATATTTTTGCTGGAAAAATCGGCCAGGTTGTCGCCAGAGACGAGCTTAACTATCTGGGCCAGGGTGATATAATTCAAACAGCTATAAACAAATTCCTGGCCGGGTGGCAGCTCTTTTCTCAGGCCGGCAATATGTTTGACCAGATCCCCGGTCGAACATGGATCGCCATATTTAGCCGCTATGTCCTTAGGGTCGGTGTAAGGCGGCAGACCAGAGGTGTGAGTCAGAAGGTGAAAAAGCCTAGCCTCTTCTCCTGGCAAACCGCCCTCTTTAAGATATGGAGTGAACTCCGGGATGTATGTTCTGACTTTATCCCAGAGCCTGAGCTTACCCTGTTCAACCAGAATCATAACCGCCGTGGCCGTAGCTACCGGCTTGGTAACAGAAGCCAGGTCAAAAAGCATATCAATTTTCATTGGCTCAGCCGAAGGAACGAGCTGGCTCTGTCCATAGGCTTTTCTCCAGACAATCTTTCCCTGGCGCACGACCAAGATGACCGCTCCTGGAAAATCCTTATGATTTAAACTGTCGGCCATCAGCTGCTCTAAGGCGGCCAGTTTATGAGAGTCAAGACCTGCTTGTTCCGGCTTGGCAACCGGCAGGGGCAGCTCGGCCAGAGCCACCCCTGAAATCAGCATGGCCATTAAGAAAATAACCGAACATTTAAATTTATTTTTCATTTTAACCTCTCTTACTTCTGGTCAGGACTGGTTTTCCAGACTAAACCATCCTGACGGATATGCCATTGCTGTCCATTTTTGCCTGTATAACTGGCCTCAAATAAATTTTGAGTGGCCAGGATGACCGGCGGGTAGGTATAACCGGAAACCTTCAACTCCTTATCCTTGGCTAAATTAAGATCTTCCAGTTTTTCGGCCCACCTTCCCTGCTCAGCGTATGACTTTCTTTCCCGGTAATATATTTTTCGCAGAGCCCATTTGACTGGAGCTTCCTCATCTTCCTGACAATATTCCTTGGCTTTACCGGCTTCGGTACCGGTAAACTGAACATAGCCCCACATTTCAGGATAATGAATATTGATCAGCCCCTGAGGCGCCCAGGTCCAGTTATCTTCGGGCACATCCCGGCCGGAATTAGGGTCTTTCTCTTTCTGGTAAGTCCCTTCCACCGCTTTTACCCGGTATTCCACCCGGGAAAAATTCATTCGCCATAAATCGCCAGGTTCCGGCTTCTTTTTAAAAGGGGCAGCTTCTTTGAGGACTTCCCACGGCAGGGCGATTTCAACCGTCCAGCCTTTGTCTTTATCATTTGGATTGTTTAGGGTTCCATTAACGGCCACCGCCGTCTTCAGTCCCTGAATGTCCCAGCTATGGATGGCTGGACCACCATCCCGGTAGGGCTTGATAAGCAACAGGTCCCAGACAGTATTCAGGGCATTGATCTCCAGCTCATAATATTGATGGGTATCACCGTCTGGATCAATAAAGACTTCAAAATCATTGTCCAAATAGATAACAGCATCCCGCCTGGTTAGAGTACCCCAGACCTGCGGTTCTTCCAGTTCAGCTCCGATATATAAATAATCATCGTCCCAGAGGATTTTTACCCTGGTCTTAAACCTTGGCTTTGGCTTACTTTTCCCCTGAATATCCATAAAGTCTTCCGACCAGTAAACCTTCTTCCAGGCTTGCTCCTCCAGCCGGCCGTCTATGCTCAATGGCTGAGGTGTCCGGTAACACAGGTAGTATCTTAGCTGCGGTGAAATAGCCGGTTCATCCACCCGGTATAAAGTGTCAGCTCTAAGCAGAGCCAGCAGACCAGCCAGGCTGCCTACTGCCATCAAAATCAAGCCAGATTTTCTTCTCATTTATTGTCCTCCGCTCAAATTTAGTCAGCCTTTAAAGTTTTAATATCTCCACAAGTCAGACATTTTACTTAAAAGCTAAAACTTTTTAAACCAGCTATCCTTACTGGCAGGCAGTTTAAACTTTAAAGCCGGGCTCTATTTTTTATTTGAATTTTTTCCTGAAAATTTATAATAATATATCTTAAGGTCATGATTGAGCCTGAGATTATATATAACTTTAATCTGACCGGAGAATTCGCTCGGAGCAGAGTTTTTTGTCTGTTAACCGGAAAAAGAACCTGGCTCATTTGCCGGCTGGCAACACTCCGGCTATTAGCTAACCTTCATAACCAGGTCAGGCCAGTTAAGGGTCTCAAGCCAAGAGACTTTGACCATCCGGGTGATAGTTCTCCTCCCTGGCTGGCTTTAGTCTAATTAATGACTATCTTTGTAGAGAAAACATGTTCATTTTAAAATAATTAATCTTAAAGGAGTTAAAGATGGCTAACTTTGAAAATGCTAAATGGGCTCCAGGTCAGATGCGTTATTTTCTTCATAATAAGAGCTTTGATCTGTTTGAAGCCGAGGCTAAAACTTATGCGGCCACCAGATCTGCCTATTATGCCAGTTTCCTCTGTTTTGAGGGAATCCGCTACTTTTGTCACCGGAAAGAAAACGGAAAACTCGAGCTGGTTCTGGTCAACTGGGATCAAAACCTGGAACGGTTCCGCCAGAGTATGGCTTTTAATCTCAGCCGGGAGCAGCAGTCTATCGTCCCGACCAAAGAAGAACTGGAAGACTTATTTATCAATAAATATTTTTCTAACCCGGCTCTCAGACCTTATCTGGAAGAAATGGCCGCCAAGGGAGTTCAGGGTTACCTCCGGCCGTTTACCCTTGATGAAGAGCATTCGATGGGTGTGAGCTTTCCTCATTATCCGGCTATCAGGGCCGTAACCTGCATGTATGACCGTTATCTTGGTGAACCATTTACCGGAGTGGTTATACCCAATTTAATCAGAGCAATCGGGGCCAACGGGACCGGCTGCCTGAAGCTCGGAGTAAATTACTCAATGAGTATTAAGGCCATAGACGAGGCCAAAAGTATTACTCCCGAGGCAGCAGCAGTTCTTTTCCTGGATGATAAGCCTTACCTCCCGATTGAACAAAGAGAAATTACAGAATGGGATTCGTCCTGTTGCTTGCTGGGCCTCCAGGACGGCACCATAGTTAAAATACCTGAAAGTAAGTTAATCCTGCCTTCTATCACCATTAAAGGTATGGTAGCCATTCTCAAAAGCCAGAAAATTAAAGTCGAAGAGCGACCTTTTACTTTTGGCGAGCTGCTCGACCGGGTTAAGAAGAATGAGCTGGTAGCTGTAGCCAGTGTTGGAACAGCCGGCATTCTTAACCGGGCAGAAAAACTGGTTCTGGTTGATAATAGTTTGAAAATCATCGCCCAGCATATTCCGGTAAAAACTCATCCTCTCTATGACAAGTTAAAAGAAGTTCGTGATTACTATTGGGATGTTTACCGCGGAAAGGCTGAACCTTTACCTGGACTAAAGGTCTTCAGATACGAAATCGGTTGAGAGTTAATTTCTGACCAGCGTACAGGCCTTAATTGAAACTCAGGTCTCTTCCTGTTTTAAAACGCAGTCCCGTCCGGTAAAGGGATTAAAGCCTTGAAATACATCAGGTTGAACTTAAAGGTTTTGTTTATTCTGATTAAAGGAAACGACACCAAAGGATCCGGCCGCTATGCTTAAAAAACACCCTAAAGCCCTGAGATATATTTTCTTTACTGAGATGTGGGAAAGAGTTGGCTTCTACACCCTGATGGCTATTCTAGTTCTTTATATGGATAAAGTCCTTGGCTGGCCAGACTCGAAAAAGGGTGATTGGTATGGAGCTTTTCTGGCCCTCTGTTATTTTTTCCCGCTGGTTGGCGGCTTTTTAGGAGACCGGTTGTTAGGCCGTCTGAAAACTATCAGGACCGGCGCCATCCTGATGTCTGCCGGTTATATTGGCCTGGCCTTGTCCTCCGCCAGGCAGACCACCTCATTTTTGTTTGGTCTCCTGCTGATTGCCGTTGGCACAGGCATCTTTAAAGTCAATATGGCGGTGATGGTTGGCAACATCTACAAACAGCAGCCAGAATTAAAGGATGCCGGATTTAATATTTATTACATGGGTGTAAATCTCGGGGCAATGATTGCTCCGGTTATAGCCACCGTCAACAGCGCTGTTTTTCACAGTTATCACCTTTCTTTCTGGGTGGCGGCCGGCGGTTTAGTCCTGGCTCTGGCTATCTTTCAGGCAGGGAAATCCCTGCTGATCCCGGCTGACGATTTGAAATCAAAGCTGGCTGGAAAAACAGAAGATAAACAAAAAGCTGAAGCCAGAGTTCAAAACGACAGTGACCATAGCTATTCTGGTTCTAATTCAGACCAGGTGGGCCAGCTCTCCGCGACTGATGAAGCCTGTCAGGGCAGTCAGGGAAAAGACTTTTCTGACAGGATTTTGACCCTTGGCCTTCTTTTTGCCATCGTTATCTTATTCTGGGTAGCTTTCTATCAAAATGGCTTTGCCCTGACCCTGTTTGCTGCCCGCTCCACGGTTTTAAAAAGCTGGCTAAGACCTGAAACTTATCAATTTTTTGAACCATTCTTTATTTTGATTTTAACTCCTGTCCTGCTTTCCTTCTTTACCAGACTGAGCCAGCGGGGAAAAGAACCGTCAACTCCTAAAAAGATCTTCTATGGTATGATTTTTATGATGTCCGCCATGCTGGTTATGGTTCTGGCCTGCGGCCAGGGAGGCAATAGAGATCTCAACATTATGTCGCCTTTCTGGCTAATCGGGACTTACTTTATAGTCACCATAGCTGAAATCTTAATCTCACCAATGGGCCAATCTTATGTTTCCAAAGTAGCTCCCGATAAAATTAGAGGCTTGATGATGGGCAGCTGGTTTGTGGCTACGGCCATTGGAAGCTACGGCAGCGGATTACTCGGAAAGCTCTATAGCCAGTTTCCCCATCATCAATATTTCCTGCTTCTGGCCGGATTACTGGCACTGGCGGCCGGCCTGGTTTTACTGTCTATGAGGAAACTTGAAAAATACGGTCAATAAACATAATCAAAAAAATAGGCATGGAGGGTAAAAATGCTTAAAAAAGAGGCCCTGATCAGAGAAAAAACGGAACAGGCTGTACATATACTTAAAGAAACAGGAATCGATTGCTGGCTAACCTTTACCAGAGAGAGTGAGATTTGCGGTGACCCGATACTGGTCTTTCTGGCCCCCGGTCAGGTCACCTGGCATTCGGCTTTCATTATTACTTCTTCTGGCCGGAAAAAAGCTATTGTTGGCCTTTATGATCAAAAAGGAATTGAAGAGACCGGAGCTTATGATTCGGTGGACAGTTACATAACCGGGATCAAAGAGCTATTACAGGGTTATCTGAAGGAAATTCAGCCACAAACAATTGCTATTAACTATTCAAAGAATAGTGAAATAAGCGATGGTTTGACCCACGGCCTGTACCTGGTTCTATCTGATTTTCTTCAAGACCTTGGCTATGAAAATCGTCTGGTTTCGGCCGAACGGATTACTTCTGCTCTCCGGGAAAGGAAAACGCCGTCTGAACTTGAGGCGATGAAAGCAGCCTGCGCAGAAACAGAGAGAATTTTCCAGCTGGTCTGGAAATTTATTGCTCCCGGGAAAACTGAAAAAGAAATTGCAGCTTTCATGTTAAATCAGGTCAGAGAGCGCCAGCTTCAGACGGCCTGGGCCGAAGCCACCTGTCCGGCGGTCTTTACCGGGCCGGAAACAGCTCAGGCTCATTATTCTCCGACTGACCGGCAGGTTAAACCCGGCCATGTTCTTAATATGGATTTCGGCCTTAAGGTTGATGGCTACTGTTCTGACCTGCAAAGAACATTTTACGTTATGGATAAAGGGGAAACTCAGGTTCCGGCTGAAGTTAAAAAAGGCTTTGAAACCATCATCACAACAATAGAAAAATGCCGGCAAGCTATGAAGCCAGGAGTTAAGGGGCTGGTGATTGATCAGTTAGCCAGACAAATTATAACTGAAGCCGGCTATGATGAATTTCCCCATGCCCTCGGCCATCAGGTCGGCCGGTTCGCCCATGATGGCACAGCTCTTCTCGGACCAACCTGGGAAAAATATACCGATAAACCTTTACATCCTCTAGAACCTGGAATGGTCTTCACTCTTGAGCCTCGGTTGACTGTTCCTGGCCGCGGTGTCGTTACCATCGAAAATATGGTGGTGGTGACCGAAACTGGTGCTGACTTTCTCAGTCAGCCTCAAACCGAACTGATGTTAATAAAGTAAACCAGCCTTAGCGGTCCGACAACCCGAACCATTCGGTCGATTCAGTCAGGTCTAAATTCCCCGGGCATAACGGGTCCAGAATAATTCATAAAGCTCACGATATTTCTGCAGGGCGGCCCGGGCAAAATCGCCAGTATAAGCGGTCAGGTATTGGTTCAAATTAAAAGGCTCTTTTTCTGGATTTTTACTGTTTATAATCTCCAGCGCTTTTTTCTCTATCGGCGGCAAATCTGAAAAACCTTTCTCCTCAAATACCCTGACAGTCTCTTCCATTAACTGGCGGTTCTCACCCCATCTCAAACCAGCCAGGCGGTTGGTCCGCCTGAATATCCAGGCGGCTGAATCTTCACGATAGCGGTGCTGGGCACAAATATCAAAACCTGGAGGCAACTCGGTTGTTCCGGCAAAAATCGGAATTCTGGGGCTCAAAGCCGGGTTATCAAAAGCGAACCAGCAAACTGCTCCGACGGCTGGCGGCAGCCAGCCTTTAATCTGAATAACGGTGGCATAAGAACAACCCATAATCGCAATCGTTCTTTGGGGTTGAATTGTCCCTGGCTTGAGGGTATTAATCAAATTAATCCAGTCGCGGGAGAGCCAGTTACTGGCTACCGGGCTCCTGCTCAGTTCGTCAGAGTTTCTTTTTTTGACCAGCAAATTCCGGCTTTGATCAAAATCGGTTCCCTCATAGGTCTCCCGGTAAAACTTCAGTATATCTCTAACCGAGACTCTTTTATCGGGCTTAATGGAAAAAGGCAGTTCTTCGGCCTGATAATCGAGCTTCAAAGAAGGAGCCAGCTGGCTGAAAACAAAATATTCCCTGATAGAGAATGGTTTCCGGCCGCTATAAGCCTTCCAGAATTTAAAGGTTTTATCCTTGTCAGGTGAATACCAGCCCATGGCCTGAGCCAGCTCAAAAACATTGTCAGAAGCCAGATAATGATCCGGATCCTTCAAATTAATTTCGGCAATACGTGGAATATTGGCTGAAATGCCAACCTGATCATCCGGAATGCGGACGGCTGCCCAGACAGCCCCTTTTTCCAGGGGGCCGGCTCCAAAGATTTCAAATTGCCAGACTTCTTTACCATCAGCAATTGTCAAGCATTCACCATAATCCCCGTATCCGTATTGCTTGGCCAGCTGGCCAGCTAACTTTATTGCTTCCCGAGCAGTCTGACACCTCTCCAGCATTATTCTTTCCAGCTCTTCGATCATGAACAGGCCTTCCGGATTATAAAGCTCAGGCCGGCCCTCAATAGTTGTTTCGCCTATAGCCAGCCCTTTTTCATTCAAAGCCGGATAAGCGGTATTGAGAAAAGCAAAGGTCTCGGCCACCTCAGGAATTTCACCCTTGAGCACCACCCGTCTCAAATCATCAGGAGTCTCGGTGTGCAGCCGGCCGTCATATATTTTATTCGTCGAGCCAGGCGCATTTTTCCGGTGGGGCACAATATTTACCCATTGACGGTAATTGCCGTCACAGGTATGGCAGGTAATGACCGAGCCGTCAACCGTGGCTAAACGTCCGACCATAATACTGGTACAGCCCGAGCCATCAGCGGCTTCAGCTTTGCTAACTTTCCTGTCCCCGGCTGCGGTCAGCTGCCAGCTGGCCAGCAACAGGCAGAAAATAATAATAACAGCCGGCCGCAGGCGATATTTAGTTAAGCTGGGTTTCATCACATATCCTCCATTCAAAGTCTTTTCTGAATCTAATCTTTTCCATTATCAAAAATTGCAGATAGGCTGTCAACGAATTTTGTTTGACTGGAAAATAGTTTGGTCTGATAAATATTGGTCATCCTTCAGGCTCTGGCTTTTCTTTCTCCCCCGGCCCGGATTAAAATAGTAATAAGCAGAGGTCCAGGCCATGCGGATCAGTTTTAGCCAGCCGGTTTTTATTCCCTATGGAGGCTTTTTTGGCCGGCAGCTTAACTCTGATCTGATGATTATCCTTGATCAGACTCAATTTGCTCGCGGCTTTACTTTTGTCAACCGCAACCGTCTAAAAGGGCCGGCAGGAGAAATCCGGGTAACTGTACCGGTAAAAAAAAAGAACCTGGGCCGGCAAACTATAAGGCAACTCCGGCTTCACCAGCCAGAAAGATTCTCAGCCAGGTTTCTGGCTTTGCTCAGACATTATTATGGTCATTCGCTTTACTATCAATCTGTTTCGGCTGAGCTCAAAACTGTCTTGGAGGCTGTCCGGGACAATTTCCCCGAGCTGGCCCTGGAATCAATAAGCAAATTAAAAAGCTGGCTGGAAATTGGCAGCCCCCAACTTCTCCAATCAGAGCTTGGTCTCACCGGCCGGGGCCCGGAGCTTTTAATTGATCTGGCTAAAGAAGTCAAAGCCTCGGAAATACTCTTTCCTTATCTGGCTGACCGTCACTTTGATTCTTCCAGACTAAAGGCAGCCGGGCTGAAACTCGTCTTTTTAAAATATGATCAGCTGCCCTATCCGCAATTCTGGGGAGATTTTCTGGCTAATTTATCAGCTCTTGACCTCTATTTGTGCTGTGGACCCCAAGGCCGTCAGATTATTCAAAAAAGCTCCAGAATTATAAAATAATAATTTAAGGATGGTGGCCATTAAATTTGTCTCGAGTCGGTTCCCTGGCTGAAAATCAGATATTCTCTGGTCAAAGCATAGACCGGGTTTTCGATCCCCAGCCAGGCCTCAACTATGTCCTGAATTCTAAGCGGTTTCTGGGGATTAAAAGCTAAATAAAAAAACAGGCGATCCTGGAGCGATTCCAGTTCAATCTTCACCTGGCCTTCGAATCGAGAAGAATAATCAAACAGATAACCTTCAGTTAATTTTTCTGGGGCCAGACCCGCCGCCCGGATTACAGGGTCTCCAAGGTTTAGAGAATAAACCAATCCCTTTATATCCTGAAAAAGCGGCCTGGTCTCAGCTGAACAGGCTTTTAAACCGATAAAAGACAAACCTTCTGGCGTCCCTGCCTGAATTTTATTTATAAATTCTGAAGAACTAAGTATTTCAGGCGATTTAAATTCCAGCACTTCAGCCTTAGCTTCCATCCCGAGGGGCAGGGCCGGACCATGGGTAATGAGCATTTTCGGATGAAATCCCTGCGAAAAGCTGATTTCAATTTCAGCTTTTCTGAAGCTCCGGTCTATCTGATTTAATAAATCATTATGCGAAATAAAACGGACTAGCCCGGTTTTGCTATAAGTCGCCCGGTAGCGATAGACGGGTTGAATTCTCTTATTTTCCTTGTCGCCATTACTCTTCAAATTAATGGCAGGCCAGGAGCCCGCTTCTATGGTCGAAATAGTTGGTCCAGCCGGCTTAAATTGGGGCCAGTAACAGGCCTGACAATCTGAGCAAGTTTTCTCCTGACAGACGGGGGTTTGCCGGGCTTCCAGAGAGGCCAGGTACTCCTGCCAGAGATGAGTTTTTTTAAGCCCGGTCTTAACTATCTCCCAGGGCAGAATAGCCTCTGGGTCAATGGCCTGGAGGTAGTTCTGATAATCAATCTGACAGTGATCAAAAGCCTGCTGCCAGAGATTAAAATTGAATTGATCTGTCCAGCCATCAAATCTGGCTCCAAGCCGGAAAGCCTCTTCCAGAACCCGTCCCAGCTTCCGGTCCCCGCGGGAAAAAACAGCTTCCAGGATGGAGCTTTCGACTTTAGATTCTTTAATCTCGATTTTTTTCCAGCGCCGCAGCCGACTTCTTAAATAATATTGCTTTTCCTGCAGGCTGGCCGCCTCCTCCATGGCCAGCCATTGGAAAGGTGTATGTGGTTTGGGAATAAATGAGGATAGAGTCAAATTAATAGCAGGAACGTTTTTAATCACTCTTTTCCCCGATTCAATCAGACGGGAAAGGAGATCAACTATAGCCTCCAGGTCCTCCTGTCTTTCGGTTGGTAAACCTATCATAAAATAGAGCTTAAGCAATCGCCAGCCATGGGCAAAGGCATAACCGGCCGCGACCATTAATTGTTCATCGGTAATCCTCTTATTAATGACCCGGCGCAGCCGTTCACTTCCAGCTTCTGGCACCAAGGTAAAGCCGGTTTTTTTAATCCTGACTATGTCTTCAACTAGTTCGCTGGAAAGGGTTTCAGGCCGGAGGGAAGGCAGGGAAATTGAAATTTTGCGGCTTTCCAGAAAGGGCAGCAGGTCTTTGATTGATTGTTCAAGGTAAGGATAATCCCCCACCGATAAAGCAATAAACGACAGCTCTTCATAGCCTGTCTTTTTCAGGCCGGTATAGGCCAGATGTTCAACCTCCTGGCCGGAGCGGTAGCGATAAGGAAAATAAAGGCTGGCAGCCTGACAGAAACGGCAGTTTTGAGGGCAGCCCCGGGCCACTTCTACCTGCCAGCGGTCGAAGACGGATTGAATATTAGGAACAGCTGCTTTTTCGGCTGAGCTGATTTTATCCAGGGGACAAATTAACCTCTTGTCAATAGTTTCAGGCAGGCCGGCTTCGGGCCGTGGAACCAGCAAAAAGCTTTTCTCCTGTCTCTCGGCCTGGTAAAAATAAGGTACATAAACACCCTTAATCTTAAGAAAACTTCGCAGTAATTCTTCGCGGCTGCTGGCTTCAGGCCTGACTTCGAGATATCTTTTTATTATTTCAAAAAAGACCTCTTCCCCATCACCAAAAACAAAGAAATCAATAAAATCGGCCAGCGGCTCCGGGTTAAAGGCTGCCGGTCCCCCAGCTATAACCAGGGGATCAGACAGCTGGCGGTCAGCTGTCTTCCTGGGGATTTGACCCAGTTCCAGCATATTTAACAAATTCGTATCATTTAGTTCATAAAGGAGGGAAAAACCAACGATTTCGAAATTATTGAGTGGAATCTTATTCTCGAGGGAATAGAGAGGAAGCTGGTGTTTCCGGAGCTGAAGCTCGAAATCAGGCCAGGGAGCATAGACTCTTTCGGCCAGAATATCCGGACTTTGATTAAGCAGAAAATATAGAATTTTCTGCCCAAGATATGACAGGCCCAGCTCATAAACTTCAGGAAAGGCCAGGGCGATTTTGATCTTAGCTGACTGAGGGTCTTTTTTTATCTGGTTAGATTCACCTCCGATATACCGGCCCGGCTTCTGGACCTGGCGCCAGAGTAATTCGAGTTGTTCGATCGGTAATCCTTTTTGTCTGGCAGTCATCTTATTCTTTATTCCCTTTCGAGTTATCAGAGATTAGAATCTGACATAGGCAAATCTTCTCATTTTAACATTGATTACCAGTCCAACAATTAAGAAATTAGACAGCAGAGAAGATCCGCCATAGCTTAAAAATGGAATAGGAATGCCGGTTATGGGGAAAAGTCCGACAATCATCATGATGTTGATCAAAAACTGGCAGCCAATAAGCATCGCGGCCAGAAAAGCTATATAAACGCCAGCCCGGTCTGGAGAGACCTGGGTAGCCATAAATAGCCGGTACAGAAAAATAAAAAAGAGGCCAAAAACCATCAGAATACCCAGAAATCCCAGATCCTCACCAACCACAGCCAGAATAAAATCATTCTGACGGGCTGGTAAGAAACGGAGCTGGCTCTGTGTTCCCTTATGGTAGCCTTTGCCAGTCAATCCGCCAGAGCCCAGGGCTATCTTTGATTGCTGCAGCTGATAACCCGCGCCTCGCGGATCCTGGCCAGGCACCAGCAAGGTTTCAATTCTCTTTTTTTGATAATCCTTGAGGCCGTAATTCCAGCCAACAAGACCGGCCAGCAAAGAAACAATCAAAATCAAAATAACATATTTTTTAGGCAAGCCGGCCAGAATGTAGGCTCCGAGCAGAACCGGAATAAAGGTCAGAGCAGTTCCCAGATCAGGTTGAAGAGCAATTAAAATAAAGGGTAAACCTACCAGGCCTGAAGACAAAAGGAAAGCTCTAAAGGACATCTGCTCTTCTTTGTAGCTTGAAAAGAGTCTGGCCAGTAGAAGGATCACAGCCAGCTTGGTCAGTTCGGACGGTTGAAATTGAAATGGTCCAAAGACCAGCCAGCTGCGGGTGTTAGCTATTCGCCGGCCGAAGATTAAAAGCCCGGCCAGAATAACATTCATCAAAATATAAAAAGGGAAAGCAAATGAAAGCAGGACTTTATAATCGATCATGAGCAAAACAGATAAAACTGCCAGACTGACCGCCAGCCACAGGACCTGTTTCCAGACATATTGGCTGGCCTGATAATATATCGCACTGTGGACAAAGATAATGCCGATGACCGAAATCAGGACCATTAACAGAATGGTCGTCCAGTCAATTTCCCTGAAGATTCGCCTGTCTAACATACTTTTCCCGGTAAACTTTGAAAATTTCTCCGGCCAAAGGAGCAGCCGTTTGACCTCCCATTCCTCCAAATTCAACCAGAACAGTAACGACAATCCTGGGATCATTTCGAGGGGCAAATCCGGAAAACCAGCTATGGGTTTTAGCTGGTACTTCTCCCCTCTCAATCATTTTTTCGGCCTTTTCCCGGCTGATGACCTGGGTAGAGCCTGTTTTCCCGCAGATCTCAAAACCTGGTTGATAAGCTCCATGGCCTGTGCCGCCCTCATTAACTGAACGCCACAGGCCTTCAATTATTTTTTCAAAAAGATCAGAATCAAGGCCAGTTCTTTCCTGCTCAGGGGTCTTTTGACCGTCAACTCTGGTCACCCGGGGCCTGATCTTTATTCCCCGGTTGGCCACACAGGCTGTCAAAGCTGCCACCTGTAAAGGTGTGACCAGAACCGGTCCCTGGCCGATAGAGACCGAGATAGTTTCACCAGGGAACCAGGCTTCCCCCTGCGCCTTCCTCTTCCAATCGGTGGAAGGAACCAACCCGTCCTTTTCTCCGGGTATATCTACTCCAGTCGCTTTCCCCAGCCCTAAGGTCCTGGCATACCTGGCGATGGTATCAACCGTCAGGCGGCGGCCGAGCTGGTAAAAATAGACATTACAGGAATTTTTTATTGCCTCGGGCAAATTCAGACTGCCATGACCGGGTTTAAACCAGCAGGCAAAGTCCTGGCCATACAGATTGAGCGAGCCTGAACAAAAAAAAGTTGTCCGGTCAGAAATTATTCCTGTTTCCAGAGAAGTCAGGGCGGTGACAATCTTAAAAATTGAACCTGGTGAATACAGGCCGCGAATCACCCGGTTTTCAAGAGGCTTGGCAGGATCACTTATAATAGACAGCCATTCCTCAGGAGAAAATCGGGTAATAAAACGGTTGGGATCGTAAGAAGGAGAACTGACCCAGGCCAAACATTCTCCGGTCTTCGGGTCAAGAACTACTACAGCCCCTTCCTTGCCCTGAAGAAGTTCTTCGGCTCTCTTCTGCAGATCTAAATCAATCGACAGGATCAAATCCTGACCTTTAATTGGCTCAATTCTATTTACCTCACCCAGCGACCGGCCCTGGCTGTCAACAGTTTCTATCAGCTGGCCAGCCTGACCGGTTAAATAATCATCATATTGTTTTTCAACAGCTGATTTGCCAATCATTTCTCCGCCGCGCCATTTCCGGTTAGAGTTACTTTTGAGCTCTTCCGGTGAAACTTCCTGAAGATAACCAAGAACATGAGCAGCGGTTGATCCAAAAGAATAAAATCGTCTTGGTTCTACCTGAAGCTGGAGTTCAGGAAATTCTTCTTTTCTGGCTTCAATAACGGCCACTTCTTCCAGCTTAAGATTATCCTTGATGACAACCGGTTCAAAGGGCTGGAGCCAGCGGTAACGTTCAATCCTGCTTTTGAGTTCTTCTGGTCCTAAATTTAATAACTGACTGACCGGCTCGATAACTGGCTGGTCAGCCTTAATCGCTTCTTTCAACCAGGAAACCTTAAAACTGGGCTGATTATCGGCCAGGATAATTTTCTGGCGGTCATAAATTAGGCCCCGGGGAGCCGGAATAGGCAGGGACCGCAAATGGTTAGCCTCAGCCATCTTCCAGTATTTTTGATGATCCCAGATCTGGATTTTCCAGTAGAAAGCCAGAACCAGAAACAGGATGACACTTAGAATAATAAAGGTCAGTTTTGACCTTTTGATCAGTAAGCTCAGATCTTCATAAATCTTGGCCATTTTAAGTTCGTTCAGTCAACCGCTTTTTTGACCGGGCGGAGTAGACCAGCCAGTAAACTGGTTATTATAGCAGTTATGACCGGTTGAAGATAAAGGCCAGGCCGGCTGTAAAGCAGGCTATTTTTAAAAATAAAATTATAAAGTACTACCCAGAGGAGGAGCTGGAATAGACTGAAAAAAAACAACATAACACTCCTCTTCCCCAGAGAATTAAGATTAATCTTCTGAGCAAACCAGCCAGCTAAAAAGCCAGTAATGGTAAGACTCAAGCCGGACAGGCCAAAAACACCGTCTGAAAAAGCATCGGCCAGCAGCCCGGCCACCGTCCCCATGACTGCCCCTTCTATTTCCCCGTAAATTATGGCGGCCAGAAGAACCGCCATGCTGAAAGTATTTATAAAGACAATCAGATTGGGATTCAGCCGTCCCAGCAAGCTGTAGAAAGCAAAAGCCAGAACCAGCATTAAAAGCAGAACTAAGCCTTTCCTGATTCTCACCGTCCTCACCTCTTCGAAGCCTGGCCGGTTCGGAGGACAGCAACCAGGCCAAGTTCTTTAAAATCGAAATAAGGTTTGACTACAATTTTTTTAAACAGTCCAGCCTGACTGGTAATCCAGGCTATTCTCCCGACTTTTAGCCCTGGCGGGAAGATCTGATCGTAGCCAGAGGTCAGTATTTCATCACCAACAACCCCGCCCGGAGAAGAGCTCATGACATATTTAACCAGGCATTTCCCCTGGCCATCTCCACTTAGAATTCCGGGCAGCCGGTCACTGGCCGAGATGACTGCGACCCCGCTTTCTTCCGAAGTAATCAGGATAACTTTAGCCGTCTGACCTGAAATTGGTTCAGCCGTTTTGCCTACCAGGCGGCCGAACCGGTCACAGACCGCTAAGTTCTTGGTCACTCCATCATCTGATCCCCGGTCTATCACCGCCGACCGGAAATAATTAGCAGTATCCAGGCCGATGACTCTGGCCGGAAGAATAGAAGACTCAAGTGACTGGAAATTCTTTTCAAGTTCAAGCTGAGCCAGACTGAGCCGCAATTTTTCCAGTAAAAGCTCTTTTTCCTGGTTTAAAAAAAAGATTTGGTTCTTAAGTTCCTGATTTTCTTTTTGAGCCTCTTTTAAAGACCGGATATTGTGCCACCCCTGAGTGACATAGTTAAAAGCCGAAACAGCTGCCCTTTGCACCGGTGAAAAGGCCGTAAAGAATAATTTTTCGAGCAGGGTTTGTTTACTGCCCAGCGGGATCTGGACAGAAATCAGAATCAAATTAAAAACAAGGAGCAAGCCTCCGATCAGATATTTATTCTTAGCCAGCCGGGAAAGTGACATCCGTCTTTAAAGTTATGATCACTCCAAAGAAATTTTGCGCAGGAGATCAAGATCGTTCAGCAGCCTGCCCGCTCCCATGACCACCGAGGTCAGCGGGTCTTCGGTTAGAAAAACCGGCAGCTGAGTTTCTTCTCTCAATCGTTTGTCCAGGTTCTTGAGCAAGGCGCCGCCGCCGGTTAAAATTATTCCGCGGTCAATAATATCAGCCGATAGTTCCGGCGGAGTCCTTTCCAGAGCTATCCTAACTGCATTAATGATGCTGGCCACTACTTCCTCTATAGCTTCTCTAATTTCCTGGTCATCGACTACAATAGTTCTTGGAATGCCTTCCCTCAAGTCCCGGCCCTTAATCTCCATGGTCAATGATTCGTCGAGAGGATAAGCCGAGCCCAGCTGCCATTTAACCTGTTCGGCTGTTCTTTCGCCAATTAGCAGGTTATATTTCTTTTTCAGATACTGAATTATAGACTCATCCATCTCGTTACTGGCGATTCTGATCGAATGATTAAAAACCACACCGTTTAAGGAAATGACGGCGATATCGGTTGTCCCGCCGCCAATGTCAACAATCATATTGCCGGTCGGCTCGGCAATAGGCAGGTTAGCCCCAACCGCGGCCGCCATTGGCTGCTCGACAATGTAAACTTCAGAGGCTTTAGCTCGAAGGGCCACATCTTTAACCGCCCTTCTCTCCACCTGGGTAATACCAGTTGGAATGCCAATAACAATTCTTGGCCGAAGTAAAAAGCCGCGATTTTCCATAGCTCGCCTGATAAAGTAATCAAGCATCCGTTCGGCAATCTCGAAATCGGCTATTACCCCGTCTCTCATCGGTTTGATGGCCACCACATTATTCGGAGTCTTACCGAGCATTTCCTTGGCCCGTCCTCCGACCGCTTCAATCTTGCCGGTCTGGACATTAATGACCACAATTGATGGCTCCTGAACTACTATACCTTTCCCCTTTAGGTAGACCAGCGTATTAGCCGTACCCAGATCAACCGCCAAATCACAAAACAGCCTGTCTTTTACCCAGCTCCAGAGGCTCATACTTGTCCTCACTTATTATTAGAACTTAAACAATGTAGATATTTAGCATAAAATCGTCCCTCTGGCAAATTCTAGCCTCTGACCAAAGGTTAAAATTAGCTTGACTTGGTCTAGAATTTTTTAATATACATTAAGAAAAAGGTTAGAAAGGAGAGGCGGATGGATCAAAAACCTTTTGTGTCTGAAAAAACTAATCAAAGAGAGTTCACCCTGCGGGCTATTTTGCTGGGACTGGTGATGACCATTATCCTCGGAGCAGCCAATGCCTATCTGGGCCTGAGAGCCGGCATGACCATTGCTGCCACCTACCCGGCTGCAGTCATAGGTATGGCCCTGCTAAAGATAATGAAAGGCTCTATTCTGGAAGAAAATATTGCCAGAACCGTTGGCTCAATTGGTGAATCAGTCGCAGCTGGAGCTATCTTTACTATTCCAGCCTTTCTGATTACCGGCGTCTGGACTAAATTCAACACCATCAGCGCCTATCTCCAGTCAACCGCTTTGATGTTTGTCGGCGGCTTGCTGGGAATTCTGTTTGTTACCTTTTTAAGGCGAATTATGGTTACTGATCCGGAATTGCCTTTTCCTGAATCAGTGGCTGCAGCCGAAATACATAAAGCAGGCCAAAAAGGCAGCGCCGGGGCAAAGTTCTTGTTCCAAGCCATGGGAGTTGGTGCCCTGATCTATTCACTGGGCGTAGTTCAGCTCTTCTCTGCCTCTAAAGAATTCATTATCAAGCTGGGAAAAATTGGCTCAAGCTTTGTTCGTCTCGGTCCATCCAAAGAAGCGGGCACGGTCGGGACCGGCGGTGTAGTCAGCGTGGCCGGCCCAGGAATTTCTCCTGCTTATATCGGCGTCGGTTATATTATCGGACCACGGCTGGCTTCCCTTAACTTTGCCGGCGGCGTTTTAGCCTGGGGATTATTTGCTCCCCTTCTGATGTACTTTCTCGGGCCTCAGCTGGTCGAAAAATTTTATGGCCCGTCGGTAGCCATGGCCAGTGTGCCCTGGCCTGACCTGATCAGCAATGTCTGGAAGTTCATCATCAGACCGATTGCCGTCGGAGGAATGCTGGTTGGTGCCGGCTACACCCTGTTCAAAATGAGAAAAAACCTGATGACCGGGATTAAGAGATCAATCGGAGATGTCAAAAAGGCAGCCGGCCAGACTGAAGTTACCAGCCGGGTGGAAAAAGACCTCAATATCAAGCTGGTTCTGTTCTTAATGACTTTAACCGTGGTCCTGATGGTTTTTGTTTACAAACTTTTCATTGGAAGTTATGTTCCGGCTATTCTGGCGGCCGTGGTTATGGCCATCTTTGGCTTCTTTTTTGCAGCTGTCTCCGGAAATCTGGTCGGGACCATTGGTTCTTCTAATAACCCGATTTCGGGGCTAACCCTGTCAACCTTGATTATTGCCGGCCTGTTAATGGTTCTTATTGGGGCCAGAGGAACAAGCGGAATTATTGCCGTCTTAGGTGTGGCTTCAGTTGTCTGCGTCTCTTCAGCTGTGGCCGGCGAAATGCTTCAGGATCTTAAAGTTGGGCACATCCTGGGAGGGACACCCTGGAAGATGCAGGTTGGCGACATACTCGGTGTTCTGGTGGCTTCCCTGGTTCTTTATTTTCCTTTGATGATTCTGCATGGAGCCTTTACTTTTGGCAGCAAAGAATTGCCGGCTCCCCAGGCAGGTTTAATGGCCACCATAACTCAGGGCATTGTCGGTGGTGAAATGGCCTGGCCACTGGTTATTGTCGGCATGATGATGGGCTTTGCCTTCATTCTGGTTAGGGTCAGCTCGCCAATGCTGGTGTCGGTAGGCATGTATCTGCCCCTGGAGACGACCTTTGCCATTTTTGTTGGCGGCATGATTAAGGGAATTCTGGATCGAACAACAGGCAGGAAAAAACTTAATCCAGCTCAAAAAGCCAGAGTGGAGAATGTTGGAGTTCTCCTGGCTGCCGGCTTAATCGCTGGCGAAGCCTTGACCGGTCTCATCCGCGCCGCCTGGAAATTCTTCTTCCTCCAGGGGGTGGTGGGTAAGGATATACCCATCATTTTTGCCCATCCGAGTTATATCCTGGGGATAGCTGTTCTGGTCTTAATTGGACTTTACCTGGTAGCCATCCCGATGAAAAATGCCGGGGCTCCTGATGAACCGCCACCGCCCTCAGCGGTAGTCTGAGAAAAAAGTGTGTTAATTCAGGATAACCAGCAGCTAATGGACAGAAACCAGGTATTTGCCAGCACCTGGTTTCTGGGCTAAAATGAAATAATTATGGCGGTACTTAAGATAATCAAGATTGGTCATCCCCTGCTGGCCCAAAAGGCAAAGCCAGTTGAAGATATCAACCAGGAAATTGTGGACCTGGCTACTGATATGGTTGAAACTATGTACCGGGCACCAGGGGTGGGCCTGGCTGCTCCTCAAGTCAGCCGGGGAATAAGGCTGATCACGGTTGACCTGTCGGTGGGTGAAAACCAGGATGAATTATTCATTCTGGTCAATCCTGAAATACTGGCAGAAGAGGGAAAAAATACCGCTGAGGAGGGTTGCCTGTCTGTGCCCGGAATATATGAGAAAGTCGTTCGGCCGGAGAGATTGGTGGTCAGAGGTTATGATCTCAACGGCCGGGAAGTAACTATCGAAGCCAGCGATCTTCTGGCCAGGGCTTTTGCTCATGAGATAGATCACCTGGAAGGCAAACTGTTTATCGACCGGCTTTCTCCTTTGAAAAAAAGCCTGATTAAAAACAGGCTGAATAAAGAGCAGGAGAAAGGTCCGAAGAGATGAAGATTGCCTTTTTTGGCAGTCCAACCATCGCCCTGCCAACCCTGAATAGCCTAATTCAGGCCGGGCATGAAATAAAGCTGGTTATTACCCAGCCTGATCGGCCGGCTGGCCGGGGGAAAAAAGTAACCCCCCCGCCGGTTAAAGTCTTTGCTCAGGACCATGGCTTGCCCTGTCTTCAACCTGAAAAAATCAAAGCCGATGATCAGGTCTTGACCGCCCTTAAGCAGGCTGGACCTGAAGTTAATGTGGTCGTGGCCTATGGTCAAATCATACCAGCTTCGGTCATTTACCTGCCTCCTTTTAAAACTCTTAACGTCCATTTTTCTCTTCTCCCTAAATACCGGGGAGCCGCTCCTGTCCAGTGGGCTATTCTCAATGGAGACAGAACAACCGGCGTCACCATTATGGAACTGAATGAAAAAATGGACCAGGGCCCAATCCTGGCTCAAGAAGAAGTCGAAATCCTGCCCGGGGAAAATGCCCGTGAACTGGAGATTAGACTGTCTTATCTTGGAGCCCGGCTTTTAGTCAATACGCTGGCCAGAATAGGTGAAATCAGGCCAGTCCCTCAGGCAGCTGAACTGGCTACTTATGCTCCAAAATTAACCAAAGAGCAAGGGCAAATAAACTGGCTGGAACCAGCTCAGGCCATTGATCTAAAGGTCAGAGCCTTTTTCCCCTGGCCCGGTGCTTATAGCTATCTGGCTGGCAAAAAATTTGAAATCCTATCAGGACAGCCTCTGACTGGAGCCTATACAGCCTCATCACCGGCTGAAATCATTCAAATTGATAAGCCCGGTATCTATGTGGCCTGCGGCCAGAACACCATCTATCTGATCGAAAAGATAAAACCGGAAAGCAAGAAAGAAATGCTTGCTTATGCTTTTAGCCTGAACGGAAAAATCAAAACCGGCAGCAAGTTTGGTTGAAACAATCTGCCAGGGCCCTTTTAGCCATCTGTCTTATTTTACCGGTCTGCCCTGAATTGGAAGGCTATTCTTCAATTACATAATCAATCGGGTTAATCGGCTTGCTATTTAAATGAACTTCATAATGAAGGTGAGGCCCAAGGGCTTTTCCGGTCTGGCCAACATAACCTATAACCTGCCCCCGGTTAATTTTTTGACTGACTTTGACCGCATATTTTTGGAGATGCCAGTATTCAGTTGACAGCCCGTTGCCATGACTGATACAGATAAAATTTCCCTTGAACTTATCAAAACCAACTTGAACAACAACTCCGTTGGCGGTGGCCACCACTGGATTATTTAGATTAGTGGCGATGTCTAAACCGGTGTGAAAGGCATTCCGGCCGGTATAAGGATCAATTCTCGAACCGAAAGAGGAAGAAACCCAGCCGACAGTTGGCCAGATGGTCGGAGTAGTGGCCAGAGTGGTCGATTGGTTTTCAAAAAACTGGTACATGTAATTAAGGTTTTTCTCCACCGATTCAGCTCTCTGCTTGATAGATTGAATAGCTCCGGGAGAAACTTCCTTATTTGTCTTACTGGTCAAATTGAGATCGACTCTTTCCCCGCCGCCAATACCCGGTTCCCCTTCTATGTTGTTAGGAGATTGAATTCCCGCCAGAACGTTAATTTTGCGCGCATAGTTTTCAAAATTGGTAATGGTTTCTTTCATCTGGGCAATGGTGTTTTCATAACCGGCTATGGTTTCTTTTTGAGCAGCCGTCTCCTTGAGGAGTTCCCGGTACTTGGCTTTGGTCATGGTCATGGAAAAGTAATCAAGAAGAAAGAAGACAAAGATAACGGCGAAGGCTATACTGGCGCCTAAAATAGCCCGGATGGCTTTTTGAGGGATATTTACAGTCTTGAAATGGGTCTTCCAGTTCGGAACGATGACTATCGAAATATACTTTTTAGCCATTTTCTTTTACCTTAAATATCATATTTGGCCTCCGGCTGTCAATACTGAAGATAAATTAAGCTCCGTCTCTCCCCTCAATGGCTATTCCTGAACTTTAAAGATCAGGTCGTTTTCCCTGACCGGCATCTCAACCTTGAAAGCCACTTCTTCCCCGGTCCGGGCTTCTTCCACCGGCTGGTGCTCAATTTGCATTGATTCAATTTTCTGAAAAAAATCTGAACTATGGCCTTTAATATGAACCACGTCTCCGACTTTTAACCTCTGGCCTGTTATCCTGGCTACTCCGACCTGAATTTTTGAGAAATAATGGCTAATTCGCCCAATTTCCACCTCCTCCATTTTGTCCCTCCTTTATTTTTGTCTTATAAATAGCAAAAAAATTGAATCTTGGCAACTATTTTTAACCGCCGGCTAAAACTGCCCCCCCATTGACATTCAAAGTCTCACCGGTTATATGCCTGGCCAGGTCAGAGACCAGGAATAATATTGGCCCGGCTATATCTTCTGGATCCGGAATTCTTTTGAGCGGTATTGATTGTCTTATCTTTTCTTTATAGCCAGGATCTTTGAAAACTTCGGTGTTCATCTCGGTTTCTACCCAGCCAGGGGCAACGCAGTTAACCAGGATGTTATAGGGAGCCAGCTCAACCGCCAGTGATTTGGTCATAGCCACCATGGCACCCTTGCTGGCAGCATAATGGGAATGAAAAGCTTCACCCCTGACGGCGGCCGTCGAAGCCACATTGACTATCCAGCCGCGCCTGCTTTGCTTCATGGCCGGAACAACAGCATTGGTAGCATAAAAGACGCCGTCGAGATTAACTGCCATTGTCTCCCGCCACGTTTCTTCGGTCATCCGGCCAATTTCCCCGTAGGTCCAGATGCCGGCATTATTGATCAGGATATCTATTGTTCCCCAGGCTTTCAGGCAGTCAGCCACCATTCGATCCACTTCTTTTTTGTTAGCCATGTTAGCCTGAACGACCAGGCATTTTCCCCCCTGACCCTCAATCTCCTGCCTGATCCCGAGGGCTGCCTCCAGGTTACTCTTATAATGGACAGCTACCTCCGCTCCGGCTTCAGCCAGAAACCTGGCTGTTGCCCGCCCTATCCCTCTGGAACCCCCTGTAACTAAAGCCTTTTTCCCTTTTAAATTAATTAGGCTCATCTGTCACCTGCCACTTTCAACCTTTCCCGGTTCATGCTCCCTTAGTTTTGAATTAAACTGAAATCACTCATCTTATGAAACTCAAGATAACGGTAAATGTCACCAGCATAAGGCAAAATTTTATTTTTCATCAAGGTAAAATATTCTGCGGCTGAGGGCAATTCCCCTTTGATGGCTGTTATGGCCGCCAGCTCGGCCGATCCCAAATAAACCCTGGCTCCATCTCCCAGGCGGTTGTCAAAATTCCTGGTGGAGGTAGAAATAACCGTACTGCCTGGCCTGACTCTGGCCTGGTTACCCATACAAAGAGAACAGCCAGGTATTTCCACTCGCGCTCCTACCTGAGCAAAAGTAGCCAGCAGTCCTTCTTTCTTTAACTGCAGCTGGTCCATCCTGGTGGGCGGAGTAATCCAGACTCTGGTGGCCGGGTAAGGAGCCCCGTCAAACAGGCGGGCCGCTGCCCGGAAGTGGCCAACGTTGGTCATACAGGAGCCGATAAAGACTTCGTCAATTTTGTCCCCGGCAACCTCTGACAAATACTTAACATCGTCCGGGTCATTGGGACAGGCCAGAATTGGCTCCTTAATTTCGGCCAGGTCTATTTCCAGAATAGCGGCATAATTAGCTTCAGGATCCCGCTTTAAAAGAACCGGATTCCTTAACCAGTCTTCAGCCGCTTTTATTCTTTTCTCGAGAGTTGAGGCCTCCTGATAACCGGCTTCAATCATTTTTTTCATCAGGGCAATGTTGCTCTTTAAATACTCAACCACCCTCTCTTCCCGGAGTGAAATGATCGCGGCCGCCGCGGATCTTTCAGCCGAAGCATCGGTTAGCTCGTAAGCTTGCTCGGCAGTTAAATCTTCCAGACCTTCTATTTCAAGTATCCGGCCGTTAAAAATATTCTTTTTGCTTTTCTTGGCAACAGTCAATAAGCCCTTCTTTATGGCAAAATAAGGAACAGCATTAACCACATCCCTCAGAGTAATAGCCGGATTCAATTTACCCGAAAATTTGACCAGAACTGATTCGGGGACATCAAGAGGCATAAAGCCGAGGGCCCCGGCAAAAGCGACCAGACCGGAGCCGGCCGGGAAGCTCAAGCCAACCGGAAACCGGGTATGTGAATCTCCGCCAGTTCCAACCGTGTCAGGCAGAATTAAACGGTTCAGCCAGGAATGGATAATGCCATCTCCTGGTTTCAGAGCTACTCCCTTTCTGTCGATGACGAAGGCGGCCAAGCTCTGATGCATTTTGACATCGGTCAGTTTCGGGTAGGCAGCCGTGTGACAGAAGGATTGCATGAAAAGTTCAGTCTGGAACTCAAGGCAGGCCAGTTCTTTAAGCTCATCGGCGGTCATTGGCCCGGTTGTATCCTGGGAGCCGACTGTAGTCATCTTAGGCTCGCAGGCAGTTCCAGGTAAAACTCCCTTCAGGCCGCAGGCCCGGCCGATGATTTTCTGAGCAAGAGTAAAACCCTGATCTGGTTTGACCTCGGGGTTCCTGGCTTTAGCCAAGAAATCAGCTTCGCCCAGGCCAAGGTCTTTCCTGGCCCGGCCGGTTAACTGGCGCCCGATAATCAGGTTAAGACGGCCACCAGCCCGGAATTCATCTTTTATCGTTACCGGTTTCCAGTCAAATTTACTCAAGGCCTGTCCCGCTTCGTCTTTGATCAGGCCTGAGCGGGTTTCAATTACAATGATCTGGCCTGTTTTGAGCTGACTGACTTCGGCTTGAATTGGCAAGCCGCCAGAATCTTCAGTAGTATTGAAAAAAATTGGTGCAATCAAGCCGCCGATCACCACCCCTCCCCGCCTTTTATTGGGAACATATGGTATGTCTTCACCAATATGCCACATCAGCGAATTGCAGGCCGATTTGCGGGAAGAACCGGTTCCAACCACGTCGCCAACAAAGGCTACTTTATAGCCTTCTTCCCGGAATTTTCGGATGGTTTCAATTCCACCCGGGAAACGGGTTTCACCCATACTCTGGGCATGAAGCGGGATATCGGGACGGCTCCAGGCATATTTGGCAGGAGAAAAATCATCGGTGTTAATCTCCCCCTCGACTTTAAAGACTTTCAAAACCATTTTTTCTGGAAATTCAGGACGGGACCGGAACCAGTCAGCTTTAGCCCAGGCTTCCAGCACCTGTCTGGCATATCTATTCGTCCGGCTAAGAGCTATAATTTTATCATAAGCCCCATAAACCAGGATGATTTTAGCCAGAGCTTCTGCCGCCTGGGGGGCCAGGATAGCCTCCTGAAGCAAAGAGACAAGAGGCCCGACATTGTAACCGCCCAGCATGGTCCCTAAGAGAAAGACTGCGCGGGATGGATTAATAACCGGTGATTGCCGTTTGTTTAAAGCCAGCTCTTCCAGCCAGCTGGCTTTAATTCTGGCTGCTGGATCAACGCCGGGGGAAACTCTCTCTTCTAAAAGATAAACCAGTTCCTGTTCCTGGCCGGCCGGCGGATTTTCGAGCAATTGACATAATTCGCCGGTTTCTTCCGGAGTTAAAGGGAGAGGTGGTAAACCAGCTTTTTTCCTGTCTTCAGCTTTTTGATAATAACTATCCAGCATTTTACTTTCTCCTGTTAAAAATCCTAAATTGATCAATCAAAAAAGATTTCGGCCTATATCTTATGAATTCTAAAAAAGATTGTCAAAATTTTTACTCCTGGTTTACCGGATCCGTAGCTATTCCTTTCCAGAATTAAAACATCCGGTCAGGCCTTTAAAAACTATTGATTTTAGCGGGTCAAAATAATACAATTTTTAGACAATAATAATTTATAAACCAATTAATTAATCAGGAGGTAAAATGATTAACGCGACAGCTATCCAGAAAGCCAAAGACCATTTTGGCCGCTTGCTGGAAGACCAGATGTTAAGGATGGAGAGAATTAAGTCTGCCCCTGATTGGCTTGATTATGGCCAGATCTCGCCGATCAAAATAGGGATCCTGCCAGGAGACGGTATCGGCCCTTATATCGCCACCGAAGCCGAACGGGTCCTTCGTTTTATGCTCGAGGATGAGCTGAAAAACGGGAAAGTTTCTATAGCGACGATTGAAGGCTTAACCATCGAAAACCGGGCTGCCCATCATAAGGCCATCCCGGATGATGTTCTGGCTGAAATAAAGAAATACCATGTTACCCTGAAGGGCCCAACCACCACGCCCAGAAAAGGTGATCCCTGGCCGAATATTGAAAGCTGCAATGTCGCCATGAGAAAAGAACTCGACCTGTTCGCCAATGTCAGGCCAGTCAGGGTTCCCAAACAGGGTATTGACTGGATTTTTTTCAGGGAAAACACCGAAGACCTGTACGCCCTGGGACCGTATGGAATAGATGTGGATGAAGACATCTCCATTGACTTTAAACTTATAACCGGCCCCGGTGCCGACCGCATCGCCCGTCTGGCTTTTGAACATGCCCGGAAAAACAAAAAGACCAGAATCACCTGTGTGACTAAAGCCAACGTGGTTAAAACCACTGACGGACGCTTTCTTGAAAACTTTTACCGTCTGGCGAAAGAATATCCTGAAATCCAGGCTGACGACTGGTATATTGACATTATGACCGCCAAGCTGGTTGATGAAAAAAGGCGCCGGGAATTTCAGGTTTTCGTTCTGCCTAATCTCTATGGAGACATTTTGACCGACGAAGCCGCTGAATTTCAGGGCGGAGTAGGTACGGCTGGTAGCGCCAATATCGGCAAACAATATGCCATGTTTGAGGCCATTCATGGCTCAGCTCCCAGGATGGTCAAAGAAGGCCGGGCCCAATACGCTGATCCTTGCAGTATGATCAGAGCGGCAGCCATGCTCGCCGGCCATATTGGTTATCAGGAAAAAGCCAGCCAGCTGGAGATGGCTCTTGATGTCTGCGGGCAATATGAAAAGAAGTTAGTGATTACCGGCCGCCCGACTGGAGCCACCGGTAAAGACTTTACTGATTATCTACTAGACTGGCTGAGAAATCCAAAATTGAAAGAGACCTGGGAAGGTTACGTTAAGAGCTGATCAGAAGCTTAAAAGATAACTTTATTATAACTTAGCAAAAATTCTCATTAGAAGGAGTTGTTTATGAGAAAAAAGATAGCTTTAATTGGAGGCGGTCAAATCGGGCAGATTCTGGCCATGCTGGCTGCCCAGAAAGAGTTCGGGGACATAGTTATCCTGGATGTCCCTCAGTATGCTAATGTGGCCAAAGGCAAAGCCCTGGACCTGATGGAAATGGCTCCCCATGGTAATTATGATGCTAACATTACCGGCACTTCAGATTATAAAGATATTGAAGGTGCCGATGTGGTCATCGTCACCGCTGGCAAGCCCCGGGAAGCAGGCATGACCAGAGAAGATTTATTGAACATCAATATAAAAATTATATCTGAAGTAGCCAATGGCGTTAAGCAATATGCCCCCAAAGCCTTTTGCCTCATTGTCACTAACCCGCTGGATGCTATGGTCTATGTTTTCCATAAGATTACCGGTTTTCCGAAGAATCAGGTAGTCGGCATGGCCGGGACTCTTGATACTGCCCGCTGGCGGGCTTTTATCTCGATGGAACTCGGTGTGTCAGTGGCTGATATCTCCGGTACAGTTCTCGGAGGGCATGGTCCTGATATGGTTCCCCTGCCCCGTTTAACAACAGTCGGCGGAGTTCCCCTGACGGAGATAGCTACCCCGGAACAAATTAACCGCTTGATTGACCGGACGAGGGAAGCCGGAACTGAAATCGTTAAGTTGTTCGGCAAGGGTTCAGCCTTCTTTAGCCCGGCCTGGAGTGCCATTGTCATTGCTGAGGCCTATCTTAAGGATAAAAGACGTATCCTCCCCTGCGCTGCTCTCTGCGAAGGTGAATATGGTGCTCAGGGCCTGTTTATCGGCGTCCCCTGCCTGATTAGCGCTAAGGGTGTGGAGAAGATATTTGAAATTAAGCTGACTGAGGAAGAAAAAGCTCAATTCGCCAAGACGATTGCTTCTGTTAGCAAAACTGTGGCTGAGTGCAAAATCTGAACTGAAGAAGAACCGGCTTAAAAACGAATAGAAAATCAAAAAGAAACAGGCGTTAAAAGGCGGAGTGAGAAAATGGCTCCGCCTTTTTCTTATCGCTCAATGAATCAGGTCAGGGCCTAAGATGCTTATCCATGAATATCAGGCTAAGGACTTTTTAAAGCAACTGGGGATCGCTATCCCCGCCGGGCAGTTAGCCGAAACGCCCGGGGAAGTAAAGGCGGCAGCTGAACAGCTGGGTTGTCCGGTCATAATTAAGTCTCAGATTCTATCTGGAGGCCGGGGCAAAGCAGGTGGGATCAGGCTGGCTGATTCGCCAGAAAAGGCCTGGTTAGAAGCCAACAGCTTACTGGGGAAAAAGCTCATTACCTCCCAGAGTGGCGGCCGCGGACTAACAGTCAGAAGGATTCTAGTAGAAGAAGCCCTTCAAGTCCAGAAAGAAATTTATTTCAGTTTAGTCATTGACCGGAAAAACGACAGAATAGCTGCCATCGCTGGCCGCCAGGGTGGAATGGACATCGAAGAGCTTTCCCGCTCAAATCCGGAGGCCATCAAAAAAGAATATTTTTATCCAGAAACCGGTCTGCTTCCCTTTCAAGCTAGAAATCTGGCTTATTTTCTGCAGCTCAGCGAACCGGCTTTTAAAACCGCTCTCCATTACCTGAAAAAACTAACCGAATTTTTCGTGGCTAAGGATGTCAAACTGCTGGAAATTAATCCTCTCATTTTGACAGCTGAAGATAGGCTGGTAGCGGCCGATGTCAAACTGGATTTTGATGACAGTGGCCTGACCCGACAGCCGGAGCTGGCCAGTCTGGAGGATTGGGCAGAAGTTTCGCCTGAGGAGAAAAAGGCCAGAAGCTATAAATTAAATTATATAAAAATGGAGGGTCAGATTGGCTGCCTGGTCAACGGTGCCGGCCTAGCCATGGCCACCATGGATATAATCCAGCTGTTTGGTGGTCAGCCGGCTAATTTTCTTGATATCGGAGGGGGTGTTACCGAAGAGGCCGTTGGTCAGGCTTTTGAAATTCTGGCTGGTGATGATCAGGTAACAGCCTGTTTGATTAATATTTTTGGCGGCATAGTCAGGTGCGATTTAGTGGCCAGGGGAATAGTAACTTCAGCCAGAAAAATGTCTCTGAAGAAGCCGGTGGTCATCAGGCTGGAAGGGACCAATGTGGCTGAAGGCAAGAAAATTTTAGAAGAGGCCAATCTCCCCTTTTATTTTGTTAGTGAGTTTGAACAGGCGGCCAGGCAGGCTGTCAGTTTAAGCCAGTCTTAAACTTCAGGGGAAAAGAGGCAGATAATGAGTATTCTTCTTGAGGCCGGATCAAGAGTTTTGATTCAAGGAATAACTGGCCAACAGGCTTCTTTTCATACCGAGCGGATGCTAGAATATGGCACCAGAGTGGTCGGCGGAGTAACCCCGGGAAAGGGCGGACAGCTTCACTTAGGCCTGCCCGTTTTTAACACTGTCGAGCAGGCGGTCTTGGCGGAAGCGCCTGATGCTTCTGTTATCTTTGTTCCACCCCTGTCGGCGGCTGAGGCCATGATGGAAGCGGCTGCGGCCGGGATCAAACTCATCGTCTGCATAACCGAGGGCATTCCGAACATTGATATGCTCCGGGCGAAAAAATATTTAAAGGAACATGATTCATGGCTTATAGGTCCGAACACTCCGGGGTTGATCTCACCGGGTAAAAGCAAAGCCGGGATCATGCCGGCCAGTATTCACCGGCCTGGTCAGGTGGGCATTATCTCCAGATCAGGAACTCTGACTTATGAAGCGGTTTACCAGCTTAGCCAGCTTGGCCTCGGGCAATCAACCGCCATCGGGATAGGTGGAGACCCGATTGTCGGTTTGAAATTTCAAGAGCTCCTGAAGATGTTCAAAGATGACCCGCAGACAGCAGCGGTCATTATGATCGGGGAAATAGGTGGAACGGCTGAAGAAGAGGCGGCTGATTATCTGAAGCAATCAAATTACCCCAAACCGGTAGCTGCCTATGTAGCTGGAATCACTGCCCCGCCTGGAAAACGTCTTGGACATGCCGGTGCTATTATCGAGGGTAGCCAGGGTTCAGCTCAAGCCAAGCTTGATTACTTAGCAGCCAGCGGAGTCAGGATAATTAACAACCCGGCCCGGATTGGCCAGACAGTCAAAGAATTGCTGGCCGCTAATTAACCTGAAGTGACCAGCGCAGCCGGGATTAGGACTATTAGCCTCTTTTATCAGAGCTGGTTTTAGCCTGAAGGGTAATGAATAACTTCAGAAGCCAGGCAAAAGAGTTAATAAATTATCAGTCATTAGCTGGCCTTCTCCTGAGAGGCCTGCGACTGCCAGCCTATTGAAATTAAAATCAAACCTGTGGGAATATAGAGAATTAACGTAAAGGATAAAACCTAAATATTTCTGGAGTAAATAAAATGCCAAATATTTTAAAGCGCCTCCTGGGCCCGGCTGGTTTAGGCCTGCTGGTCATGTCTGTTTTGCTGTCTACTGATTGTTCTCCTTCCAGCCAGGTCTCTTATTCGGTCAAAAAGGAAATAATCACCACTTATCCCTTCTCCGATCCTGACCCGATTCCGGTCTTTGCCCGCTCTTCCCTCTGGGGAGCCGGGGCTAAAATTTATCCTTATTTTGTTTTTAACGGTTTCAGTCAGGAGTCCAGGCCACAGGAATGGACAGTTGTCCGCCTCAAAAATAAATACCTGGAAGTCTCGATCCTGCCGGAAGTGGGAGGCAAGGTCTGGGGAGCTAAGGATTTAAAAACCGGCCGGGATTTTATCTATACCAACCAGGTCTTGAAATTCCGGGAAATAGCCCTGCGCGGCCCCTGGACCTCAGGAGGAATCGAGTTTAATTTTGGAGTTATTGGCCATACCCCGGCTACCGCTACTCCGGTCGATTATTATCTGGAGAAAAGGCCAGACGGCAGTTTAGCCTGCACGGTCGGCAATTATGACTGGCCTTCACGCAGCCGCTGGGAAGTAACCATAGTCGTTCATCCTGACCGGGCCTATTTTGAAACCAGGAGCCGCTGGACCAATCCCAGCCCCTTTCATCAATCCTATTATGCCTGGATGAATGCCGCCATCCCGGTTGCCCCTGA
>ENA-UOYA01000144-UOYA01000144.1-activated-sludge-metagenome-genome-assembly--contig:-NODE-144-length-98574-cov-17.174048_pt1 | contig 98574 bp, 84 predicted proteins | sample MGYA00238163_ERZ764804 | MGnify/ENA primary metagenome ERZ764804 (study PRJEB28919, sample SAMN05720223) | activated sludge metagenome | isolation source: Anaerobic digester | place: Hong Kong...
TGTATATTTATCATCTTCTCAAAGATGCCCAGCGCTTCCTGGCACGCCATCAGGCGGGTCTCTCGAACCGGCCGGTGGCTTTCTTTGTTCTTGGCCCCACCGAAAAGGACGAGTCGGGCTGGAAGGAAGCACGCGCCATGCTGGATAAGGAACTGGGGAATTATCCCTGGTTAAAACCGGCTGCTCTGGAGCTTTTTGGCGGCAAACTGGATCCTTCCAGCTTTCGCTTCCCCGACAACCTGCTGGCAAGCTTTCCGGCCAGCCCGCTGCACAACGCGCCAGCCAGCGACGCGCGCGATTGGGATGCCATCCGCGCCTGGGCGGAGCGCTTGCCTGAGCGGCTGGGCTTACAGAATTAAGCCAATTGCAGCGCGCTCACTCTGCGATGAATAAAATGTCGCTGGTGCCGCGTTCCTGGTTGCGGCCAAGTGGATTGTTGACCAGCCGGCCCATGAAGTACATGGTCGAAGAGCCGCCGCCGTCAATATTGTAAGCTTCGGTGCAGCCCAGGGATTGAAAGATTTCGGCGAACTCGATCAGAGTGACGCCCCGGCTGTATCCTTTGCTGCGACCATCCACCACGATAAAGACAAAGTGATTTTTATCCACGATCCCCACACCGGTGCGCGGCTGGTTACCCTGGATAGAATGGTTGCCAAAATTGGTATCCACTTCCACGCTGGCAATGCCCGTGGGGATGGCTGAATCGATCAGCAGCGCCGGCCCGAATGAAAGTGTGTTCCAAACGCCTTCAGCCAGCAACTTTTCTGCGCTGGTCTCGGTTTCATCATAGATTGCCATTGAGCCGTCCAGGAAAAATGCCAAACCGGTGCGCGCAGGCTGATCGCGGTAGATGACGCCGTTGCGGATGATGATGCCGTCGTCACGGAAACCGTAGTAGTCGCCGTTGATGGCAAAGATGGCGTTGTTTTCCGCGGCAATCACGGAAGTCTTTTCGATGATGTTGCGGCCAAATTGATCGTTGGCGAATGCGCTTTGCAGGCTGGCGGCGTCATCCAGGATCACATCCGCGACAAAGTAGGTGACGGTATTGCTTCCGCTGCCGGTGGTGATCTTTTGAATGGAGATGGAAACTGAATCGCTGACATAATTCCAATCATCGGCATGGACAATCTGTGCCGTTGAGCTGTCGTCTGTGCTGTTCAGGCTGGCGGTTTCATCCGCGGTGTTCACCGACAAGGTGGCTGCTGAAGCCGCCCCAGCATACGCGCTTACATCCGCAATCTCCACGTGTTGGATCAGGTAACGGTCAGCCAATAAATATGAAATGATTCCGAGGAAAAGGGCGACAATCGAGGCAATTTTCAATCCGGTGCATTTTTGTGTGTGCATGGCGGGAACCTTTTTTGAACGATAAGATCCGCGCGGCCGTCCATTCTATTTGTTGGGCTGCGCACATATTCCTGAGATATTTCTGATTGTATGAAATCTAACGCTTTCAACGGTTTAATTGTTGTATACCTGACCGCCAAGTTTTATGCCGGTGAAGCTTTCTCAAACCCGGCGCGAATAAACCACCTTTAAACCAAATCTGAATTTTCGCGATCTATACTGGCAACAGAAAAAGAGGATGTCATCCGATCGGGTGGTGTGGTGGTAAGGCCGCCTGATGGTGGAAGGAGTGTATTGATATGCCATTCACTATCCCTGGCCTCACTTCTATGGGCGTGATGCCTTATTGCGTGCTGGGGCTGATGGTAATGGCGGAAGGTCCGATTGCCACTCTGATTGGCGGCGCGGCAATCACCAGCGGCATATTGTTGCCTCTGCCGGTGTATTGTTCCGTTGTGCTTGGCAACCTGACCGCCGACCTGGGCTGGTATTCGTTGGGCCGGTTTTGCCGGCCTGGCTGGCTGATGCGCCTGGCACCCCGGCTGCGGGTCGATCCTGGCAAGGTGGCGGCCCTGCAGGAGGGTATCCAGAAAAACGCGCCGCGGCTATTGTTTCTGGCGAAGCTGACGGTCGGGCTGCCCATCCCTGCGCTGCTTGCAACCGGTATCAGCCGGGTGCCGGTGCGCCGGTGGGGATTCTGGCTGTTGCTGGGCGAATTGATCAAGTCGGCTGTGCTGGTTTTGGTGGGTTACCTTTACGCTCAGACCGTGCAGCAGGCTTCAGCGGGCGTGCAGATGGTGCTCTGGGCTGCCACGGCGGTGGTGCTGCTGGCGGGCTCAGCGGCGTGGCGGCTGCACCACCGAAAGACCAACTTATAGCCACATTCCGGGCTTGACGCAGGCTATACCAAATCTTTACCCTTCTATTCAGCGGTTTCATACAATCAACCATACCAGATGGACCTACAGGCATTTGACTGCCCTGACAGGCAGATTCTTAAATCAAGGAGTTATTTCATGAAGAAATTATATGTAATTGTTGTTCTATTCATCCTTGCCGCTGTGCTGACAGCCTGCACCGGCGGTGCGGCCACAGCGGTAAACCAGGCAGTCAATTCCGCGAGTTCATCCAGTTCGGCAACCGTCGTGAGCACGGCCCCGGCTTCTTCTGCAGACGCGCTGGCGGAGAATGAAGAAGTGGACACCAGTCCATCCGATTACACCTGGGACGACGCAAACGCGGCGGCCATCACCCTGGACGGCGAGTCGATCCGTACGGACGCAACGGGCGTGACGGTGGACGGCAGCACCGCCATCATCACCCGGGCGGGCGCTTACCTGTTGAGCGGCAGTTTGACCGACGGGCAAATCATCGTGGATACACAGGATGACGCGATTGTGCAGCTTATCCTGAACGGCGTGGACCTGGTTAGCTCCAGCAGCGCGCCGATTTATATCCGCAACGCCGAAAAAGCGGTCCTCCTTCTGGCTGAAGGCAGCAGCAACACCGTGTCAGATGCTTCAACCTATGTCTACGCAAGCGCGGAGGAAGACGAGCCAAACGCGGCCATCTTCAGCACGGCGGATCTGAGCATTGGCGGCAGGGGAACTTTGACTGTGACGGGCAATGCTAACGACGGCATTGCCAGCAAGGATGGGCTGGTGATTGCCTCCGGGACGATTTTCGTGACTGCAGCGGATGACGGCATCCGCGGCAAAGATTATGTGGTTGTGGAAGACGGCTCGATCCGCGTGGACGCGGGCGGCGATGGCATCAAATCGGACAACGAGGAAGACACCGCCCGCGGGTTTGTGTCCATCGCTGCCGGCAGTGTGGAAATCAAAGCGGGCGGTGATGCCATCTCGGCACAAAGCGACGTGATCATCACCGGCGGCGAGTTTAACCTGACCACGGCCGGCGGCAGCGCGGCCCGCATCGCCGAAACGCTCTCTGCCAAGGGCATCAAGGGCATCGTGAGCGTGGTGATTGACGGCGGCAACTTTATCATCGATTCGGCTGATGACGCGCTGCATTCCAACGGCGGCATCACGGTCAACAACGGCACATTCAACATCGCCAGCGGGGATGACGGCCTGCACGCCGATGCGACCCTGACAATTAACGGCGGCTTGTTTGACATCACCGACTCTTATGAAGGCCTGGAAAGCGCAGTAATTATCATTAATGCCGGCGACTTTCAGATCAACGCCAGCGATGACGGCATCAATGTGGCCGGCGGCATGGATGGGTCAGGCATGCAAGGACCGGGTATGCGCGGCGGCCCAGGCGCGCGTCCAGGTGGCGCCGCGCCGGATGTGTTCAATTACAACGGCAGCTACTACTTCTACCTGCGCGGCGGCACGATTGCCATCAATGCCTACGGGGATGGAATTGATATCAATGGGGCGGTGGAAATGAGCGGCGGCACCCTGCTGGTGAGCGGGCCAATCGAGCAAAACAACGCTGCGCTGGATTACGACGGCGGTTTTACAATGACCGGCGGCCTGCTCATAGCGGCAGGCAGTTCAGGCATGGCTATGGCGCCAGGAGCAAATTCCAGCCAGAATTCGGCGGCAGTCTTCTTCACCTCCACCCTGCCGGCTGGAACATTGGTCCACGTACAGAACAGCTCGGGTGAGGAGGTCTTCACCTTTGCGTCAGCCAAGGACTTCCAGTCGATTGTGTTTTCATCACCTTTGCTGGTGCAGGGACAAACCTATGATGTGTACGTGGGCGGCAGTGCGGAAGGCGCGCAGAGCGGCGGACTGGTCGAGGGCGGCACGTACACCCCGGGTGATTTGTACGGCAGCTTAACGGTATCAAGCGCAGTAACTCAGTTGGGAAGTGGCGGCGGATTTGGCGGCCGCGGCCCCGGCCCAGTCCCCAGGCCGTAACTGGAATTGGTAAGCAAGCGCGCCGCAGAAAAGCGGTGCGCTTTTTCACGGGTTGGGTATATACAAAAAATAAACCAATCCCATCCGGGCGCAGAGTATATTCAGTCCAACCACGACGCTAACGCGCCTGGTGGAGGATAACAATGGAACCAACAACATGGATGCCCGTTCGAAAACAGGAGCCATTCACGGAAACATGGCTGTCGCAAGCCGTGTCTGGCGGAAAACAAACATTGCAGGGTAAGCGGCTTGAGAGCATATTGGGCAGTTTTGATCCGATCAGCCTGGAGGAGATGGACGCGGTGGCGCTGCTAAACCGCATTGACACAAAATTTGTGCTCCAATTCGAGCAGCTGTTGCAAGCGTTAAGCGTGTTGCAGGTTGGATACCGCGTGCTTTCTGTTGCCGGGCAGCGCATCAACCACTACCGCACTTTATATTTTGATACCTGCGATTTTGATCTGTACAAAATGCATGTAAATGAACACGCCGACCGGTTCAAGGTCCGCAGCCGCGAGTATGTGGATTCGCAGCAGGCGTTCCTGGAGGTCAAGCACCGCACACGCAAGGACCGCACGGTCAAAAGCCGCATTCCCACCGGCACACCGGCCGTCTGGATTGATGCTGCCGCCCGCCGTTGGCTGAAGGATGTGTTTCCTTACGACAGCAGCGCATTGGAACCCAAACTGTGGAACACTTTCACGCGCATCACGCTGGTCAACCGGGCGCTTTGCGAACGCGTCACGCTTGATGTGGATCTAACGTTCTTTAATCTCAACCGCTGCACGCGCCTGGATGGGATTGCTGTGGCGGAGGTAAAACAGGCCAGCCGTGATTGTCCATCAGACTTCATGGCGCAAATGCACGCGCTTAAGGTGCGCCCGCAAGGCTTTAGCAAATATTGCATTGGTGCTTCTCTGCTGTACGAAAACGTAAAAAAGAACAGTTTGAAGGCCAAACTGCTCTGGCTGGAAAAAAATTGTTTGGGAGTTCAACATGAGTGATCTGTCAAGTTTTCTATTGGGATTCGCCTTTAATTTTGCGGTGGCGGTCCTGCTTGTGCGGTTTATTTATTATCCCTCTACGCATAATAAGCGCTATGTGTTCACCTTCCTGGCTTTCAACACCATGATCTATTTTGTGTTGAGTTTCCTGACCAGCATTGAAATCGGCATTGGTGCGGGCTTTGGGTTGTTTGCCATCTTCACCATCCTGCGTTACCGCACCGATCCCATTCCCGTGCGTGAGATGACATATTTGTTCGTGATCGTTGCCCTGCCGGTGATGAATTCCTCCACGGCCAAAAGCGACCTGTGGCCGCAGCTTATCGCTGCCAATTTGATCATCGTGGTGATCTTATATGTGCTGGAAAAAGAATGGGGTTTTCGCTTTGAGGCTTCCAAACGGATTGTGTATGAAAAGATCGAGTTGATCCGGCCGGATCGATACGACGAACTGAAGGCAGATTTGGAGGAACGCACAGGGTTGAAGATCAAACGTGTGATTGTTGGCAAGGTCAATTTCCTGCGGGATACAGCCGAGCTGGTGGTTTACTATGACGACGTGGCCCAGGAAGGCTGGCTGAACGCGGGCGATCCGGTGGCCGTGCTTTACAACGGGGAAGACGGAAATAACTGATTGTTTTTATCCCTGTTTTCAATCATGACCTTTTTCTCCTCCTAAGGTTTTGAAACGCGGCGGGTTATGCGCTTATCCGTTTCGCGTTTTGAACGGCTAAACCTGAAAGGCTGGTTATAATCATCTTATGACACGCAAAATATTGGTGGTGGACGACACCCGTAATGTGCAGTTGATGATCGGTGATTTTCTGAGCGGGCAGGATTTTGAAGTCCTGACAGCTTCGGATGGGCGTGAGGCCTTGGAAGTGGTGCGCCGTGACGATCCCGATTTGATTCTACTGGACATCATGATGCCGACGATGGACGGTTATCAATTCATCAGCCAGTTGCGGCGCGAGTCGAGCGTCCCGGTCATTATGATCACCGCCCGCCAGCAGGAAGCCGATATCATCCGTGGTTTTGATCTGGGCGCAGATGATTACATCACCAAGCCGTTTCGGCTGCGCGAGCTGCTGGTGCGCATACGTGCCGTGCTGCGCCGGGCTGGGCCGCGCGAAGAAAAAAAACCCTTGCTGGCAGTCGGCGATCTGACATTGGATTCGGCCAAGCACGAGGTTCGGAAAAACGGGCAGCTGTTGGAACTCACACCGCTGGAATTCCAAATCCTGGAAATGCTGATGCAATCTCCTGGAAAAGTGATCCGCCGCGTGGATTTGTCGATGGGATTGATGGAAAACGGTTACACCGGCTCGGAATCGACGATTAAGATTCACATTCGCAACCTCCGCTTGAAACTGGATGATGACCTGGAGCAGCCGAAATACATTGAAACCGTGTTTGGAATTGGATACCGCTTTCTGGAGGCGGCTGAATGAAACGGTCTTTGCAGATCAAGCTGATCCTCTCATACCTGGCGGTGGCATTGATCACCGTGTTGGTAGTCTCAGCGTTGATCCGGCTGACCTCCGGGCAGTCGTTAATGAACCTGGTGGCTGACCAACAAACTGCCAAGTTGAAAGAGGACGTGCAGGTCTATTACGCGGCCAACGGCAGCATGGAAGGTTTTTTTGACTTCTTCATCCAAACTGAAACAGGCCGGCCGCGCCCCGATCAACCTGACACCCCCGACCAACCAAAACCCGAACCAGCAGTGCGTGGTTTCAATGGATTGGTGGATGCTGAATACCGCACTTTGATCCCATTCTTTGGCTATGATATTGGTGATGTGGTTCCGGCGGATCAATTGAAAAATGCTGTTCCGGTCGAAGTGGACGGCCAGCCAGTGGCCTGGATTCTGCCGGATACCAAGCTGCAATTCAAGCTGAGTGCCGAGGAGGAGCTGTTTCTGAAGCGCACCAACCTGGCGATTGGGCTGGCAGCGCTGGCGGCCATGTCTGTAGCTGTTGGAATGGGCTTTTTCCTCTCGCGCAAGCTGGTCAAACCCATTCGCCGGCTCACGAAGGCCTCGGAAGCACTGGCGGAGGGCGAGTTGCAGCAGCAGGTGCCAGTCACCTCGCAGGATGAATTGGGCCAATTGACGGCAACATTCAACAAAATGAGCGCTGACCTGTATCTGGCTGATCAACAGCGCAAACGCATGACCGCGGACATCACCCACGACCTGAGCACGCCGCTGCAGATCATTTCCGGCTATGTCGAGATGCTGGAAAACCAAGAAGTTACGCTGACCCCTCAGCGTATCGAGATCATCAAAACTGAGATTGATCATCTGCGCCGCCTGGTGGGCGACCTGACCACCCTTGCCCAGGTGGAAGCCGGCGGTTTGGATATTCAACTCAATCTGGTGCAGCCGTACACGCTGCTGGAACGTACCTATCAGGCGTATCAACCGATTGCGGCGCGCCATGGAATCAAATTGAGCCTGGATGTTCCAGACGGGCTGCCGCAGATCCGCGTCGATGAAGGCCGCATGCAGCAGGTGTTAAAGAACCTGCTGGAAAACGCGCTGCGCTATACGCCAAAGGACGGGATGATTCAAATCAGCGCGGCGGAAGCTGGCGGGAAGGTGCAAATCAGCATCTGCGACAACGGCACCGGGATTGAGCCGGACGACCTGCCATACGTATTCGACCGGTTTTACCGGGCTGATAAAGCTCGCGGCGGCAATGCTGGCAAGATGGGGCTTGGCCTGGCAATATGCAAGGCGTTGATGACTGCCATGGGCGGCAAGATCACGGCGCAGTCGGCTGGCAAGGATCAGGGCACAACCATCCTGCTGACCTTTGACGCCGCGGCAGACGTTTAGACCGCATGAGCACAGCTGCTTGCTGCGGGATGTTGTACCATTTGCAAAAGTAGGGTATAACCGTGGATGCATTATCCTGCCAGGGAATCCCCGGTATGGTTATAAATCCGGAGGGTTGTCGCGCATGGAAGTATTCCATTCTTAGAAAGTGAATCATTTACATGTCTGAGTCAAAATCATTGCAGCGTGAGAACAACCAGGCCCTGGCCTGGATTATCCGCCTTCTGAAGGGCATCCTGATCGGGATCGGTTTTATAACGCCGGGGCTTTCAGGCGGAGCGCTGGCGGTGGTGTTTGGGTTGTATGAACCCCTGATGCGCTTCCTGGCCAACCTGCGCCACAAGTTCCTGCAGAACCTGCGCTTCTTCCTGCCGGTGGGAATTGGCCTTGGAATTGGCGTGCTGCTCTTTTCGGCAGTGGTGGATTATGCCTTCACCCACTTTGCCGCGCAGTTCACCTGGCTGTTTATCGGCTTCATCTCCGGCACCTTCCCTTCGCTGCTTAAAACCGCCGGCGAGCAAGGCCGCCGTCCGTGGCATTGGCTGCTCCTGGCAGGCATGGCCGCGGGCATTTTCTTCTTTCTGCGTTGGATGGAAACAGCCACCAATGTCACGCTGGCTCCTAATTTTGGCGTATGGCTGCTGAGCGGCGCGTTGATTGGCTTGGGCGTGATTGTACCGGGCATGAGTCCTTCCAATTTCCTGATCTACCTCGGGCTGTATCAATTAATGGCTGCCGGAATTAAGGACTTGAATTTTGGCGTGATCATCCCGCTGGCGTTGGGCGGGCTGGTGTGTGTGTTGGCCTTCTCGAGGCTGGCGGCCTGGCTTTTCAAGCGATTTCATACCATTATGTATCATCTGATCATTGGTATCGTGGTGGGTTCCACGCTGGCGATCATTCCAAAAGGTGTCAGCGGCTGGACGACCGCTGTGTGCGCGCTGCTCTTTGTACTTGGCGCGGCAGCCTCCTACGCGCTGGCGAAGTTGGATGAAAAATATCCGCACGAATCGTTGTTTTAGCATAAGCAGGGTGCCTGGGAATAAGAACGAAGTGCTGTCCAAAACAGGACAGCACTTCAGCATTTAATTGGCGCACTCAGGTTTCGCAGAAGGATGATACGGAATGGTGGCAAATGCAAATTAGCGAAATCGGCGAGTGATTTGATCTCATCCGTATAATGATTCAAATGAGAATTTTCCGGATTTTATCAGGAGGTTACAGGTGAACCGAGATCAGGTGCTGCTGAAACTTGAAAAGGCATGGAATGCGTTTTGCGAATCGTATGCTGGTTTACGCTCGGAACAGATGTTGCTGCCGGGGGTGATGGAGGATTGGTCAGTCAAAGACCTGATCGCGCATGTGAGCTGGTGGGAAGAGGAAGCGTTAAAACACCTGCCGCACATCCTGCAAGGCAAGCGGCCGCCGCGCTATTCGTTGCTTTACGGCGGGATTGATGCATTCAACGCACAAATGACCGCATTGAAACGCACATTGACCCTGGAAGAGGTGCTGCACCAGGCCGTTGAAACTCACCGCCGGCTGGTTAATTATCTTGCCACTGTTCCAGATGATGTTTTTGCGCACGAAACGCGCTTCCGACGCCGGTTGCGCCTGGATACATACGGCCACTACCCGATTCACACCGCTGCCATTTGGTCGTGGCGGGATTATATGGAGCTAGAGTAATCTGAAAACTGCCGTGCGTCCGAACCCTATCGGCACGGGGATGAGAACCATCATTGGATAAAAATGGAGAAAACGCAGGGGTGATCCCCTCTGCGTTTTCTGGCATCTCACCAGGTGGCTGCGCTTTGCGGTTTATGCCCTCTTGCAAACAGAAAGGCGATGACTGCACCAAATGCAAAGCCGCCGATGTGCGCCCAGAAAGCCACGCCGCCCACATCCGGGCCGCCCAGAGAAAGCACGCCGCTAAAGAGTTGCAGGATGAACCACAATCCCAGTAGAATGCTGGCGGGAACCAGCGTGAGGCGCATGAAGAAGCCAATCGGGATAAAGGTGAGCACACGGCTTTGGGGGAAGAGCACCAGGTAAGCGCCCAACACCGCGCCGATCGCGCCGCTGGCGCCAACGGTGGGGATTTGCGAGCCTGGATTGGTGACGATGTGCGCCAGCGAGGCCGCCACGCCGCCCGCCAGGTAGAAGAGCAGGTAATTAAAACTGCCCATGCGGTCTTCTACATTGTCGCCAAAGATCCACAAATAAAGCATGTTACCCAGAAGGTGTGCCCACCCGCCGTGCATGAACATGCTGGTGAAGATATCCCGAATATCGCCCAGGTCGATGCTGGTGGTAAAGGAAGCCGGGATCAGGGCAAATTCGTACACCAGGGCTTCCTGGTTGGTGCCAGACGTCAGGAAGAACAAAAAGACGAGCACGTTTGCAGCAATCAACAGGTAATTCACGATGGGTGTGTGCCGGGTGGGATTCTGATCGCTAATCGGGATCATAGGGTCTCCTCCTTGGGTCTTGCACAGATTGTAGCAGAGATTGGAGGTGTTTTGTCAAAAGAATGTGCGCTATTTCCCGCCAACCCATAACCGAAAACCAAAACCCGGTAGAGTAATCTTTTGCGGGAGCAGGCCAGTTTCTCTGCGGAAAAGATCTGTCATGGCGTGGTTGGCCAGTTGTGCCGGCAAATCAATAATTTGAGGTTGCGAGCTGGCGTTGATGGCTGCATATACATGCTCATCGCCAGCAGATTTTTTGAATAGTAGCGTGTTAGCCTCCGGGTTGACGTTCAGCCAATCGATATCAACCGACCTGAAGGACGCATGCGCTGCGCGCATAGCGATCAATTGTTGCACGAATTTCTGCAAGTCCACATTTTGCGCGCCGTTCCACGGATAAGGAGCGCGGTTGTGCTGCCCATCGCCGGAAAGGCCCGATTCTGAGCCATAGTAGATGCTGGGCGAGCCTGTGAAGGTCATGAGCAGTACATAGGCCAGTTGGACTTTATCCAGGTTGCCGCCGCAGATGTGCATGATGCGGGCAGTGTCGTGGCTGTCTAACAGGTTATACATCACTTCAAGAACGTTTTTGGGGTAGCTGACCAGCAACTGGTTAATCGCATGTTGAAATTGGCCGGTGTCGAAGATCTGGTCAACCGTTTCAGGCGTGCCCAGCAGATTCCAGATGGGGTAAGCGAGCTCATAGTTCATCACGGCGTCAAATTGATCGCCCATCAGCCAGGGATAGGAGTTATCCCAATTCTCTCCCATGATATAGGCATCTGGTTTGATGCCTTTGACCAGCTTGCGAAACTCGCGCCAGAAATCATGCGAGACCTCGTTGGAAACGTCCAGACGCCAGCCGTCCACATCGCAGGTTTCCATCCAAAAACGGACCGCGCCGAGCAGGTGCTCACGCACGAGCGGGTGGGCTGTGTTCCACTTGGGCATGCGTGGTTCAAAACCGAAGGTGCGGAAATTGAGCTTGCCGTACAATTCTGGCGTCAGACGCGGCAATTCGTCGTCCTGCAACTCAAAATTAATCACCGGTTCCCGGTCGATGTAAAAACAGTCAAAGTATCGCGACTTCCGGCCGTGTCTTAACACATCCTGCCAGAAGGGGTGCAGCCAACCGCAATGGTTGAAAACAGCATCCAGCATCACGCGCATGCCGCGCCGGTGAGCCTGATGGACCAATTCATCAAGCTGCTCGTTGTTCCCAAAGGCGGGATCAACATGGTAATAATCGGTTGTGTCGTATTTGTGTGAGGATGGTGATACGAAGATGGGTGTCAGGTACAGGCCGGTGATTCCCAACGCCTGGATATTGTCGAGATGTTCGAGGATGCCTTGCAGGTTGCCGCCAGCAAAACGATCAACGCCTTCGTCGGCTGCCGTTTCCCATTTGCTGCTGCCGCCGCGCGCGTACCGCTCTGGAAAGATTTGATACCAGACGGTATCTTTAACCCAGGCCGGCGCCCTGAAGGTATCTTCAACGTTGAGATAGGGGAAATTGAAGAATAACAGTGATTTGTGCTGGAATTCGCTCTGCGTTTTCAGGTTGTAGAATCCACGGCTGCCGTAGAGGATCTGTTCGCCCCCGGCGTTCAGGATGAAGGCGTAACGGATTCGGAAAGTGGCCAGGGGTAGTGCGATGAACCAGTAATCATGCAGGTTTGTGGAGTAATCTTGGCGCATGGGCAGGCGAAATTCGGCGTCGCGGTCCCACTCCCAGACCTCCGGGTTTTCTTTTGTGGGCTTCCAACTGAAAGGATCACCGCCAATCAGAGTCACCGACTGGACGTCGCCGCGCGCGGTTCGCAGGCGTAAATGGACAGTATTGGCGTCATAGGCATAAGCGTAGTGGGATTTTGGTTCGTGGAAAACGGCAGCCAGATTCATGGAACACCTGCTGTAATGCGAGCATATAGTTGACTGGTAAACTAAACTGAAAATACTATAAAACAAAATCGTTTATATGTCAACTATAAATTAACACGCACCCCGGCCGGTTATTCGTGCGGGCGCAGCATGGCTTCAAGGCGGCGGTTGAACCGCGTCAGGATGCGCTCCAGCGAGTCAATTTCGTAGAGTTCCAATCCTGAGAATCGTTGTTCAAGGTGCGCATGATACTCGCCGCGCACATTATTGAGCAAAGCTTTCCCGCTTTCAGTGAGCATGTGTCGAACAGCTCGGCCGTCCATTGAATCGGCCCGCCGCTGCAGCAGGCCTTCAGCTTCCATGCTTTTCAAGATGCGCGTCATGTTGCCCTTGGTGCACAATAGTCGCTGGCTCAGCTCGCTGAGCGTGAGGTTAGGTGATTGATCCAAATGCACCAGAGTGTAATAACGGGTGATGCCCAGCCCGAATCGATCAAAAAAACGTTCGTCACTATCGTTCATCAGCAATTGGGTGGCCGTCAGGATGGCGTTGACTTCTTCCAATTCGTTCATGTATTCCCCTCAACCAATGGATTGTTTATAAATCAACTATATAGCATATCTGAAATGCAGTCAATGCGGCTTGACAGAATGTCCGCAGAATGTCCGTTATTTGTCCGAATCCTGATTGAAAAATCAAAAAGCGATCTATATAATATTTTTTACATGCTTATGATATCCGTATGGCTCTGCCGTATTTCACGATTCGACTAACTCCCGATTTGAATTAACCAAAAGGCGATGATGATATTGCCTTTCTGTTGGAATGCACAGTTTTTATTGGCGCAATCTTCCTGTGATCCCAAAGTGGATCTGATCAGTTTTATCTAAAAAAGAAACAGGAGGTGTCAGACCAAAACGTTACCTCGTCCAAGCGCTGAAGATCAGGTGCTACCACCTTAATCACCTATCTACCAAGAAGGAGAACTGAAATGAGCAAGAAGCCGCAACGTTTAATTTCTGTGTTGATTGCCGTATTGGTCCTGGGCAGTATGCTGCTCTCGGCCTGCGGCACCGCCACCACCACCGCTCCCTCCATTGAGGGCAAGCTGGCTGTTGGCATCGTCCTGCCGACCAAAGACGAACCGCGCTGGGTGCAGGATGAAACCCGCTTCAAGGACGCCCTCAAGGCTGCTGGCTATGATGTGGAAATCCTCTTCAGCCAGGGTTCTTCCGCCAAGGAAAAAGAGAATGTCGAAGCCCTGATCACCAAGGGGATCAAAGTCCTCATCATTTGCCCGCAGGACGGTGATGCTGCCGCTGCCGCCGTCGAAGAAGCCCGCAAGGCTGGCGTCAAGGTCATTTCCTATGACCGCCTGATCACCAGCACCGATGCTGTCGATTACTATGTGACCTTTGACAGCGTGGCTGTGGGTGCCAAACAGGGTCAGTATTTGGTTGATCATGCCTCTGGCAAGGGGCTGCCGCTGTACCTGTATGCTGGCGCTGCCTCTGACAACAATGCGTTCCTGTTCTTTGAAGGCGCATGGAGCGTTTTGCAGCCCAAGATCGCCGATGGTACGTTCGTGATCAAGAATTCGAGCGAAGCGGTTGCCCTGCAGGACAAGGCCACCCTGACCCGCGACGAAATGAGCAAGATCATCGGCCAGATCACCACCAACTGGGATTTCAACACCGCCAAGAACCTGGCAGAATCCAACCTGACGGTTGCCACCGCGGCTGATAAGGGCGAAGTCTTCATCCTGGCTCCGAATGACGGCACTGCCCGCGCCATTGCAGATGCTTTTGCTGCTGATAAGGACGTAACCAAGTACTGGGTTACCGGTCAGGACGCCGAAAAGGCTTCTGTGCAGTACATCATTGATGGCAAGCAATCAATGACTGTTTTCAAAGACGTCCGCACCCTGGTCAAGGATGCCATCACCATGGCTGTATCCCTGCTGAAGGGCGAGACAGTTGCCACCACCGGTTCCTATGACAACAAGAAGATCCAGGTGCCGGCCAAACAGTCCGAAGTGATTGCTGTGGATGCTTCTAACGTCAAGTCTGCCCTGATTGACTCTGGTTACTATTCAGCCAGCGACTTCACTGGTCTGAAGTAAGAGGGTGTAAGCTGTGACAAAACAGGAATAGTGATGGCATTCCCATCACTATTCCTGTATCCTGTTAGAAAACCTGGAGCTGAAAACGCTATGACCCCTCCAATTTTAGAGATGAAGAATATTACCAAGGAATTTCCTGGCGTAAAAGCTCTAAACAATGTGAGCTTCAGTGTTCAAAAGGATGAAATCCATTGTCTGGTGGGCGAGAACGGTGCGGGCAAATCGACCTTGATGAAGGTGTTGAGCGGCGTTTATCCATACGGCGATTACAGCGGCGATATTGTTTTTGAGGGCGAAGTACAAAAGTTTCGTGGCATTCACGACAGCGAAAAAGCGGGCATAGCCATTATTTACCAGGAATTGGCATTGGTGCCCGAAATGACCGTTTACGAAAATATCTTCCTGGGACACGAGATCCGAAAAGGCGCGCTGGTTGACTGGAACGAAACTCTCAAACGCGCTGCAGAAATGTTAAAAAAAGTAAAACTGGATATTAATCCCACCGTCAAGGTCAAAGACCTGGGTGTGGGCAAGCAGCAACTGGTTGAAATTGCCAAGGCATTGAGCCGGGATGTAAAGTTGTTGATCCTGGATGAACCCACGGCTGCCCTGAATGAGAACGAAAGCGAAAACCTGCTAAATTTGATTCGAGATTTGAAGAAACAGGGCGTCACCTGCATTTTGATCTCGCATAAATTAAAAGAGGTGATCTCCATTGCGGATAAGGTGACGGTGCTGCGCGACGGTCAGACCATTTGCACATTGGATGCTGACTTGGGGCAAGTGAGTGAAACTGTGCTTATCAAGAACATGGTCGGCCGCGAGATCGACAATATCTACCCCAAGCGCGAGCATGTAATCAGCGATGAGGTGGTGCTGGAAGTGCGTAACTGGAATGCCTATAGCCCGATTGTTGAACGGGATATTCTTAAGGACATCAATTTTAATGTTAAGAAGGGCGAAATCGTTGCGTTTGCCGGCCTGATGGGTTCGGGCAGGACAGAACTGGCCAAGAGTCTGTTTGGCAATCCAGATGGTTTCCGCATTCACGGCGAGATTATCCTTAAGGGGAAAAAGGTAGTCTTCTCCAACCCGCATGATGCGATTAAAGCCGGACTGGCTTATGTCACTGAGGACCGCAAGGGCAATGGTTTAATTTTGATCCAGGATGTGAAGCAGAATATCACCCTGGCCAACCTGCAGGAAATTGCTAAACGTTCCATTGTCAATTCAAACGTTGAAGTGAACGTGGCGAATGAATACCGCATTTCATTAAATATCAAAACGCCCAGCGTGGAGCAGCGCGTTTCTAACCTGAGCGGCGGAAATCAGCAAAAAGTGAGCCTGGGCAAGTGGCTGTTTGTGAAGCCGGACATCCTCATTCTGGATGAACCTACGCGCGGCATTGACGTGGGTGCAAAATACGAAATTTATACAATTATGAACCGGCTTGTCGAGCAGGGGATGAGCATCATCATGATTTCATCCGAACTGCCAGAGGTGCTGGGGATGAGCGACCGAATATACATCGTTTCCTCCGGAAGGATCACCGGCGAATTGCCCATCGGAGAAGCGACGCAAGAAAAGATTATGAGTCTGGCTACAAATTAGTAAAACGGGGAGGGATACGATGAGGCTTTTTAAGAATGCTTCTGCAGTGTTGCGCGCAAACATCCGTGAGTACGGCATGTACATCGCGCTATTCGTCATTATGGCGATTTTCACCATTCTGACAGATGGTGTTTTCATGTCTTCCCGCAACATCAGCAACCTGCTGAACCAAACCGGCTATATCGCCGTGCTGGCGGTGGGTATGACCCTGGTGATTGTCATTCGGCATATTGATCTATCGGTCGGTTTTCTGGCGGGCTTCCTGGGCGCGGTGGCTGCCATTGCCATGGTCTTCTGGAAGTTGCCTGTTGCCGTGGTGATCCCGATGGTGCTGGCGATGGGCGTGGTTGCTGGCCTCATTACTGCCCTGCCGGTGGCCAAGTTGGGCATCCCTTCCTTTGTGGCTTCACTGGCCGGCTGGTTGATCTATCGCGGCGCGATCCTGCTCGTGACCGAAAGCACCGGAACAATCGTTGTGCCCAATCAGACATTCAACGCCATCGGCAATGGTTTTATCCCCGATTTACCCGAAGCGCTGCGCATCCCCGGCCTTCACACCTTGACCTTGATCCTTGGCCTGCTTGCAATTGCACTCTACATCGTGAGCGAAATTCGCAGCCGGCGCACCAAGCAGGCTTATCACTTTGAGGTCCTGTCGCTGGAATTGTTCATCCTCAAGTTGGTCATCATATCAGCGTTGGTGGGGTATCTCACCTGGGTGCTGGCAGGTTATCAGGGTCTTTCCTGGACACTGGTTATCGTGCTGGTGGTGGTGGCTGTCTATCATTTTGTCACCACGCAGACGGTGTTGGGGCGGCACATCTACGCTGTGGGCGGCAACCCCGAGGCTGCCGAATTGAGCGGCATCAGCGTGCCGCGGATTATTATGATCACGTTTGGCTCCATGGGTTTCCTTTCGGCGCTCTCGGGCATTTTGTTCACAGCCCGTCTGCAGTCTGCCACCATGACGGCAGGATCGCTGTTTGAATTGGATGCGATCGCTGCGGCTTATGTGGGTGGCGTATCTGCGGCTGGCGGCGTGGGTAAAGTGACTGGCTCTTTACTGGGCGCCGTGGTGATGCTGTCGCTGACCAGCGGCATGAACCTGATGAACATTGGCATTGCTTACCAGTATGTGGTGCGCGGGCTTGTGCTGGCGCTGGCTGTGATCTTTGATGTAGCCACCCGTCGCAAGACAAAATAAGCCCATAAAGAATTCAGCACCTGCTCCACGGGAATAACCGTGGAGCAGGTTTTGTTGTTCTTATGAATTTGGGCCAGTTCAGGTCAAAGGAGGAGTACGGAACCGATCATTATTTCGTACAATATGTTTGGGAAGTGGCCGGGAATTATCACTGTCGGTATTTAAATTCTGCGCACGATGAGGAGATGCCATATGTTCTCCGAATTAGACCCTCAAAGCTCTCCCATGGAGGCTTCTCCTGACGGTGAAAAGGCACCTCAGGAATCGGTAGCCCGCTTTGCAGATGTGGAGACTCTGGATGACTGGAAACTTGCTGTGCGTATGTATGCCCAGGTGGTCAAGCGGCGCTCTGCAGAACTGGCGTTAATCAATAGTGTGCAGGAAGGATTGTCTTTTCAATATGATATGCAGACCATCTATAACATGGTGGGCGACAAGTTGCGCGATACGTTTAACGCGCAGGTTGTGATGATTTCGCAATACGATCCGCAAACCGACCGCATCTGGCATCATTATGCCATCGAACGCGGACAACACCTTCAGATCCGAGGTTGGCACCCGATTGATAGTTCGCGCAAGTTGATCGTGCAAACGCGAAAAGCGGTGATGTACAACTTTGATGACCTGATGAACCTGGTTGCGGCTGGACGAATGCGCGTCATTCCGGGCACCGAAATGCCACACACCTGGCTGGGTGTGCCCATGCTGGTGGGCGGTGAGGTTCGCGGGATTGTCAGCCTGCAAAACCTGGACATCGAAAATGCTTTTTCTTCTGCGGATATCGAATTGCTGACTGCGCTCACCAACAGTATGAGTGCATCGTTGGAAAATGCACGCCTTTATAATGAAACGCAACGCCTTTTAAAATTATTGGAAGGAGAGATGGAAATTGCTCGCCAGACGCAGCAAAGCATCTTACCAGCCAGATTGCCTGCGGCGCGGGGATATGATTTTGGTGCTTTGATGATCCCTGCGCGGACAGTGTGCGGCGATTTTTACGACTTCATTCAAATTGATCGGAATCGGCTGTGCATCGTGGTTGGCGATGTGTCGGACAAAGGATTGCCCGCGGCGCTGTTTATGGCGCTCACCTTCAGCCTGGTGCGTGCCGAAACCGGTAAGACTGGCGATCCGGCTCGCATCTTGCAAAGCGTCAACCGATACCTGCTCAATATGAACACGGCGGGGATGTTTGTTACTTTGTTGTTGGGAATTCTGGATTTTGCCAGCGGAAAATTAGACTACTGCCGGGCTGGTCATCTGCCCCCGCTGATCCTGGATGGCTGCGGTGAGTTTGTGAATGTGCCGGTTTCAAACGGCCAGCCGTTGGGTGTTTTGGAGCATCTTCAAATCGATCGTCAAGAAGTGCAAATCCCGGCTGGTGGGATGATGCTGTTGTTCAGCGATGGTTTGACGGAAGCGGTCGATCCGATGGGGCAGGAATATGGGCTGGCAGCGGTGAAATTGAATCTGGCGGCAAATCGTATGAAACAACCAGCCGAAATTTGCGCTTCGCTTTGGGAAGCTGTTCGATTGCACAGCGGCGAGCAGGGACACCAGGATGATTTCACCACCGTGGTGATCAAGCGCAGTTAAGCCATGTTACGGACTTTTCTGGCAGTAGCCGCCTCGAATTGCCTGCTCTAACTCACTTAGGTTGTGTATTTCCATCGAACATTCCATGTATCGTGTACCAATATCATAGGTTTCATGCGCATCGCTGTTGTATACGCATGGGATCCCATACTGTGCAGAGAGTTCTTGCTGGCGCTGATCGTCCTCTGTATATGAGCTTCGCCAGCATTCCATGGCATCCAACCCGATGCTTACAAGTTCGTTTTCATCGAACCGCCATGGGAGAAGAAAAGGGTGTGCTGCGATGGCTAACCCGCCCTGGGCATGAATGGCAGCGACAATGTCTGCATAGGACTGCTGGGCCGAAACGGGGCCGCTGAGCCCTAAGCCGAGAATGTGTTTTTCCGAGGATACTTCCTGACCAGGCAGGCAAACCAGGCGGGTTTCATTTCTGCAAGCCTCAGCCACATCCTCGCACCACACATGATCGGTCATCGCAATTAAATCGATTCCAAAGGCCAACGCAGTCTGGATCATCTCTTCATACGTATTGTCGCCATCCGAACAAACGGTGTGCACATGCAGATCAATTAACCAGGCATCTGAATCAGACGATCTTGGGGTGGTTGTTGGTGTGTTGGAAGGCTCGGGGGTGAATGTGGCCGTTGGAGTGTTTGTGGGGGGCAGAGTTGGGGTGGGGGTTTCGGTTGGAGTAGGGGTTTCGGTTGGGGTAGGGGTTTCGGTTGGGGCGGGCGTTTGGGTGGAAGTAACTGTTGGCGTGAGGGTGGCCGCTGGAGTCAGGGTAAGTGCAGCATATGTTCCGGCAACTGCCCAGTCGAGTGTGGTGGCTAGGTTGGGCGCAGCAGCGGTGCATCCCGAGAGCATGACGCATATCAAGCAAACAAGAATAATTGCAGGAGCTTTTGGCATAAGTCTAAGACGCTCGATCCACAAAAGTAGTTCCACAGAGCATTATGCATTATAACGAAGGATTGTGGATGCAACCATTGCTCCAATTTTAAAAAAGAAAGCTATAAGAAAAGCTATTCTGGGGGATCCCAGAATAGCTCCAAATTTGTTGAAGAAAAATCAGCTTAGAATCGCGAGACGTTGACGAAAACCATTGGACGGCGGTGGGTTTCGCCGTACAGGAAATTTCCAACAGCCTGTTCCACGTCCTTTTGCAGGCTGCCGTTGGCGCGTGAGACGGTCTCGGTCACCTTCCGGCGCACGCCAGTGAAAATTTCCTCGGTATCTCGGGCGACGACAAAGCCCTTGCTGATGATCTCTGGTTCGCCCAGCAGGCGGTTGGTATCGTGTGACAGGCGTAGATTGACCAGCACAACGCCGTCGCGAGCGAGTGCTTCGCGCTCGCGCATCACCTCAGCGCTGACGTCGCCAACGCCGGTGCCATCTACGAAGACGTAGGAGCTTGGCACGCGGTCGCCCAAACGCATTTCACCATCAATGAATTCCAGCACCTGGCCGTTTTCCAGGGTGGCGATGTGATCGGCAGGAATGCCGACCATCTGGGCCAGCACGGCATGCTGCTTGAGGTGGCGGATCTCGCCGTGCATGGGGACAAAATAGCGCGGTTTGGTCAGGTGAAGCAGCAATTTCATCTCTTCCTGACTGGCGTGCCCGGAAACGTGCACCGGCGCAATGTTTTCATAAATTACATTGGCGCCGCGTTGGAAAAGGCGGTTGATGGTGCGGAAGACGTTTTCCTCATTGCCCGGGATGGGATGAGAAGAGAGCACGACTGTGTCACCGGGAATGATGTCAAACAGGCGGTTGGTGCCGGTGGAGAGCCGCCCCAGGATGGAGGAAGGCTCGCCCTGCGATCCGGTGCACATGATCACCACTTCGTCCTCGGGCATGCTGCGCGCCTGTTCAATGCTGACCATCAGATCATCTTGAATTTCGAGGTAACCCAGCTTGCGTCCAATACGCATGTTATCTTGCATGCTGGTGCCGACGAATGCCACCTTGCGATGAAAACGCTGGGCGGCATTGGCCACTTGCTGCATGCGCGAGATGAGCGAGGCGAAACTGGCGATGATGATGCGCCCTTTGGCCTGGCTGAATACCTGGTTGAAGGCACCGTCAATGACGCGCTCGGAGGGAGTCCAACCGGGCCGGTCGGCGTTGGTTGAGTCGGAAAGCAAGGCCAGCACGCCGCGCTGGCTGAATTCGGCCAGTTTGGCATAATCACTCGGCCAGTTGTCCACTGGAGTATGGTCGAACTTATAGTCACCCGAGTGAACGATCAAGCCGGCGGGCGTTTCAATGCCCAGGCCGACGCCATCGGGGATGGAGTGACAGACGTGAAAAAATTCCACCTTGAATGGGCCAATCTGTACGCTATTACCGGCTTGCACGGTGCGCAGGTCGGCCTTGTTGGCCATGCCGTAGCGAGCCAGTTTAGCTTCCAGCAGTCCAATGGTGAGCGGTGTGGCAAAGATGGGTGCCTGGATTTCCTCCAGCACATGATGAATGGCGCCAATGTGGTCTTCGTGTCCATGGGTGATGACAATGCCCGCCACCTTCGTGCGGTTTTGCTTGAGGTAAGTGATATCGGGGATGATGTAATCGATGCCGAGCATGTCGTTCTCGGGGAACATCATGCCTGTATCAACGACCAGGATCTGATCGTTATACTCATAGACCATCATGTTGCGGCCCACTTCCCCCAGACCCCCAAGGGGAATAATGCGTAGTTTGTTCGATTTCATAAGTTATTTCTATGCCTTATCAATTTCTAAAAGTGCAGTACAAAACACAGCCAGGCTGTGAACAGGTTCTGTTATCAAGGTTCGCAAAGAAAAAACCCCGCTGTGGAAACCAGCCGGGGTTTTAGGACAATCCAAAGGCTCGCGTGCCTGCATGAAACTGTGCTACTTCAACCTGCGACCGGTCACCCGGTATTTTTTGCTTGCTGAAAGGAATTCTAGCATAGTTTACGTTGTTTGTCAAAAAAAAGCTCAGTGCGCTCAACGTGAAGAGGCACGGCGAGCTGTGCGGCGCGGTTTTTCGGCATCGCCGATGCGGTAGGCCGGCATCAAGATCGCATAAATTTCGCAAAGACGGGTGTCGAGCATGCGCGAGCGGATGCGCGGATCGAGGTCTTCCATCTTGGAGGAAGTAGTGATAACAGTAGGCAGCCGGGCCATATAGCGGTAATTGAAGAGCTGGTAGAGCTTTTCGCGCGCCCACGGGCTGGCAGACTGCGTGCCGAGGTCGTCCAGGATGAGCAGTTGCGCATTTTTGACTTCCTCGAATCGGCGGTCGTAGGATACGGTGCTGCTGGGACTGAAGGCTGCTCGTAAATGGTCGAGCAAATCGGGCACCACCACAAAAATGGGCTCCTCGCCAAGCGCCTTGCGATAGTTGCCGATGGCCGCGGCCAGGTGTGTTTTGCCGCAACCGTAATCGCCCATCAAGACGAGCCAGCCGCGCGGGTTTTCTGCAAATTGCTGCGCGGCGCGGAAGGTAATTTCCAGGCTGCGCTGTCGCTCGGGATCCTGACGCTCGTATTCGCGCAGGCTGAAATTGCCAAAGGTTCGGTCGCTGAGCAACGGCAGCGATGAGATTTGCGGCTCAATCGAATCTTGCAGGGCGGTGCGGTAATCAGGAGCGTAGATGCGCACAGTCGTGACCAGATCGGCATCCTGCAGGCGAGAGCGAATGCGCCCATCAATCTCCTCAAGACTCTGATTGCTGGTGACGACCGTCGGGAGTTTGTTCACATAGCGGTGATTAACGATTTGATAGAGCTTTTCCTGTGCCCAGGCGGTGGCATTTTGAGTGCCCAAATCATCCAATACCAGCAGGCGGATGTGGCGAATTTCTTCAAAGCGCTCTTCAAAGTTGACATCCGGCGCGTCATAGGAAAAGCGCAGCCAATCCAACAGGTCTGGAACGGTTAGGAAAAGCGTTGGCACCCCCAATCCGACGGCGAAGTTGGCGACGGCAGCCGCGAGGTGGGTTTTCCCGCAGCCGTAGCTGCCGGTGAGAAAAAGCCAGCCAGATAGCGATTGCGCGTAGTTGGCTGCCTGGCTGAGTGCATATTCCAACGAGCGGATGTGCTGGTCGGCCAATCCCATGCGGCCCTGCGGCTTGAAGGTGTCGAAGGTCATACTCTCAAGGGCTTCCAGATTGCTCAGGCGGAAAAGGCGTTCGCGAGCAGCGCGTTCCACGTTGAGCTGGCGGCAGACGCAAATTTGCATCTTGCCGAAGTCGGGATGGCCCACTGGCAAGTCCTGGCGCACATAACCCAATCCGCCGCAAATCTTGCAGTTCGGGTCACCGGGTTGACTCTGGTGGAGGGCATCCTCAATGCTTGATGAAGTCACCGAATTCTCCTTCGATGTAGCGCCGGCTATCTTTTTCAGACTGTCTCCGATCTTCTTCATCGCGTCCTTTCTCCTGCCAGGATCGCAAGATGGCTTCAACGTAGCGCCAATTGCGGGCGTTGCGTTTGACTGCGATCCGGATGGCATCTTCAATCCATTGAATTGGGAAATCCCGTTCGGCGGCCTGCAAATCCTCGGCAATCAGAGGGGTCAATGGGCCAATGTTTTCCTCATACAGGCGAAAAATGTTCGGGCGTTCGTCTGCCAGGCCAGGCAGCGGGCGTGCGCCGGAGGGCGGCGACCACTCTCCGGCCTGCAGAGCTCGCACGGCCGCCCGCCCACGCGGCGAGTTGAGGAAAAAGAGTGACCCCTCGGGACTGCCCGGTTGAAGTTCGGCTCGCAGCAGCGTGCCGCGCAGCACGGCGCGTTCCAGCGAATCCTTCAGCACGGCCAGGGCATCCTCAGGCGAGCTGCCCAGCGATGCCATCCAGCGTTCATCCGCGCAAAGTTCTGCCAGGCTGGCGTACCGCGGACTGCCTTCCTGGCGTTCAAGCAGCCAGAAGATGTACAGCGTCACTTTTAGCTCGCCCAGGTGATCTATCTGCGGCAGCAGTTCGCTAAAAAAGGCTGCCGGGAGGCGGGTGAGGCGCGTTTTTCCATCGGGGAAACCGCCAAAAGGCATGGCTTAAGCCTCCTAACGGTACGGACCGGGCACGGTGGTGGCGTTTTCAAAACGCGCCAGGTTTGAGCGGAAGAACAGCTCGATGCCGGGGTGAGTGGGTCCATTGCGGTGCTTGGCTACGATGATTTCGGCCATGTTGGCGCGCGGACTGTCTTTTTCCAGCGCGTCGGGGCGGTGGATAAACATGACGATGTCGGCATCCTGTTCCAACGAGCCGGATTCGCGCAAATCAGAGAGCACCGGGCGTTTGTCGGTGCGCTGTTCCACCGCGCGCGAGAGTTGCGCGGCTGCCAGCACAGGGACGTTCAGCTCGCGGGCCAGAGTTTTCAGGTTGCGCGAGATGTAGGATACTTCCTGGACGCGGTTATCGTTGCGCGTGTCGCCGGTCATTAGCTGCAGGTAATCTACGATAATCAGGTCGAGATTGTACTCCAGGTGCAGGCGGCGGCACTTGGTGCGCAGCTGCATGGGGGTCAGGCCGGGGGTATCATCGAGCCAGATTTGGGTTGTGGAAAGGACTTCGATGGCATGGGTGAAGATTGGCCATTCGTTGTCAGAAAGTTTGCCGGTGCGCAGGCGCTGTGTATCCAGGCCGGTTTCTTGAGCAATGAGGCGTTGAACCAATTGTTCGGCAGACATTTCCAGCGAGAACATGGCCACATGTTTGCGGTGCTTTTGTGCGGCATTTTTGGCCACCGAGAGCATGAAGCCGGTCTTACCCATGCCAGGCCGCCCGGCGATAATCAGCAAATCAGATTTTTGCAGGCCGCCGAGGAGTTTATCCAGGTCGGTCAGCCCGGTAGGCACGCCAAAGATTTCATCGTCGCGCTGCGCCAGCTGGTCAACCCGGTCGTAGTATTCGCTCAGCACCTGCTGAATGGGTTGCACGTCGCGGCGGGCGCGGCGCTCGCTGAGCCCAAAGATGCTCTTTTCTGCTTCATTAATAATAGTGTCAACTGATTCTTGTTGGTTATAGGCCTGGCGGGCCAGATCATTGGCAGCCGCCAACATGCGCCGGCGCACAGCCTGTTCGGCGATAATTTTGGCGTAAGCTTCGGCGTGTAACGAGGTGGGCGTTTGGTTGAGCAGCGAGGTGATATATGCCGGGCCACCCACGTCAGCCAGTTGTTGGCGTTCTTCCAATTCGTGGCAGACAGTCAGGTAATCAATGGGCAGACGCTGATCGTGCAGGCGGATGAACGCTTCCCAGATCCAGCGATTGCGCACAATGTAAAAATCATCCGGTTGGATCTGTTGAGAAACATCGTAGAATGCCTCGGAATTGATGAGCACAGCGCCCAGTACAGCTTCTTCAGCCTCACGGTTGTGCGGCTGAGCCTGAAAATCGGTTGAGGGGGTTTCATCGACGGGCGGAGGAGGATAATCAGTCATGAACATTTCTCATCATTGACAGAGGAAAATTAGCAGGGCGGATTGTTGCGGTGAAAAATCACCGGGGCTTTAAGATGAGCCCCGGCGGCGGAGAAGTTATTTTTCCGGTTCGGTTCCCCCCTCATCCGGTTCTTCATCCTGGTCGCCGGAGGTTTTGGAGAGATCATCCATGTTCAGGTTGGATAGAAAATCTTCAAAAACTGAGAGGCGGTCCTCTCCCTCGGGTTCTGCCGGGATGGGGGTGATCGGAGCTGCGCCTGATTTGGTATCCTGAATATTTTCTTCGGGGATTACACCGGCTGTGTCCATGACTTCGCGTGCGATCAGAATGGGCACGTGAGCCCGAACGGCCAGGGCTAGCGCGTCCGAGGGCCGTGAGTCAATGTTGATGGTTTCGCCATTGCATTCGACTACCAGATTGCCGTAAAAGACGTCCTCGCGCAGTGCCAATACTTCGACGCGGAGGAGGTGAGCGTCCAGGCTCTTCAGAACGTTCTTCAACAAATCATGCGTCTGCGGACGGGCAACTTCAATTTCTTGCAGCGCAATGGTGATGGCTTCGGCTTCGTAGGGACCGATCCAGATGGGCAGATAACGCTCGGCGTTCAACTCGCGCAGCACAACGATGCGCTGCTGGTTGGTCAGGCTTACCCGAACCGAGTCGATGACAACTTCAACCATCCTGGGCATAAGGTGACAACCTCCCTTGACGGGCTACTGGTAAATCGTATCAATATTCTAACACGGCGGTGAAAGGGATGCAACCAAAATGCTCCAATGGCTTCCTGCGCCAGATGCTATCTTAAAAAGCAAAATGTAATCATTAACATTTTTTAAGAGAGTAATCTACTAATCGTTTTTTAAGTTTAAGGTATAATACGAACACCTGAATAACATTAGTTGCACCACTCCCCACTTTTGCCCGCGTTTGTCCGGGGGACATCATGGCAGCGGAGTTGCTTTTCAGGCTAGCGGTTTTAATTTGAATAGTCATTTGCTGACCCAAAACGCCGGAGGGTCTAGACCATCCGGCGGTTTGTACTCTATACGTTTTTGAGCATTGTAGAGAATGTCATATTCAGACCGGTGGTGATGATGCCCATGACAGCCAAAATTCTACTCATCGAAGGCAAGCGCAATGACGGTCCTTCTTTTGTTGCTGGCTTGACCAAAAAAGGGTTTCAGGTTGAAACCTTTGCCAGTGGCAGCGCTGCATTGACACGCCTGCAGGAAAGCCGCCCCGATCTGGTGGTGGTTAACGCCGCTACTATGCGTACCAGTGGAAAGCGCATTTGCATGAGCTTGCGCCAGGAAGCACCTTCCCTGCCGATTGTGTTGATTTTGGACGAAAAAGCCGATCCACTCGAAAAAAATGATGCCAATGTAGTGTTAATTTTGCCGTTTACGCTGCAAAAGCTGCTCAACCGCATCAAGCCATTGCTGCCTGTCGAGCAGCGTTCGGTGCTGCGGGCCGGTCCGATCAGCCTTGATGTGGATCAACGCTGGGTGCGCTGCAGCGGACGACAGGCCAGCCTGACACCGCGGCTGGTGATTCTGTTGAAAATTCTAATGGAACAGCGCGGTGTGGTGATCGAGCGCGAAAAACTGTTCAGCATGGTCTGGGATACAAATTACACCGGCGACACACGCACGCTGGATGTGCATATTTCATGGCTGCGGCAGGCTGTGGAAGATGACCCGCGCCACCCGCGCTATATTAAGACTGTGCGCGGTGTTGGTTACCGTTTGGATGTGGATGAACCAGAGAAAACCCGCCCGCTGCCGCGCTGAGCCGGTTTGAACGAAAAGCGAATGTTAAATAATATTACGGTGGTCAGGCCAATTGGCCGGGATCACCGTTTTTTTAATCAAACCGGTGTCTGTTTTTGGCACCGTGTAATTTGATGATAGACGAGCGGTTATTTAATGAAAATCGGAAATGAAATATTTGAATGAAAACGGCGCCCCGCAAGGAGCGCCGTTTTGTTGATAAGTAGTTTTTGCTAGAACCCAAGACCTTTTACCAGAGCAAGCAGTAGGCCGCCAGCGATGACGCTGCCGAGCTGCCCGGCGGTGTTGGAGCCCATGGCATGCATGAGGATGAAGTTTGTGTAATCTTCTTCCTGCGCCATCTTCGCAGCCAGGCGGCCGGCCATGGGGAAGGCGCTGATGCCGCACGCACCGATGAGCGGGTTAATCTTATAGCCGCTCAGCACGCACATCAGTTTGCCAAAACCAAGCCCGGCAATTGTGTCAATGACGAAGGCCAGCAGGCCCAGCCCGAGGATCATCAGGGTCTGGTACTGAAACTGTTCGCCAGCCGGGGCAGCAGGGTTGAAGAGAAACGCCTCGGAGGTCATGGTTGCACCGATGGCCAGACCGAGAAACAGGGTGGAAATGTTGATGATTTCGTTCTGCACGGCCTTGTTCAGCCGGTCGACCACGCCGGATTCCTTGATCAGGTTGCCCAGCATCAGTGAGGCAATCAACGGCGCAGCATCCGGAGCAATCAGGCTGATGACCACCGTCACCACCACCGGGAAGATCACCACGGCGATCTTGGAAACCGGGATGGGCGCATATTCCATCTTGATCAGGCGCTCGCGCCGGGTGGTGAGCAGTTTCATGATGGGCGGCTGGATAATCGGAACCAGGCTCATATACGAATATGCCGCCACGGCGACCGGGCCAAGCATATCCGGTGCCAGCTTGGTGGTGACAAAGATGGCGGTGGGGCCGTCGATGGCGCCGATGACGCCAATGGAGGCTGCCTGCGGGATGTCAAAGCCCAGCAGGATGGCCAGCAGGAGGGTGGCGTAGATGCCAAACTGTCCGGCTGCGCCGAGGATGGCCATTTTGGGCATGGCCAGCAGCGGGCGGAAGTCGATCATGGCACCCACGCCCACGAAGATCAACAGCGGGAACAGTTCGGTCTTGATACCGGCGTCGTAGATGACCTTGAGCCAACCCTCTTCCTGGTAAGCCGACATGCCCAGATTGGCAAACACGCAGCCAATGCCTATGGGCAGCAGCAGCACGGGTTCGATTTCCTTGGCGACAGCCAGATAGACGAGCACGCAGCCAATTGCGATCATTACGCCGTCGGCCCAGGTGAAGCTGGCTAAACCTTTTGTGAGGAATTGAATGACCTGGGTGAAGTCCATTCCAGCTCCCTGTTATTCGCTGAATTCCACCAGCACCTGGCCGTGGCGGACATGATCGCCAACAGCCACTTTGATGGCAGTAACTTTGCCGGCGCGCGAAGCGCGGATGGCATTCTTCATCTTCATGGCTTCCAGCGTGCACAATTCTTCGCCTGAAGCAACATTTTGGCCTTCTTTGACCGCAATTGCCACGATGACGCCAGGGATAGGAGCGGTGACTGCATTGGCAGAGGTTGCGCCGCCGTTGCCAACGGATGGAGCGGGCGGGCATGGGGCGGGTTTTTCGATGATTGGGCGGGCAGGTGCGGCTGCGGGCGCAGCGGCAGGCGCGGGTGCAGCGGCAGGCGCGGCAGTGGGCGCCGGGGCAGCAGCAAACTGCTCATCCGGCCAGACCTCAAAGGTCTGACCTTCCACCGTTGCCAGCACCGGGCGGCTATTCAGGTCTGCGATTTCAACTTCGTATTCTTTGTCCTGGATTTTTACGCGAATGATCATGGGGTTAATTCCTTGTCGATTTGCGGTTGAACAGATTCAGCCGTTGGGATAGACGGTTGGCGCGATGAATGGATTGCCAGGAACTGGCCGATCCGGATTGCGATGAGACGACCAGTGCATTGCGGCGCGATTGCAGCGCAAGGGCAGCAGCCACGGCGGCAGCAGCAGCGCGTGCCAGTGGCTGTTGTGAGAGGCTGACGGCTACGGCCGCGGCAGCCGCCTGCTGGCGCAGCGCTTCTTCGGAAAGATCCGCAGGTGCAGGTGCGGCTGGTTCTTCGCCACTGTCAACGTCTTCACCGGCGCCAGATTCTTCACGGTCGGGGAAGAACCGGTTGGTGAGGCGCACCATGCCGTCCATCAACCCCCACAGCAACAGGAGCGCGATGAACACCAGGCCCATGCCGATGAGGGTGATCAATAACCCAGCAACAATATTTGACATATTCAGCGAGCCTCCGTCTTAGACCGGCATGTTGCCGTGCTTACGCGCCAGGGCGGTGACACTCTTGTCGCGCAGCGCCAGCAGCGCGGCGATCACGCGGGCGCGGGTTTCACGCGGCTCAATGACATCGTCCACATAGCCCTTGGAGGCGGCAGCGTAGGGATTTAGGAATTTTTGCCGGTATTCTTCTGTGAGACGAGTGCGCTCGGCAGCGGGATCGGCGGCGGCATCGATCTGTTTGCGGTAAAGGATGTTGGCCGCGCCTTCTGGGCCCATCACAGCGATTTCGGCGCTGGGCCAGGCGAAGTTGATATCGGTGCCGAGGTATTTGCTGCTCATCACCACGTACGCGCCGCCATAGGCTTTGCGCGTGACAATACTGATTTTGGGCACGCTGGCCTCGGAGTAGGCATACAGCACTTTTGCGCCGTGGCGGATAATGCCGCGGTGTTCCTGGTCAACGCCGGGCAAAAAGCCGGGAGAATCCACGAAGGTGACCAGCGGAATGTTGAAGGAATCGCAGAAACGCACGAAGCGTGTGATCTTATCTGCGGCATCCAGATCGATTGAGCCAGCCATGACGCTGGGTTCCTGAGAGACAATGCCCACGCTCATGCCGCCCATGCGTGCCAAGCCGACGATGGCGTTGCGGGCAAAACCGGCCTGCAGTTCAAGGAAAGAGCCGGCATCGACAACATGCTGGATGGCTTCATGCATTGAATAGGGCAGGTATGGATCAACCGGCACGAGATGGTTGAGTTCCTCGTCCATCCGGTTGGGGTCATCGTCGCAGGAGATGGCTGGCGGATTTTCGACGTTGTTGGCCGGCAGGTAGGAAAGCACGCGGCGGGTGAGCGCCAGGGCGTTCTTCTCGCTGTCAGCAGTCAGAGTGGCCAGGCCGCTGATGCAGTGGTGCGTCTGCGCGCCGCCCAGGCTTTCAAAGTCCACCACCTCGCCGGTGACGGATTTGATCACTTCGGGGCCGGTGAGGAACATGTAAGACTGCTTTTCGACCATGATAATCATGTCGGTCAATGCAGGCGAATAGGCCGCGCCGCCGGCGCATGGTCCCAGGATCAGGCTGATTTGCGGGACGATACCAGAATACAGCGAATTGCGTTTGAAGATCTCAGCATAGCCGCCCAGGCTGAGCACGCCTTCCTGGATGCGAGCGCCGCCTGAGTCGATCATGCCGATGATCGGCGCGCCGGATTGAACTGCCAGGTCCATCACGCGGCAGATTTTGTGGCTTTGCATCTCACCCAGCGCGCCGCCTTGCACGGTAAAATCCTGGGCATACACATACACACGCTGGCCGTTGACCAGACCGTATCCCGTCACCACGCCGTCGCCGAGGGTTTTTTCGGAGGGGTTGGTCTCGTCGTCGCGCATGGTGACAAAAGGCTCGGTTTCCTGGAAAGTGCCGGGATCCAGCAGCAGGTCAACGCGCTCGCGCGCGGTGAGCTTGTTCTTGGCATGCTGCTTGGCAATGCGGTCGGCGCCACCGCCCTGGCGGGCTTTTTCGCGCATGGAGCGCAGTTCAATAATTCGGGGATCTTCTTCGGGCATATCTGTCCTCTCTTCGAGAAGAACTAAGCGGTGTTGTGCGGGTACACCCGCAGCTTTCATTGTAATCAACTTCACAATATGCTGCCTGAAGCGAAAGGCATGTTTTTTCCTGATATTCATCCTGAATTGAAACGATTAATCTTATGATTGGGAGGTGGATGGAAGATAATTGCGATCTGGGTTTTGATTTACTCAAACGCTTAATAAGAGAACTCCCTGTGGGCGGTAATTGCCACAGGGAGTTCTGCATACGAATGGTTCAATTATCCGCCGGGGTTAACCCGGGTTGACGTGGGCACGATCGGTGTGGGCGTAGGTGTTCTGGTCCGTGTTGCCGTTGGCACAATCGGGGTGTTGGTCGGCGTGACAGGGGTATTCGTTGGTGGCCGCGGCGTGTTGGTCGGCGGCACCGGGGTATTCGTCGGTGGGGCCGGGGTGTTCGTTGGCGGTCGTGGCGTACTGGTCGGTGGCAACGGGGTATTCGTTGGCGGGATCGGCGTGTTGGTGCGCGTCGGCGTAATCGTCCGGGTGGGCGTGCGCGTGGGCGTCCGTGTGATGGATGGAATGGGCGTGATGGTGCGCGTTGGTGTGATGGATGGAATGGGCGTGTTGGTGCGCGTCGGCGTAATCGTCCGGGTGGGCGTGCGCGTGGGCGTCAGCGTGATGGTGGGTGTCCGGGTAATGGTCGGCGTCAACGTTCTGGTGGGGGTGCGCGTGATTGTTGGCGTCTGGGTCGGAGTGGACGTAATGGTGGGCGTCCGTGTTATGGTCGGGGTGCGTGTAATGGTGGGGGTGAGCGTGATTGTCGGCGTCCGGGTCGGTGTGCGCGTACTGGTGGGCACGGGTGATGGCGTGGGCGTAATCGTGCTAATGTCAGGCGGATCCATGGGGTAGAGATTGGCCTGTGGAATCACCTCGCGCGCAAGTTCATCTCCTGACCATTCCAACCTGGCGGTCGCGTTGCCGGTGCCTTCAAAGTAAGCCATCACCAAGGGGTTATCGTAGCGGTTGCAGGAGAGGTAAACCGGCGCGCTGGTATAGGTTTTGGCCGATTGGAAGAACCAGCCATTGATAATGGTGGCGCCGCTGACATTAACGCGGATACCGTCGTCTGCCGTGCCGTAAAAGGTGTAATAGCCCTCAACCGGCGGAACCACGTATCCAAGCCACATCACCTGGAAATTATTCGCCCTGATACTTGGATCCGGGCTGCCGGCTCCCCAATTAAAGTTGATGTTGGGATCAATCCGGTACATGACAAAATTGTTCCAGGCATCCTGGTTGTCATCGGTGTAGTATGTGCCGAGAATTCCGGTGCCATTATAGGAGCAGGTCTCTGGCGTGGCGGTGGGGGTCGCCGTTTCTGTTGCGGTGGAGGTGGCGGTTGGGGAAGGCGTAATTGTCGCTGTGGGGGTCTGGGTAACTGTAGGCGTCACCGTTACAGTCGGCGTTATGGTGGGGGGCAACGGTGTGTTGGTATTGATGGCGGCTTGACCGATGGCGCCGACCAGACCAGTCAACCGGTAGGTGCGGAACTTTTCAACGATGCCTTCGCGCTGCGCGCTGAGGCGGAGCGTTGACCAGGAATTTAAGATGGGGGTAATCAATGGGTGGCGGTACGTCAGAATGACGCGGACGCGGTCTCCAGGGCCTCCGGCATCATCGATAAAGCGGACGGAGGATGTGCCGGCTTCATTATCTTGCCGGCACAGCACCGGGTAGCGGTCGCGGTCTTCAGCAGTATTGCCGTCATAATAATACGGATTTGAGTCGAGGACAAAATGGCCCTGATGGTTTTCAAGGACACGGTTGGAGCAGATGGTGATAAAGAAGAAACCGGCATCCCGGGGGGTGCCGCGATGGTTCTGGGTAAACGTGGAGCCCAAATACGCATCGGTCAGATAATCTGTATAACTGCCCGTGACCGGCTCGTTCGGGTCGTAGGCCAGGCCCATTGCGCCCTGCAAGGCCACATCACGGATAGAGGGCAAACGCGCCCAGTCGATCATCACGTTGTTAAGGGTTTCAGCTTCCTGCTCAGTTTGACCGGCACGATGCCAGGGTTGCGCTTCGATGACGGCGTCCGAGACGCTGCAGTTGTAAGTGCCATCAGCGGCCATATCCAGCGCGTTGAAATTAATCCGGTTGCCGCTATTCGGGTAATCATCCCCTAACAATTGGCGCGGGTAATAAATACCACTCAATGCGTTAGCTGCTTCATCGCAATACTGGGCATCAAAACTACCGGTAATGGCATACCGCACGCCAAAACGGGCTCCATTCTGCAGCGCCAGCCACGCTTGCAGAATCCGCCCAAATTCAATGATACCGAAGATCAATAGCAAGACAATCGGTACCGCCAGGGCAAATTCAACCAGTCCCTGTCCGGCCCGCAAGGACCGGCGTTTTTTTGTTTGAGGTGCGGTTTCAGGTATCATAAGGTTTTTCTATTGACTGATTCGCGTATAAATACGGGCGGCGATATCTTCAAAAATGGTGCGAAGATGTGCGCCTGACGGGGCAAAATAATATTGCCCGCAAGAGGTGTTGGCCGCGGCCGTGCTGCATGGATCGGTAGTACGGTCGCCGTCATCTCCCACAGCCGCAACGTAGCGCAGGAATTGTTCAGCAATACCCCCATCCACGTTCAAGCCGATCGAATAGATGGCAATATCGTTGCCATTGGGCTCATTGGTGTTGGTCGAGCGCGTCAATGAAGCGCTGTCCACCATATCCCGGGCATAATCCAGGACGGAATAATTTGGCGAGGTAGTGGTGTGGATGGATCCGGGCGGGCAGGTGGAAGCATTATCGTCAAAGCAATAACGGGGTGTGAAAGTATAATCACGGCAGCCGGACGCCCAGAAGTCCTCGCTCATCTCTCCACCGCAAAAACCGTTGACCAGGCTGGAAGGAATATCTTCATTTGTTGCATGCACATCACTCAAATTCACGGCGCCGTCCGAAAGAAAAACCATCACCCACACGGCGCCAAACCGCCCGCCGTTGCGTAACTGGTTGGAGCCCTGCCGCAACCCGCAGCCGCTGCAAGTGGATAGACCGGTGAAATGGTAATCTTCCGGTTGATTAGGCGCGACGGTATCCATGGTTGCCCAGGTGAAGCCGATGTTATGGTCGTCCTGGGTCCAGATGCCGTCGCTGTTCCAATCCATCGAGTCAAAGCGGTCATCCCGGTCACAGGGAACCCCACCCCAGCCAAACGGATCCGGCCCGCCTTCGTCCACAGACCACCATCGGTCCAGCAGGAATGCCGGATCGGAGGCCGGGCTGCCGGCAAAGGGACAGATATAACCCAACCGGGCCGGGTTGTCATAATCCTCGCCGTCGCCGTCGAGATCTTCTGAATTCATTGGATTGTAGGATCCGGCATGATCATACCAGGTTGGCCAGATTCGAAAAACGACCGGAGGGTCATTCCGGACCCGAATACCGTCAATGGCCGTTTTGGCTCCCTCCAACCCCAGCCCCAGGGGGTAGATCAGGTGGGATTCATCATCAAAGGTCACCACAGCCACCTGGTCGTAGCCGTCTGCCAGGGTGTCAATCAGCGCTTTCGCGGCGTCCTTGGCATCCCGCATTGGCTGACAGTTGTTAGCCGCGTTGCAGGCACTTGGATCGAAATCATCATACGGGCTGTAGCCAGAGGTCGCGGAGGCCATCGACTCGGAGGTGTCCAGGACAATGACCACATCCAGAGGCGCAGCCTCCGAGATGGTGTAGGTGGTCAATGGGATGTTTGTGAATCCCATCAGGGATAAGAAATACAGAGGCGCTTCCTGCGTAGCACGAACATACACCAGTTTGCGCGGGGCATCGCCGGAGGCGGTATCTGGGCAGCGCGCGTAGAATTCGGGATAGGTTGTTTGCAAATCGGTATCGCGTTGCCCGTCCTGGTCCTCGTCACACAGGCGGACAATCACGCTCACCTGGTCCACATTCAGCAGGTTGAAGATTTCTTTAGCTGCTTCCGTCATCATGGATATATTGGCTTCGCGCTTGAATTCATTGGCGGCAGCGATCGATGCGGAATCAACCGTGCGTTTCAGGCTTCCGTAGGTGACATAAACCGAGCCAGCATCCAACGCCAGACCGACAAAGAATAACAATGCCAGTAAGGATACTGCAAAAACAGCAATGATTTGACCTTTATCCTTTGCGCGTCTCTTAGCCATAGCGAATCTCAAGGGATCGGGGTTGGGGTGGGAATGCTGCCGGGTAAAGGCATGAGGGTGTAGGCGTGGATCTGGATGGGGTTCGGGACAAAGATTGAAAATAATGGGATATTAAAGACCTGGTTGTAGCAATAATAAACTTCCACTGCCACATAGCCTTTTTCGTGCGGAGACGTGTTCAACAGGCGATTATTAACTTCGGTCTCCGTAAAGTACGGCTCTGAACGGATCACGTTGCCTTTGCAATCCTTGCGAAAATTATCGGTGAGCGAATTTGGATTGTCGTCTGCTATAAAGTTGGTGTCGGTGTTGCTGGCAAAATCTACGTTGGAGAGCGCCCAGCGCCCGTTGGGCGCCGGCCACTGGTCGGATACGGTGGTACCGGTGATGGTAAAAACAGAAATGACCACGTCATCGGTGTTCGGATTCAAGCTGATGTAGGGATTGAAGCCGTTGCAATACTCACTTATGACGCAGTTGGTGGATCCGGCGGGTGGGGAAATTATGCAGGCTGAATCATAATAAAAATGAAGTTCATCGGTCGTGCTGCAATTGAGATCGCCGGCCAGGGCGAAAGGATCGCGCGCCGACGCAAACCGGGCGGTTTCACGAGTCAAATCCAGGACGTCCATATACGCGCCTATATAAAAAGCCACCTCAGTCACACCCAATAAAAGCAGCAATAGAATCGGCAGCACAAGCGCCAATTCCACGAAGGATTGCCCACGAGATTTCTTCTTAAAATTAAGAATTCTCAGGCGTTCAAACAAAGAAATTTCTCCTCTTTAAACCCCTAAAATGTTACAAGGCAGTTTCAGTATACGATTAAAGGGTTAAAAGTCAATGTCTCTGACAGCAGGTGTAAGTGAATCGTAAAGCGGTCAGCCGCCTAGCCTCATTGCAATCCTATCATAACATACTGACAAATTGCTTACACACTCCCATCCCTGGAGCGTGGGTTCATTCTTTCTGCAGGGAAAGGGTATAAAGAAAGATGAGCAGGACTGGCGTCAGGAGCGCGGCGGAGGCCAGCAAGCCGTTCTGCAGGTTGGTTTTGACCGCCAGCAGACCCACCAGCGGCCCGGCGGCGATCTGGCCGAGCGCATCGACCAGCGAACTCATCGAGATTACGGTGGCGCGCACCTGCGAATCGAGGCGCTGGTTGACCCAGGCGGTATAGAGCGGCCCGTTCAGGTTGCGCAGCATCGAGACCGACCAGAACAGCCCGACCGAAAGCAGCAGGTTGCGGCTGACGGCGAACAAGAACAGGCTGGCCACCAGCGCGGCGCTGCTGGCGGCAAAAGTATGCACCAGCTGCGCCGATTGGGCCGTGTCGATGCGCTTCTGTGCCCAGGCGTTGATGCCCATCGAAAGCAGCAGCGCGCCGGCGCGCAGCAGCCCGAACCAGACCATTACCGGCAGGCTTTCCTGCGCTGGAAAGGTGAAGCGTTCCAGCAGCAGCGGCGTCCACAGGCGGTCGAAACCCTCGGAATAGAGGCCATAGAACAGGCCAATGCCCAGGATGGTATAGAGCGCGGGGCGTTTGCGCAGCATGCCCAGCCCAGCGCGCAGCGTGGCGGTCATGTGCTGCCAGGTGGAGCGCTCGCCGGGCGGGGTGGGGTGGAAGCCGTCTTCGGGCATGCGCAGCGCCAGGAAGCCCGCCAGCAGGAGGAACAATGTACCGCTGGCAATGATTGGAATATTCACGCGCCAGAAGGAAAGGGCGACGGCCGGCAGGATGGCGATCAGGGCGGCCAACTGCTCGATCTGCGCGCCCCGCAGGAAGATCTGTCCGGCATTTTCCTCGCCGATCTCGTCGCTGATCCAGGCCTGCAGCGCGCCGCTGGTGAAGGTGTAGCCCACGCCCCACAGCACCTGCGCGGCCAGGATGGGCACAAAGCTGGGCCAGGATCCCTCAAGGATAAAACCGCAGCCGATCAGAACTGTGCCGATGACGACCGACAGGCGGCGCGATTTGACATCGGCGACCACGCCGGTGGGGATTTCGAACAGGAAAACGGAAAATTCCAGTACGGTGCCTACCAGCACCAGCTGCAGGGCATTCAACCCGGCAATGGTCACCTGATAAACTGCGCTGGCAGTAAAGACCAACCCGAAGAGCAGCGCTGTGACGGCGCTGTAAAGCAGGTAAATGCGTTCGGCGGGCCAGTGCGGGCGGTAATGAGAAGAAATCAACGCTGGTAGGTTCCCATCCACTCACCCTGGGCCAGGATATGTCCCTGAATTTGCTCAAGCAATTTGAGGCGGGTCAGGCCGCTGGCCAGTGCAGGTTGAATATCTAATGCGTATAGTCTAAAATAATAGCGGTGAACCTTGCCCGCTGGCGGGCAGGGGCCGTCGTAGGCGGTCTTGCGGAAGTCATTCCATCCTTGGGTTCCCAGGTTGGCCAGGGTTGGCAGGCGCGGCACGCTCTCGTTGAGGCCGGTCAGGTTGGACGGCAGGTTGTACAGCACCCAGTGCGTGAACGTGCCCATCGGCGCATCGGGATCCTCAACGATCAACGCCAGGCTTTTGGCTTCTGCGGGTACGCCGCTCCACTGCAGGGCAGGGGAGATGTTTTTACCGTCACAGGTATAAATCCGGGGAATGGGCTGCCCGTTGGCAAAGGCGGGCGAGGAAAGGGTGATGGACATCATGGTTTCACCTCCAATTGGGGCGCTTTGAACGGGTTCCAGCGGGCTGCCCGGCAGCAGGGCCAGCGCTACGGCCAGCACGGCGCCGGCCAGCGCGCAGGCCGCGTTCACCCAGTCGTTGTTCAGCCAGGGCAGCCCGCGCTTGCGCGCGGTGGGCGTGCCGCAGGTGTGCAGCGGGTGGCGTTCGGTTTCCCAGCCGCAGGACGGGCAGTAATAGATGGCCTGCAGCGTTGCCCCGAGGGTCGAATCGAGCAGGCTGGCAATCAGCCCAAACAGCCCGATCCAACCGGCGCGGGTGAGAAAAGTGAAAACATCCAGCGCGCCGCCCGGCCAGAACAGCGCGGCCAGCAGGCCGATGAAAAACGCGCCGCCGAAGGCGGCAAAAGTGCCGGCACGGGTGATGCCGCCGGACGTGCCGCGCTCGACGGGGCGGCGGGTGGTGATCAGCACCGGCTGCGCGCGGCTGAGCACGCCCAGCTCGGTGGCCCAGGTGTCGGCGTTGACCGCAGCCAGCGCGCCGGCGAAGCCCGCCCACGGCCAGGCCGCCGCGGGGAAAACGGCGTGCAGCAGCACGAACAGCCCGGCAATGCCGCCGTTGGCCAGCACCTGGGCAGCGTCGCGCTGCCCGCCCTTGCTGAACTGTGCCTCCAGCCCGCGTTTTTGCCCGCGAAACAGACGCGTCAGCGCGCTGGAGGAGAGGAAGAAGGCCAGCAGCAGCACCGCCCAGCCCAGCCCGCCCAGCCCGAAAACGACCGAACCGAGCAGCCCGGCGGCGATTGCGCCGCTGCGGTTGAGCAGGTGCAGGCGGTAGGCCAGATAGGAGACGGCGGCGCCCAGCAGGATGCCGAGGCCGAGTTGCGGGAGGGAGGAAGAAGAAAAGAGCATACCCATATTGTACAGGTATTGCTTGAAATCAAGGGTGCGCAGTCAGCTGAACAAAGGCTTACACCATCACAATCACGGCGATGATCAGCAGCAGCGGGGTGAGCACGCTGCTGAGCCACAGCAAATACGAAACCGGGCGCTGCGAATCTTTGCGGTAGAAGTACACGCCGGCCACCAGGTTGGCCACGAAGGTCAGCCCGGCCAGCACCGGCAGCAGCAGCAGGCGCGCCGCGGGGCCGGGTTCGGCGGGCAGGCCGGCCGGGGTGAAGTCCAGCGAAACTTGCGCACGGCCGGGGATGATCAGTCCGGTCAGCACGAACAGCGCTACGGTCAGCACGAAGCCGGCCAGCAGCATCCAGCGTGCGAGCAGGTCATGCCAGACGCGCGCCACGAAGGCCACCGGCTGCGAGGAATAGGCTGGCAGCGGCGTCAGGCTGCCCAGTTCGATGGCCCGCTGGAAGGACTGCAAAAAGGCGTTCGGGTCGGCGGGCGAGATGGCGTAAATCCTCCGGCTGGCGGCCACCAGCAGCAGCGTTTTTTCTTCCGAGGCGATGAATTCGACTGCGCCCAGTTCGGGCAGGCCGCGCGCGCCGAGCAGCGCGCCGGGCATAGACAGGAACGGTTTGGGCAGGTGAAAACCCAGGTCTGAGGCCGGGCGAATCCATTCGATCTCCGGCAGGGGGATATCCTCGGCGCGCAGGCCCCAGCGCAGGCGCAGCCCGTCGCGTTCGAGCGTGTAGCTGGCATTCAGCAGCGCGTAGGCGCGGTAAGCCGCCAGCGGGATGGGCATATAGAAAAGAATGGTGAGCAGCAGCAGCACGACGAAGGCCGCGCCGACCTGCTGCTGCATGGAGAGCAGCAGGCAGGCTGTGCCCGCCAATCCCAGCGCCGCCACGATGGCGGCGTGCAAAATCAACCCGCGCCGGCGCGGCGGGAGGAAGACCGGGGTGGTGGCAGCGGGCTGGCCAGCGTTCATGCGGATCTACAGCGTTTCACGCAGCGCCTGGCAGACCAGCCCGACCTGCTCTTCGCTCATCACACCGGAGAAGGGCAGCGCAAGCCCGCGCGCGCCCAGATCCTCGGTGACGGGAAAATCGCCGGGTTGGTAGCCGAAGCGTTCGACCATGTAAGGCTGCAAATGGATCGGCAGGAAGTACGGCCGCACGGGGATGCCGCGTTCGGCCAGACGGTCAGCCAGCGCCTGGCGGTCGATTCCGGGGGCAACCCGGATGACATACACAAACCAGCTCACACGGGTGGTGCTGGGCACCAACTGCGGTGCCTCGACGCCGGCGATGCCTTGCAGGCCGCGGGCGTACCAGTCGGCCACGCGCTGGCGCTTTTGCAGCAGTTCCTCCAGCCGGGCCAGCTGCGAAACGCCCAGCGCGGCGCTGAGTTCGTCCATGCGGTAGTTGTAGCCCAGGAAGGTGTGCGAAAGCCAGGTGTCGCCGGGAGCGCGGCCCTGGTTGCGCAGTGCGCGCATCTGCGCGGCGGCGGCATCGTCATTCGTGACGATCAGCCCGCCCTCGCCGGTGGTGATTTGCTTGTTGGGGTAAAAGGCAAAAACGCCGTAATCGCCCAGCAGCCCGGCCTGGCGGCCCTTGTACTCGGCGCCGAGCGCCTCGCAGGAATCTTCGATCAGCGGCAGGCGGTACTGGTCGGCCAGGCTGCGTAGCGCGTCCCAATCGGCGGGCTGGCCGAACACGTCCACGCCCAGGATGCCGTGCAGGTGGGGATTCTCCGGCGCGCCGCTGCGCGGCAGCCAGCGTTTGGCGGCTGCGCCGCCGGCAGCCAGGTCGCGCAGGGCTGCGGCGGTTTGCTGCACGTCCAGGTTGCCGGTCAGCGGATCAACGTCCACGAAGACCGGCGTGGCGTTTTCAAACAGCAACACATTGGTGGAGGCGACAAAAGAGAAGGGCGTGGTCACCACCAGGTCGCCCGCGCCGATGCCAGCGGCGCGCACGCACAGGTGCAGCCCGGCGGTGCCGGAGTTGACGCCAATGGCGTGTTTTGCGCCGGTCAGGCGGCGGAAGGCGGCTTCGAATTCTTCGATCTTTGGGCCGATGCTCAGGTTGGGGGTTTGCAGCACGGCCATCACGGCCTGGCGGTCAGCATCCGTCAGGTCGGGGGAAGACATGGGAACAATGGGAGGAATGCGTTTGCTCATGGGTTGATTTTACTGCCTTTTTCCTTATACTGGCATCTTGAAGGAAAATGGAGCGAGCAATTCTTCAATCACCCTGCGAGCTTCTGTGATTACGCAGTCCAGCGGCACATACCAGCGTTCGTCGCGGTCGCGCAGCTTGAACTCCACGCCGCCTTCTTTTAATGAGCGTTCACCAATGGTCAGGCGCAGCGGCAGGCCGATCAGGTCGGCGTCGTTGAATTTAATGCCGGCGCTTTCAGGACGGTCGTCGAAGAGCGGTTCCAACCCGGCGGCGGTCAGGTCGCGCGCCAGGCGTTCGGCAGTCTCGGCGATGAATTCGTTCTTCCCGGGCAGCGACACCAGGTGCAGCGGGAAGGGTGCTACGCTGGCGGGCCAGACCAGTCCTTTTTCATCGTGATGCTCTTCGGCGATGCAGGCCAGCAATCGGCCCACGCCAATGCCGTAGGAGCCCATAATGACGGGCTGTTCACTGCCGTCTTCGGCGACAAATTTGCATCCCAGCGCGTCTGAATAGCGCGTACCCAACTGGAAGATGTTGCCAACCTCCACACCGCGCGAGGCGCGCATGGGCGCACCGCAATCCGGGCAGGCCGAGCCCTCGCCCGCGGCGGCGATGTCGCCCACGCGGCTGGCGGTGAAATCGCGGCCGTAGTTGACGTTGCGCAAATGGTAACCGGGCTCGTTGGCGCCGGCCACCAGGTTGGGCGACTGCGGGATGAGTTCATCCGCCACCACCAGCACGCCGCGCAGCCCGACCGGCGAGGCATAGCCTGCCTCCGCGCCGGTGATTTTGATCTCCTCGGCGGTCGCCGGGCGCAGATCGCGCGCGCCGATCAGGTTGGCGAGCTTGGTTTCGTTCACTTCCATATCGCCGCGCACCAGCGCAAAGACGAACTGCTCCTGCGGCTCGTCCTCCGGCGCGGGGATCTCGGCCATGTAGAAGACGGCCTTGGCAGTGCGGCTGGCGGGGATGTGCAAAAAGGCGGCCAGTTCATCAATGCTGCTGGCGCCGGGCGTGGCGACTTTCTCAAGCGGAAGGGGGGCTTCCGACTCTACCGGCGGGCGGGCAAAGCGCGCCACCTGGCGGTTGGCCGAATAGCCGCACGAGTCGCAAAACAGCAGCGTGTCCTCGCCGATGGGGGTCAGGTACATGTATTCGTGCGCCACCTTGCCGCCCATCATGCCAGTGTCGGATTTCACCGCCACCACCGGCAGCCCGCAGCGCCGGAAGATGTTGAAGTATGCCTGGTAGTGTGCCTGATACTGGTGCTCCAGACCTTCCCAACTGGAATCCAATGAATAAGAATCCAGCATGGTGAACTCGCGCACGCGGATCAGTCCGGCGCGGGGGCGGGGATCATCGCGGAATTTGGTCTGGATATGGTAAACCAGGCAGGGAAGCTGGCGGTAGGATTTGATTTCGGTGCGCACCAACTGGCCGACCGCTTCTTCGTGCGTCATGGCCAGCACCATGTCCCGGTTGTTGCGGTCTTTAAAGCGCGCCATTTCCGCGCCGATCTGCTGCCAGCGGCCGCTTTCCTTCCAGATTTCGGCGGATTGTGCCACCGGCATGGTCATCTCTTGTCCGCCAATCGCATTGATTTCTTCACGCAGGATGTTTTCAATGCGGGTGAGGCTGCGGCGGGCCAGCGGCAGCATGCTGAAGATGCCGACGGATTGCTGGCGGATGAAGCCGGCCCGCAGCAGCAGTTGATGGCTGGCCACTTCAACATCGGCGGGTGCGGCCCGCAGAGTCTGGCCGAAGAGATGTGACAGGCGCATGGAATTACCTCCAGGAATCGACTTGATGGTCATGATTATACTTTGCGCTGGCGCAATGAAGCGGCACAGGAAGCGGTTATAATCAGGAAAAATAAAATCTGATGTTTTGGAGCTGTGATGGCTGAATTATCTGGACGGCTGCTGCGCGAGCGAGTCACTGTGGATAAAATGATCGAGCTTTACTGCCGCGAAAACCATGCGGCGCAGGGCGGGTTATGCGCGGAGTGCGCCGGGTTAGCGGAGTATGCGCATCAACGCCTGGAAAAATGCGTTTTCGGCGCTGAAAAGCCGACCTGTGCCAATTGTCCGGTGCATTGCTACAAGCCGGAAATGCGCGCAAAGGTGCGTGCAGTTATGCGCTATGCGGGCCCGCGCATGCTGCTGCATCACCCACTGTTGGCGCTGCAGCACCTGTTGGACGGGAAAAAGAAAGCGCCGGAACTTAAACGGCGCTCCAAAATACAGGAAAGTTGACGGTTGGTTCAGGGAAGCAATAAAATCCAGCTGGAAACTGCACGATACAGACCGGGAGCCAGGACACTGCCGGTTTTGCGTTGTATGTAACCCAGCAGAATGCCCTGCACAAACACCAGACCCAGGTCAGGCAAAACGGCGGCCGTCATTTCACCGCCTGTCAGCTGCATCGGCAGCCGCCAGAATGCAAACAGCACCGCAGTTAGCACCCATCCGGGAATTTCTCCCATCCAGGCGGACAGGCGAGGCTGGATGTAGCCGCGAAAGATGCTCTCTTCCAGTAAACAAATTCCCAACCAGTAAATTAGCAGTGTAAGCTGTTCAGCCGGCAGGCCGCGAACGATATCGTTGAATCGGTTTCGTAGGAAAATGGTCAGAAGGGCCAGCGCGAGCCCGACCAACAGCCCATTGCGTAGATTGGCGCTCCCCCAGCCGGCGCTTCGGATGGGCTGGCGACGGAAATAGAGGAGCGCAACAAACGGCAGCGTGCTGAGCCCGGCCAGGATCAGGCTGGCGCGCAAGCCGCTGCTGCCAGGCTTTGCGTAGTAGATCGCCGCAAGCGCAAAAATGACGGCAAACCCCGCCAGTGCATACAGACCTTCGCGGCGCGGAAAGATGAATTTGACCTCGCGGTGGTTGCGAAGACGCGGGCTGATTCCGAGCAGCATGATCACCGCAATTACACCGATATATTCGGCAGCCATCAGCACCAGCTCTTTGGAAGTCATACGGACGCTCCGCCGGCCGGATCAGCGGCATCGGTTGATGTGAGCGTTTCATCGGACTGATCCAGGTCCAATTCGACTGTTTCTTCCATGCGCACCTGTCCGCGCAGGAAGGCGCCTTCTTCAGTTGCAAATGCAACTACAGTCACATCTCCCCAAATGCGCCCGGTGGCGCGGATTTCCAGTTTTTCAGCAATAATATTGCCGCGTACAGCTCCCGCAACAATGACCGTGTTGGCGCGAAGCGTTTCACAACTTACCCGTCCGGTTTCACCCACAACAACCATACCGCGAATGGCGATTTCACCTTCATAAGCGCCTTCGATGCGCACACCACCGCTGCCGCGCAAATTTCCCCGCCAATTAATGCCGGGGCCAAGAACTGAAGTGACACGTTCGATGGGGGCAATGCTGGCTGGTACCGGCTGAGTATTTTTTCGAAACATACTGGCTCCTCCTGCTGCAAATATTCTACCCGATAACAGCGCAGGATGGAAAAACATTTTCAACCAGGCTGTTGAAAAAATAACTTGAATTCTGATAAATCAGGTGTATAATTCAAAGGTTGAGGAAACGAATAAGCGCAAGTGAAAGGTAAGATGAGCTATGCCGATATATACCTACCGGTGCACAAATTGTGGCGTGCAATTTGAAAAGACCCAAAAATTCAGCGATCAACCGCTGCAGTGGTGCCCTGAGTGCGGCAAGAAAGCCCTGAACAAGGTTTACCAGCCGGTCGGCATTGTGTTTAAAGGTTCGGGTTTCTATGCCACCGATCACCGCTCGCCTTCCGGCGGCGCCAGCCGTTCCACTAGTTCTCACAGCGAAAGCGAAAGCAGCAAGCCTGCTGAGACAAAATCGGAGAGTAAGAGCGACTCTTCCACGGCATCTGCTCCGAAGAGCGGCGAAAATTCATAAAATTACCTGCACCGCAGGACTTTTGGGCGGGTCGCTGATCTGCCTGGAGACTGGAATACAATGTCTAAGCAAGAATCGAACCGCCGCAGCGGTGAATTGAGTAAAAACCAGAAACGAAGCTGGCAGCAGACGCTTTTTATTGTGCTGTCAGTTGTGTTGATTATCTCCTGGATTGCTGCGCTGTTGGTTTCGCTGTAAACAGGGTCTGAAGAGCACGTCCGGGGCGGGCGCAGGAAATGCGCCCGTTCTTTTTATCTGCGTGATACAATTCACTCCATGAAACGATGGCAGTTTTGGGTTGGAATTCTAATCAGTGCGATCTTTCTGTATTTCACTTTGCGGGGCATGCACCTGAATGAATTCTGGCAGGCATTAAGGTCAGCCAGATACGGGTGGTTGATTCCGGGGGTGGCGGTTTACTTCCTCGGCGTGTGGGTGCGCTCATGGCGCTGGCATTATATGCTGAGGCCGTTAAAAAAGATTACGCCGCAAAAAATGTTTCCGATCGTATGTATCGGGTACATGGGTAACAATATTTATCCGGCGCGTGCGGGAGAGCTGCTGCGTGCTGCGGTGTTAAAACAGCGTGAAGGTGTGCCAATTTCGGCTTCGCTTGCCACGGTGATTGTTGAGCGCATCTTTGACGGCGTGGTGATGCTGGCATTTGTCTTCCTCAATCTGCCGGAACTGGCGCGCCTGACTCAAAATTCAGGCGTGGTGGGCACAATGAATATTCGCGATGTAGCGATCATCGGCGCAGTGGTGTTTATTGGCGCGCTGGTGGTTTTCCTGGCGGCGGCGATGTTCCCTCAGGTAACCGAGCGGATTGTTCATTGGGTAGTTGACCACCTGGTGCCGCTGACGATCCGGGAAAAATTACGCGGTTTTGCGCTGCGATTTTTGACCGGCCTGGAAAGTCTGCGTTCGCCAGTGGAAGCATTGATGATCTTTTTTACGACTGTGTTGATTTGGCTGCTAGAAACGGCCAAGTACTGGTTTGTGATGCATGCTTTCCCCTTTGAAGTTCGTTTTTTTGCGTTGATGTTAATGAATGGTATCGTCAATCTGACCACCACACTGCCTTCAGCCCCAGGATATGTTGGAACATTCGATGCTCCTGGAATTGCTTTATTAATGGCTTATCAGGTGCCGCAGGCTGTGGCAGCCGGTTATACCCTGGTCTTGCATGCGGCGTTGTGGTTCCCGATTACGCTTGTGGGAGTATATTATTACCTTCGTCAACCGCTGCGCTGGGGAAGACAGTTAGAAACGCTGCGCAGCGAGCGTTAATAGAACGGCGGATTGACAAGGAGCGAATATGAGAATTGCTGTGATTGGCGCCGGAATTGGCGGAATGGCTGCAGCGCACGATTTCCTCAACGCAGGTCATGAGGTGACTCTCTTTGAGGCTGCAGATTATGTTGGCGGCCTGGCTGCCGGATTTAAGGAGCCGCATTGGAAATGGTCGGTGGAACGTTTTTACCATCATTGGTTCCAGAGCGATGCTGCCATGCTGGGGTTAATCCGCGAACTTGGCTGGCAGGACCGCGTTCTCTTCCCGCGCCCCTTCACGGTGATGTATCACGATGGCAAATTTTACCCGTTTGACTCGATCCCGGCAGCGCTGTTATACCCGGGTTTGGGATTCGGGATCAAGAAAGTTCGCTTTGGACTGGTGGGCTTATACCTGCGCCTGACCAACAACTGGAAAGCTCTGGAAGGCGTCACGGTGGATGCGTGGATGCGCAAGTGGGCCGGTGACAAGGTATATGAAGAAATGTGGGAGCCGATGCTGGTGGGTAAGTTCGGCGAGCGTTATGCCAGGGAAGTGAACATGGCCTGGATGTGGGCACGGCTCAAATCGCGCACCACCCGGCTGGGCACTTACCAGGGCGGCTTTCAACAGTTCTCTGACGATCTTGCGGCGGACTTGCGGAAGCGCGGCGCGCAGATTCGCCTTTCGACTGCGGTGCAGAACATTGAAGCGCAAACGGACGGACTGGCGGTGAACGTGGCGGGCACGGGGGTTGAGATCTTTGACAGGGTTCTCTCCACGGTCTCGCCGGGCATTATGGCGCGCATGGCGCCTTCACTGGCGCCCGATTACCTGCAAGGCCTGCTCAACCTGAAGAGCCTGGGTGCTGTGGTGATGGTGCTGGCGCTACGTCACAGGCTGTCTGAAAAAGGGTATTACTGGTACAACCTGCCCAAAAAAGCTGGCTTCCCCTTCCTTGCGTTGGTGGAGCATACAAACTATCTGCCGGCTGAAAACTATGGCGGTGACCATATCGTGTATTGCGGCGACTACCTGGAAACTGATCACGAATACTTCCGGCTGAGCCAGGAAGAGCTGCTGCAGCGTTTCCTGCCCGGGCTGGCGCGGGTCAATCCGGCCTTCTCGCCTGACTGGGTACGCAAGAGTTGGCTGTGGAAGACGAACTATGCCCAACCTGTGCCGCTGATGAACCACTCCCGCAATATTCCCGACTTAAAGACCCCAATGCCCGGTTTGTACTTTGCCAGTATGAGCCAGGTGTACCCGTGGGATCGCGGAACCAACTATGCTGTTTTAGTGGCTCGCCAGGCAGCAGCGCGCATGTTGGCAGAAAACTAACCAGTATCCTGCGGCCTTTTTACCAAGCTTAACAACCTTAAATCTGTTAATCTTAGGCATTTGGAAAAACCGACCGCGAAATGCCAGAATCAACCTTTCAATTCCGATTTGGGCGTTTTCAAGGGTCAGTCAAATCTTTAGATCGACTGACCAATAGGTGGAACTATACGCTTTGGCAACTGATATAACACCATATATGGGGGTGTGATCCAATTAAAAACCGCACAAATGCGGCAGAACGAGTCAATGGAACAAAGCCTTAAATTTTGCATTTTCCCCTTATTCGTTAAGATGAGAAGGCTTAAAAATTCAAACTTTTTTAGGCTACCGTAGGCTGATCAACTTGTTTCACCTGACTGTATCTGTTAGAATGACGTTACTTCGGGCTGGGGGAACCCAAGTTTTTACATAAACTCTAGGTGTAACATACACCATTGATAGCCGAGGAAAATTGATCACCGCTGCAGCGGCAGCGGTAAACGCCCCTCAACCCTGGGCCAGAATTTTGGCCAGGGTAATCTATTCACGCGGGAGGATGCTGTCAAGATGAATGCAGAGCAAGCCTGGCAGGCCGCCTTGAGCCAACTACAATCTGAAATGCCGAAAGCATCCTTTGATACCTGGGTTCGCAGTGCTGAATTGATCCGCTATCAGGATAATACGTTTGTTGTGGGCGTCCACAATGCCTATGCGCGCGATTGGCTGGATAATCGTTTGAACGGGACCATGGCGCGTATGCTTTCGGCCATGATGGGTGGCCAACAGCAGGTGCAGTTTAACGTGTGGCATAAGGAAATTGAAGCTGCCCGCGCGGTCGAGCCGGCCGAAACCGCTGTGCCAGAACCAATCCGCCAGAACACCAACATCAATTCTCGCTATTCGTTTGATAATTTTGTCGTTGGCAGTAGCAACCGCATGGCGCACGCGGCCAGCCTGGCTGTGGCAGATAATCCAGCCCGCGCTTACAACCCTCTTTTTCTTTACGGAAGTGTCGGGCAAGGCAAAACACACTTGCTGCACGCCATTGGCAATGCTGCCCTGCAGCGCGGCCTGCAGGTGCTGTATGTTTCCTCGGAAGAATTTGCCAACGAACTGATCAACTCGATTCGAACGCACAACACGCAGGCCTTCCGCGACCGCTACCGCAGCATTGATGTGCTGCTGATCGACGATATTCAATTCATTGCCGGCAAGGAATCAACGCAAGAGGAGTTCTTCCACACTTTTAACACGCTGCACGGCCAGGATAAGCAAATTGTAATTTCCTCGGACCGGCCGCCCAAGGCGATGGTGACCCTGGAAGAACGCCTGCGGTCCAGGTTTGAATGGGGGCTGACTGTGGATATCCAGCCAGCCGATCTGGAGATGCGCACCGCCATTCTGCGCAGCAAGGCCGAACGTTCCAATCGTCAGGTGCCGCCTGAAATCCTGGATTCAATTGCCCGCCAGGTACACACAAACATCCGCGAATTGGAAGGCGCGCTGACCCGCGTGCTGGCATATGCTGAATTGAGCAACAAGCCGCTGACCACCGAGCTGGTGCAGGTTGCGCTGGCGGATTTGCTGCCTCAGCGCAGTGCGCTGGAGCCTCGCCAGGTGGTGCGCCTGGTCGCTTCGTCTTTCGGCTTGACGATGGATCGATTACTGGGCCGCGACCGGTCGCGTGAAGTGGCGCTGCCGCGTCAAGTGGCTATGTACATTCTGCGCGAAGAGGTCAATGTCTCTTTGCCGCAAATTGGTGAAGTGTTGGGCGGGCGGGATCACACTACGGTGCTATATGCCTGTGAGAAGGTGGCGGACATGATGGAGCGCGATGACCATCTGCGCCGCCAGGTGCTGCAGATCCGCGAGCAATTGTACAGCCGGGCTGCTGCCTAGCGTCTAAACCTGACCTCAAAAGCTCATTTGCCGCGTATTTAGGTGAAATAGTGAAGAGACCAACCGGGATTGTCTGGTTGGTCTCTTTTGGCCCATCCCCCCCTCGAAGCAGCGGATTCATATGGGTGTTTCGTAATCATATAAAAACATTTTTGTTGAAGGGTTAAATAAATAACGGTCTGGATCGTAAAAGATCCAGACCGTTGTATTTTCATCAAGTGGATTATTGCGCCAGCGTCCGGGCCATTTGCAGGTATTCCACCGAGAGCGTCTTGCGTCTGGAGACCACCGTTTGAAGGGGAACTGGAACCACTTCGCGGCCATCCAGCCCGACCATGACATTGGTTTGGCCGTTGAGCAGGAATTGGACGGCCTGGTATCCAAAACGGGTGGCCAGGAATCGGTCATAGGCTGAGGGTTTGCCGCCGCGCTGGATGTGCCCGAGGATGGTCACGCGCATCGTAAAGCCGATATCCATTGCGTCGATCTGGGCAGCCAGTTCGTGGATGTGCGGCTTGGCACCTTCGGCCACCACCACAATGGCGTGAGTCTTGCCGCGCAGATAAGCGTTTTCGATGGTTTTGGCAACTTCTTCAACGACCACAGTTTCTTCCGGGATCAGCACCATTTCTGCACCGACAATGATGCCCGCTTGAACGGCCAGATACCCGGATTCTCGGCCCATGGTTTCGACCAGGAACGCACGGTTGTGCGAAGAGGCTGTGTCGCGCAGTTTATCAATGCCGTCCACAATGGTATTGAGCGCGGTGTCGACGCCGATGCACATATCGGTGCCGTAGATGTCGTTGTCGATGCTGCCGGGAATGCCGATGACCGGGATCCCCTGTTCGGCGAGTTTCATCGCGCCGCTCAACGACCCATCGCCGCCAATGATCACCAGCGCGTCAATCTCGGCGTTGCTCATCTGGCGGATGGCTTCACGCTGGCCGTGCGGCTCGCGGAATTCAGCGCTGCGGGCGGTTTGCAGGATGGTCCCACCGCGCTGCAGAATGCCGCCCACATCGCGCGCGCCCAGCGGCCGAAAACGTCCGTGGATCAGGCCTTCATACCCATCTTCGATACCAATGACGTGCAAGTCATTGGCCAGTCCGGTGCGCACCACGGCGCGAATGCACGGGTTCATGCCCGGTGCATCACCCCCAGAGGTCATCACGCCAATTGTCTTGATTGATTTCTTGGTCACCATAAAGAAAAAACCTGTCGTTCTATTGGAGTGTAATATTCTCCACGCGGACGTTGTCCTCGCCTACGAGCGTTTTTAAGTCGCGCAAAAGGTCAGAATTCAGGCCGGTGGTATCATTCGGGAATTCAAGCAGGAAGTGCCTGCCGTTTTCAAAAATGCGCAGTGCGAATTTGTCGCGTCCCGGGTAAGAAGTGAGCATGCCGATCACCCTGCGCATGCGGCGCACATCGCGTTGGCGGTCACCGCACGCACGCAAGACAACAGTCACCATGCGAAGTTCGCCGCTCTCGCTGGAGGGTGCGGCAAGCCGCTCTGCAGGCGGCATGATGTACTCGATGGGGGCAGCCGGCGCCTGTACAGCAGTGGCCGGAACCAGTTTTGCCGGCACGCTTTGCGGCCGGTGGGGTTCTGGTTCGGCTGGTTTAGGGGGTGCTGACGAAAGATCCGCAGACGGTTGCGGTTGTTTTCGCGTTTGCGGTTTGCTCTCAGCGGGTGGAGGGGTATAAAGATGCCAATCTTCCGGATCTGGCGGCGGCGGAACGCCAAATTCGTCTTCCGCATAACCGTCGTCGGCAGAAGTGGAATCCGGACCGCGCGATTCAGCAATCCCATAAAAAGGCGAGTCAGCCGGATCGTATTCCGCCTGAAGCTCACTGCCATAATCATCGCCGGCGGCCGCATAGCTGCCGTAATCGTAGCTGCCGCCCTCAACGGGCGCGGCTTCCAGTTTCTCCTGGCTCAGTTTGTCGACCAGCACTTTCGGGTCGCCATTTTCAGCGTCCACACGACCTTCAGCGATCAAAATGGCATCTACAGCCAGCAGGCGGTTGTATTTTTCCCAGGTGCGTGGGAAGAGCACCAGTTCAATTGCGCCCTGGGTATCTTCCAGGGTGGCAAAGCCCATGTATTTGCCGTCTTTGGTCTGGTGCTGGCGGAATCGAGTAACCATGCCGGCAACGATCACTTTGTCTTTGTTACTCAGGCCTGACAGTTGCGAAGAGAAATGGGATATCTTCCGGCGCAGCGCAGGCATGTAGGGTGAGATGGGATGATCCGATACATACAGGCCGATCAGGTCGCGTTCCCATTCGAGTTGTTCGCGCCGGTCGGGCGCTCCGGCGGCGGGCAGGATGATTTCTTCCTCAACGCCGGCAATTGATCCAAAGAAGCTAAGCTGGCCGCATTCGGCTGCGCGGAAATGGCTGGAGCTGACTGAGATAATCCGATCAAGCGCTTCCAGCAGAGGGCGGCGCTGGCCCAGACTGTCCAACGCGCCGACGCGAATCAGGCATTCCAGCGCGCGCTTGCCCACGGCACGCAAATCCACCCGGCGGGCAAAATCATTCAGGTCTTTGAACGGGCCGTCCTGTTGGCGGGCCTTGATAATCAATTCCACGGCGCCCTGTCCAACATTTTTCACCGCGCCTAGGCCAAACCGAATTGCGGCGCGCTGGTCTGGCCGGTCTTCGATTTCAAAATCCCATCCGCTAAAGTTGATATCTGGCGGCAGAACATCGATGCCCATTGAGCGGCAGTCGCCGATGTAGAATGCCACCTTGGCGGTCTCATTTTTCGAGGCCGACAGCAGGGCGGTCATGTACTCTTCCGGGAAATGCGCTTTCAGGTAGGCGGTTTGCACGGCGATCACGCCGTAATCAGCCGCGTGTGATTTGTTGAAACCGTAGCGTGCAAATTCTTCCCAATCGTTGAAGATACCCTCAGCGGTTTCCTGGGCAATGCCGTGTGCTACTGCGCCTTTGACAAACTTGTCACGGTGCTTTTGCAGTTTCTCTTTTTGTTTCTTGGCAATTGCTTTGCGCAGCTCGTCTGATTCCGAAAGGGTGTACCCGGCCAGGTCAACAGCCGCGCGCATGATCTGTTCCTGGTAAATCGGGATTCCGAAGGTTTCCTGGAAAATGGGTTCAAGCAAAGCATGTCGATGACTGACTGGTTCTTCACCATGCATGCGTTTGATATAAGACGGGATGAATTCCAATGGGCCCGGGCGGTAAAGCGCGACCATGGCGATGACGTTATCCAGATTGCGCGGCTTCATCTGGGTGATGTAACGGGTCATGCCCGAGCCTTCCAGTTGGAAGACACCGGCGGTGTGTCCCCGTCCGATCAATTCAAAAGTGGCGGGGTCGTCAATTGGAATGTTACCCAGGTTCAGGTCAATCCCATGCCGTTTGCGGATCAAATCGCAGGCACGCTGCATGATGGTGAGCGTAACCAGGCCTAAGAAATCGACCTTAAGTAAGCCCTGGTTCTCGACGATGGACATTTCAAACTGCACCACCGATTTAATCGGGCTGTCTTCCGAGCCGCTGGTTGGGCGGTGCAGCGGAGCATAGTCGACAATTGGCCGATCGGTGATGACCACGCCGGCGGCGTGCGTGCCCGCATTGCGGATGACGCCTTCCATGCGGCTGGCATTGTCGATAAGTTCCTTCAGGTATTCTGCGCTGTCGTAGGCAGCTTTGAAGTCTGGCAAGGTCTCCAGCGCTTCCTGAATGGTGATGGCTTTGTTCGGCGCGGTGGTGATTAACTTGGTGACGCGGTCGACTTCGCTGAGTGGGATATCCATCACGCGGCCCACGTCACGGATGGCGCCCTTTGCCCCCAACGTACCGAAGGTAATGATCTGGGCGACCTTATCTTCGCCGTATTTCCGGGCGCAATAGGTCATCACCTCAGAACGCTTGTCGTCCTGAAAATCCAGATCGATATCTGGCATGGAAATGCGGCCGGGATTGAGGAATCGTTCAAAGATGAGCCCGTGGCGAATGGGCTCAACCAGCGTGATATCGAGCGTGTAAGCTACAATTGAACCTGCCGCGGATCCACGCGCGTTGTACCAAATGCCGTTTTCGCGCGCATGCCGGCAGAGGTCCCAGACGATGAGGAAATAGGCATCAAAGCCCATCTGGTGAATAACGGATAATTCATATTCCAGCCGATCGCGGATGACGGCATCGTCTGCATGACTGTCGTAACGTCGGCGCAGGCCTTCCTCGCACAGTTTGCGCAAATAGGTCTCAGCGGTGTAGCCCTCAGGCACTTCCACAACGGGCAGGTGGTAGCCTTTGGGTGAAAGATCGACATTACAGCGGTCAGCAATCAGAAGTGTGTTGGACAGCGATTCTGGCACTTCGCTGAAGAGCGCGCTCATTTCTTCCGGTGAGCGCAGGTAATAGGAATTGTCGCTCATGCGGAAGCGGTTTGGGTCGCTTAGCAGCGAGCCGGTTTGAATGGCCAGCAGGATATCCTGCATGTGGGCATCTTCGGGGTTGATATAATGCGCGTCGTTGGTGGCCACGTAGCGGGCATTGTAGCGTTTGCCGATGCGAAGCAAGGCCTGGTTGATGGTGGCCAGTTCTTTGATGTTATGTTGTTGAAGCTCAAGGAAGAAGCGGTCTGGCCCAAAAACTGAGTAGTACCAGTCCAATTTTTCTGCTGCGGCCGCTTCGCCGCGCTCGATGATCAACCGCGGGATCTCCGCCGCCATGCAACCGGAGGTGGCGATCAGGCCATCGGCGTGGGCTGCCAGGAATTCATGATCGATGCGCGGATTGTAGTAAAAACCATCAATCTGTGCTGCGCTGGCAATTTGAAGGAGATTGTGATAACCGGTGTCGTTTTCGGCCAGCAGCAGCATGTGAAAAGCATGCTTGTCCAATTTGGGGTCCCGCTCGCCCATGCGCCGCGGTGCCAGATAGGCTTCCAGACCGATGATAGGTTTGACCCCGACTGCCGTGGCCGCGTTAAAAAAATCGACCACGCCAAACATGGTGCCGTGATCCGTGATGGCGACCGCAGGCATGCCCAACTCTTTGGTGCGTTTGACCAGCTTCTTAACGTTACTGAAACCGTCAAGGAGCGAGTATTCGGTGTGGACATGGAGATGAACAAATGACATGACTTTAGCCCGATGATGCCACATTATAGCACGTGAGTTCGACCTGTCTTGATGAGAACTCTTAAAAGTTCACGGCGCTCTGGACCTTTTAAGGACCGGCGCCGGTGAGCGGGCTGATTGCTGCCGGATATCGGCAATCAGGGAGCTGAATGGTTAAAGAAGACTACCACCACAGACGGAACCAGGTTGACGCCGTGGCAGTTTCACCATTGTACTGAGCGGTGACGTTGATGCGCACGATTTGGTTGGCTTTGAAATCACCGCTATTGATGTTCAACTGGCTGATGCCATCTGCGTTTGTGTCAGATGGACGGTAAATTCCGGTCGTGCCGTCTGGCCACAGGATTTCAACTTTTACCAATGCGCCTGAAAGCGGCGTCAGCGAGGGGTCCATCACAATCACTGAAATGGTCTGCTGGCTGTTGGCGGGCAGGATAGGCCGGGAAACAAAGGCAAAAGCCCGGGGGTTGACCATGCGACCAGGGATGTGGTCCGATTCCTGCGGCCTTAACCGGCTGGTATCGCCCAGGGTGCGGTCATAATGAATGCGCCCCAGGTCCGTCAGCCCAACACGTTGTCCGGAAGGCTTTTCAGGCCGCCATTCTAGCCGGGCGTACTGGAAGTTCTGAATGATGCGGCCTTCGTACACCAGAGCTGCTGAGATGGGTGCGCCGAGGTAACGCATGCCATTGTTGTCGTCGTAAAATTGCAGGAATGCATAGCAAACTGGAAATTCGTCAATCTCTCGACAGGCCGGGCTGGTGGATGGAATATCCAGAAGCGGCGCCTGATCGTCCAGCAAATCTTCCCCCAGCGGGGCAAGCTGAACAATTTCACCCGAGCCCCCTTGAACCAAGTCCAGGCGAACTTTTTGGAAATATTGGACGCGAACGTGGGTGATGGGATGCTCAAACTCGTCGGTAATGGGATAACCAAAGAGCAGGAGCGGATCATCGGCGCTTAAATAGAAATCCAAGAACGGCCCTCGGACTGTGTGTCCGGTTTCCTGGAAGTAGAGTTCGTTTTCTGTTTGTGCATGCCCTTGACCGAAAGAGCTGGTCAGGACCACCAGAGCTAAAAATAGCGAAAATAGAATTCTTGTCCCCTTCATAAGAATATTATACGCAATATTTTTCTTAAGACAATAGCAATTCCCCCATCAATCTAAAATTGATGATCATTTTGGTGAAAATGTGGCGTATTTAAGTATCAAATCACCATATATTGGCTAATCTGATGTAAAACCCAAAACAACCCCATAAATAGGCATCTCAACAACCGTTAAGGAGTCTAATCCTGTGTTCTAGATTCAAAAAAAGTTGTGTGCCATTAAAGGCGTCATTTTTCTGAATACATAGTGACGAATTACGTAATCGGAAGGCAGGACAATGCGCGGTATAATGAAAGCGATCACAAACCTGAATGGAGAAAAAGATGGCCGAGCGGAAAATTCGCGTGTTGGTTGCCAAACCCGGACTCGACGGACATGATCGCGGTGCCAAAGTGGTGGCGCGTGCATTGCGTGATGCAGGCATGGAGGTGATTTATACCGGCTTGCGCCAGACGCCTGAGATGATTGCTGAAGCTGCGCTGCAAGAGGATGTGGACGCGGTCGGGCTTTCCATTCTCTCCGGCGCGCACATGGCCCTGGTACCTCGGGTGTTGGAACTGATGCGCGCCAACGGTCAGGGAGACGTGCATGTGTTTGTGGGGGGAATTATTCCCGAATCAGACGTGCAATCCTTGTTGGATATGGGAGTCATGGCGGTTTACGGTCCGGGAACGCCAAGCAGCAAGTATATCAGCGAAATTCGCGCTGCTGTGTTGGGCGAGGTTGTGGCCTGATTGGGCGGTTTAAATGGATTTGGTAGCTGGCGTTCTGGCAGGTGACCGGCTGGCTTTGGCGCGGCTGATTACCCGGGTTGAGAATGATACGCCGGAAGGGCGCGAAGCCCTCAACCGGCTGTTTTCGCATACCGGCAGAGCGCATCTGATCGGTGTGACCGGCTCGCCAGGAACGGGAAAATCGTCGCTGGTCAATCTGATTGCAAAGGCTTACCGTAACCCGGTAGACGACACGCCACCTTGCAAAGTTGCGGTGGTGGCGGTCGATCCCTCCAGTCCCTTTACCGGCGGTGCGCTGCTGGGCGACCGTGTGCGCATGCGTGACCTGGCTGGTGACCCGGGCGTATTTGTGCGCTCGATGGCATCGCGTGGTGCGCTGGGTGGGCTTTCGCACACCACTGCAGCGGTGGTGCAGGTGCTGGATGCGGCCGGATTTGATAAGATCCTCATCGAAACAGTCGGCGCAGGCCAGTCGGAAGTGGATATTGCCCGATTGGCACATACCACACTGGTGGTCGAAGCGCCTGGACTGGGAGACGATATTCAGGCGATTAAAGCCGGTATCCTTGAAATCGCGGATATCCTGGTGATCAACAAGGCGGACCGGCCGGGCGTTGAAAATACTGAGCGAGCGCTGCGCTCGAATCTTGAACTGGCCCACCCCGAGCGAATGCGCTTTGGGAGTTGCGGGCGAGGTGGAAAGGACAACCAGCCCAAAACTGACTTGTTGCAATCCTCGGCGGACGAGATCTGGGTACCGCCGATATTGCGTACGATTGCATTGCAGGGCAGTGGTGTGACAGAATTGAAGGCTGCCATCGAACGCCACCTGGCATATCTGCGCTCGAGCGGTGAGTGGCAGCAACGCGAACACGAACGCCTGCAGACCGAGCTAAACCAGCTTCTGCAGGCTGTGCTGGTGGCACGCTGGCGCGAGGGCGTGAGCGACGCTGAGCTGCGTGAGGTGGTTGCGCGGCTTCAGGAACGCGAGCTTTCGCCACTTAAAGCGGTCGAGCAATTGCTCGATCTGGATGCTGTGCCGGAGAGTTATTAAACACCCCGCCAAAGGGTGGAGCATTTTGGAGGAGAGGTAGGGCTTTGATTTATGGAAAGAACATTTATTGCTGATCTTCGCCAACATATCGGTGAAGAAGTCAAAATTCAGGGTTGGTTGCAGGTGCTGCGCGACCAAAAGAAGATGCAATTCCTGGTTGTGCGCGATACCACCGGTACCGCGCAGGTGGCTTTTTGGAAGGGCAACGATGCTGCTCTGGCCGAGCGAATTTCAGGGCTGACTACCGAAAGCGCTTTGACCATCACCGGCACCGTGGTGGAAAATCCGGTTGTTAAGCTGGGCGGGTTGGAAATCCAGTTGCAGACTGTGGAGGTGAACAACCTGGCCGAAAACCCCTTGCCGTTCGAGCCGTACGGTGACACGCTGCCGCAACTGGATTTCCGCCAGGACTGGCGATCGATTGACCTGCGCCGCAAAGAAAACCTGTTGCTGTTCCAGGTGCAGACCACTGCCGAAGCGGCCATGCGTGAATTCTGGGTGAATAACCGCTTTATCGAAATTCACACACCGAAAATTATCAGCACACCCAGCGAGAGCGGCGCCGAGCTGTTCACAATTGACTATTTTGAGCGCAAAGCCTACCTGGCCCAGTCGCCCCAGTTCTACAAGCAAATGGCGATGTCGGCCGGTTTTGAACGTGTTTTTGAATTTGGCCCGGTCTTCCGCGCTGATCCGTCATTCACCTCCCGGCACATGACCGAATTCACTGGCGTTGACATGGAAATCTCGTGGATTGATTCACACGAAGATGTCATGGCGATGCAGGAACGCTGGCTTCAATACGTGTACCAGCGCGTCAAGGACGTGCACGGTGAGCAGATCAAGGAAGTGTTTGATCATGAGATCATCGTACCAACGCTGCCGTTCCCGCGCATTCCGATGGCCGAGGCTGTGGAAATTCTCAAGCAGCGCGGCTATCAGCTGCCTGCTGACAAAAAGGGTGACATTGATCCGGGCGGCGAGCGCGAACTTGCTGCGTACGTGATGGAAAAATACAACCACGAATTTGTCTTTCTCATCGACTGGCCAGTTGCCGTGCGGCCTTTCTATCACATGCGCCACCCCGATAACCCCGGCCTGACCCGCAGCTACGACCTGATTGCCTGCGGATTGGAGATCACCACCGGCGCGCAGCGCGAGCACCGCGCTGAAATCCTGGCCAAACAGGCGTTGGAAAAAGGCCTGCACCTCGAGCCCATTCAGTTCTACCTGGATTTCTTCCGCTACGGCTGCCCGCCACACGGTGGATTTGGGCTGGGGCTTTCGCGCCTGTTGATGGTGATGCTTGGCCTGAACAACATCCGCGAAACAGTCTTCCTGTTCCGCGGACCCACCCGGCTTACACCATAATTCCTCGCCGCTTCCCTGCAAGGAGAAATCCTTGCAGGGAAGCGGCTCTTTTTGCAGCAAATTATTGAAGCTTTGTCATACTTCTCAGATTTGTTTGTGGGTGTTGGAAAGGCAGAAATTGCGGTATCCTTCTGGCGCAAAAGATGATATTGTAAGATGGATTTTGATTGATGAAAAAAGGTAGGTGAAGAATGCCCTCAGCAATTCGTTTTCGGCACGAGCGCATGAATTTTGGTGATGTAAAACTGTACGCCGGCACGGCATGCCCGGAGCTGGCGAGCAGTGTTGCCAATTATCTGAATTTGCCGCTCTGTGACCGAGACGTTGTAACCTTTCCCAATGATAATTTATTTGTAAAACTTCACTCCAGCGTGCGCGGACAGGATTGCTACATCATTCAAACCACATCTGCGCCTGTTCACCGCAATTTGATGGAATTGTTGATCATGATCCAGACGCTGCGGCTTGATTCGGCTGCGCGCATCACTGCGGTGATCCCTTACCTGTGCTATGCCCGCTCAGACAAGAAAGATCAGCCCCGCATCCCAATCACCGCACGCCTGGTGGCAGACATGATTGAAGTGGCCGGCGCCGACCGGTATATCACCATGGATTTGCATGCCGGGCAGATTCAGGGATTTTTCTCGATCCCCGGCGACGTTTTGACGGCTTTTTATATTCATGTGGATTATTTGCGCTCAATCCGCGACCGCATGCACTCCCCAGTGGTGGTCACGGCCGATTTGGGATTTGCCAAGAAGGCACGCAATTATGCGGCAGCCATGAATATTCCGCTTTCTTTCATTGAAAAGCGGCGCATGGGCAACGATGCCAAAGCGCAAGCGCTTACTCTGATCGGTGATGTATATGACCGCGATGCAATCATCGTGGATGACGAGGTGGACACCGGCGGCTCGATCGCTCAAGCCGTGAACCTGGTTAAAGATAACGGTGCGCGCAACGTATATGTCATTTTTGTGCATCCTGTGCTGTCCCTCAACGCAGCCGAACGCCTGGCGGCATTGCCGGTGACTGAATTCATTGCTACCGACACCATCCCGATCCCGCCGGAAAAGCGGGCGTTATTTGGTGACCGCCTGCGCATCCTGTCGGTTGCGCCGCTGCTGGGCGAAGTGATTCGCCGGGCCAACGAAGGCCGCAGCGTAGGCGAGCTGTTCAACGAATAAGATAACAAGGCTGGACCATGCCCGAACTGCCCGAGGTTGAAACTATCGTCAGGGCGTTGCGAGAAGGGGGGCGCAGCGGACCTTCGATCCTGGGCAAACGGGTCCAATCGGCAGAATTGCTGTGGCAACGGACGCTGGCCGAACCAGGCAGCGGGTTGTTTTTGACACGCCTGCCCGGCCAGGTGGTAACGGGGGTTGCCCGGCGCGCAAAATTCATAATCATTCGTATGGATGCAGACGCGTTGTTGGTGCATCTGCGGATGAGTGGAGATTTGCGCGTAGAAAACGACGGCGCATTGCAACCGCACGATCGGATGGTGCTGCACTTTGCAGACGGCTGGCGACTTGCATTCAACGATGCCCGCAAATTTGGGCGCGTCTGGCTGGTTCCGGACGAAAACCAGGTGCTGGCTGGCCTGGGACCCGAGCCGTTTGACCCGGCCCTGACTGCCGACAACTTTTACCGCCGGTTACAGGAACGCCGCCGTCAAATCAAGCCCTTGTTGTTGGATCAGAGTTTTCTGGCAGGCATGGGCAATATTTACACGGATGAGGCTCTTCACCTGGCGAAGATCCATCCTCTGCAGAATTCGGCTGATTTGACCTTTGAGCAGGCAGACCGGCTGCTGGCGGCTTTGCGTTTGGTATTGCAGGAAGGCATTCGCACCAATGGAGCCAGCATCGATTGGGTTTACCGCGGCGGTGAATTCCAAAACACATTCCGCGCTTATGCCAAAACCGGCTCTCCTTGCCCGGAATGCGGCACGCCAATTGCACGCATTGTTGTAGGGCAGCGCGGAACGCATTATTGTCCGTCCTGCCAGGTATTGAGATCCAAGATACAATCAAGTGAGAGGGTATGATGCCACCGACAAACACGCTGATCATCCTGGGAGTGATTTGCATTGCTATCGGCTTTGTTGCTGGAGCGCTGATTGCATTGCTTTTTGCAGACCGCGACAAGAAAACTTCTGGTGTCGATTCTGATTCGCTGCCCGAAGGTATCAGCCGCGAAACGCACAAGCCGCTCCTGCGGTTATGGCGCGTTTCAAACGGTACGCTGGTAGTGGAACTGGGTGGGCGAATTTTGACGAATGTCAAGCAGGCCAGCGCGGCGCAGCGGCTGGAACTGGAAGCTGCCAACGAACTGTGGTTAAACTGGCTGGGTATGCCTGAAGAAGCTTTAAGAAACGCATCTTTGATTCAGCCTCAGCCGGAGCCGCAGCCAAAGCCAGCCGCCCGATCAGAGTCGATACTACCACAGCCGTTAACCGAGCGCAGGCAAGCGCCGGACCTGGTGGCTGCGATTGCCAAACCATCCGTTGAGGCGCCGGTTGTTGGCCCAAAGTCTATGATTGAGCAGATTGACGAAATTTTGCAGGAGCTGGTCATTCACTCTGCACAAAGCCACCGTTCGGTCAAGGTCACACAGGATCTCCGTGATGGAATTGTGGTGTGGCTGGATGGCGGCCGCTATCCAGGCCTGGATTCTGTGCCGGACGCAGAAATCCGCACATTGATCCGCGCTGCGGCGGCTGAATGGGAACGGCGTTCGGAGCGCGCAAAGTGAGCGCGGTGGAAATAACTGGCTGTTCAGGGTACAATGCCGTAAAAGCGCACTTCGTGGCTGATTTTTGAAAGGAATGTTTGAATGCCGACTTCAGAAGAACGTTTGCGCGTCCTCCAGTTGATCCAGGATGGCAAGATTTCAGCCGAGGAAGGTATTCGGCTGCTGGAGAGCCTGGACAGCGCCGCGCAAGCCGCGGCAGGAAAACCTGCTGGAATGCCCGCCACGACCGGGCGCGGTGCGCGCTGGTTCCGTGTGCGTGTTACCGACATCGCCAGTGGAAAGACACGGGTAAATGTGCGCCTGCCAGTAAACGTGTTGAGCGCCGGTATGAAGATGGGTGCCCGTTTTGCACCTGAAGTGGAAGGCCTGGATATGGATCAATTGATGAGCTTGATTCAGGCGGGTGCTACAGGGCAGGTGCTGGATGTGGTGGACGAGCAAGACGGAGAGCGTGTGGAAGTATTTCTGGAATGATCTTTAGCTCAGGAAATAAAAAGCTGGAGGAGATCTCCAGCTTTTTTGTTGCCTTATGCCGCTTCAACGGCTTCAATTTCCGGGAAGAATTGTCGCAGCGTGCCTTCTACCCAACCCTTCAGGGTCACCGGTGAAAGTGGACATCCCAGGCAGGCACCGCCCAGGCGAACTTTGACAATTTTTCCGTCAAACGAGACAAATTCGACTCCGCCGCCGTGATAATGACCAATGTATGCGTCTAATTGTTCAATCAAGCCGCGGATTTGATCTTCAATTGCAAAACTGGGATTTGCTTGCGGTTCACTCATGGCTTTTCCATCCTCTTCCAGCATTCGTTATTTTTGTCCACGCCGTTGGTCAGGATGTTTAGCACTTCGCGGTGAGTGCTCTTCAAGCGCTCAGAAATCAGGCTGGCCAAACGATCCAGTAATATTTTACCTGTTTCTGGGTGTTGGCCGCAAAATTTCTGGAGGGAATCTTTACGAATGCAAATCGCTTCGCCGGGTTGGGTGACCACCGCCGCAGAGGTGTAAACTTCGCGCCCGAGGGCGGCGGACCAGCCAAAGACGCCGCCGGGTTGGATGCGCGCCACAACCAGGGCAGGACCATCGTAAGGCTTGTACTGGATGACGACCTCGCCCTCTTCAAGGATATACAGGAAATCGGCGAGTTGGCCTTGCTGAAAGATAACCTCGTCCTTTTTGCAGGCAATCTGATCCAGAATCGGATAAATCTCCGAAATCTGCTCAGGGGTGAAGCCCTGGAACAAGGATAAATCTGCAAATCGTTGTAAGAACATTTCAGGTATCTTAATGAAACCGGGGCTGAGATTGTAGTGGCAAAACTCCTATTCGCAGAGACAAAGCTCATGCCAGGTATTACAGTTGAAAAGATGCGAATATGACAAAAAAAGATTGACACCCTTGGAATTGTTAGATTATTATCTAATGGGTTAGATAAATATCTAAAGAAAATGGTAAAACTTAATCATTATTCTGGAACCGCCTACGATTTTTTTGTCAGCCTGTATGTTCTTCATCACGCTGGCGAGTTTGGCTTGCGCCCGTCCTGGGCCGCAGGGGTAAGGTCGCGCCTGCCGGCTGACCAGCGAGAATTTCTTGATCAGGCCCAGCGTTTTTTGCGCGTCCCGCTCACCTGGCTGAGTGCGCTGCCCGGGGAGGATCGAAGCGCTCGCGAGATGCTTGCAGCGCTGGCGGCTTTACCTGACGCTGAACGCTTAAAGGCATTGCACATGCCATTTGACCCGCCGCCTGGCCTGCGCAAGGTACTCGATGGGATTGCCGCAAGAGGAACCTGGAATGCCGGCGACCTTGAGGCGGTGCGGTCTGCGCTCGCCCGTCGGTATATCGTCCTGCGCAACGAGGATTTGCAGGCGATGTGCACGGCCTGGGCGCAGCCGGCTGCTTTTGGAGAGCAATATTTACGGGCTTTGAACACCTACTACCAGGTCTTCTTCGCTGAAGAGGAAGAGCGCATCCTGCCCTTTTTGGAAGAAGGATTGCAGCAGGCCCGTTCGCTGGCGGTTAAGATGCCTGCCTCGGAGTTAATTGAGTCCCTCTCCCGCGGCGTTCAGTTGCCGCAGTTAAGTGAATTAGATGAGTTGGATCTGGTGCCGTCCTACTGGGCCAGTCCGCTGATCTTCTTTGGACGAACGGGACCGGGCCAGGCGGTTTTCCTCTACGGAGTGCGCTCGGGACATGCCGGGTTGGTGCCAGGCGATACAGTTCCGGATGGTTTGGTGGAAACCTTAAAAGCGCTGGCTGATTCGACCCGCCTGCGTATCCTGCGTTACCTGGCGCAGCAGCCGCTTACGCCTAATCAGCTTGCGCGCAGGCTGCGTTTGCGAGCACCGACGGTGATTCACCACCTGAAGGAGTTGCGCCTGGCAGGGCTGGTGCAGGTCACCCTGGAAGTGGAAGCAGAAAAGCGCTACGCATTGCGGCGCAATGCTCTGGACGAATTGCACCCGCTGCTGGAGGAATTCCTCTACGGTAAGCCGAACGGCGCGGGAAGAGATGTACACAGCCAACCGGGAGGGGAAATTGAATAATCCAATAAGCCTGTCCCGCCTGGGCCGGGTGATGCGGGAGTATGTCGATCGGGTGAGCGCTTTTCATCCGAATGCGCGATTGTACCTGGTCAGTGCGGTGATTTCTGGCGCTTCGATGGGTGTTTTTCGCCTGTTGTTCAACTTTTATGTGCTGAGTCTGGGTTATGACGAGGAATTACTTGGCAACCTGGTGACCACCAGCAGCCTGACTGCGCTGCTGGTGGCGCTGCCGATGGGTTACGTGGCCGATTTTCTTGGGCGCAAGAAATCGCTGATTGTTGGTACCAGTTTCTCCGGCGGCGCGGTAATGCTGATGGTGTTGTTTCCATCGGTGCCGATGTTCATCGGCGCCAATGTGCTGCTGGGCTTTGCGCAAAGTCTGGCAGGTGTGACCATGGGGCCCTTCCTGATGGAAAACTCCAGCGAAAAGGAGCGCACCTACCTGTTCAGCTTTAGCTCAGGCTTTCAAACCGCTTCAGCCTTTGTGGGCAACTGGATTGGCGGATATTTGCCCACGTGGCTGGGCAGTGCTCAAAATGTTTCAGCTACCAGCACGCTGGCCTACGGAGGTTCGCTGCTGGTGATTGCCGGGGCCGCGCTGACGGCATTGGTGCCGCTATTCTTCCTGAAAACACCGCGGCTGACGCAGGAACAGCGCTCGTTTTTTGCGCCCATTGCTTACTTCCGCAAACAGCCTGCGCTGCTGGGCAAATTGATCCTGCCGATGCTGGTGACCTCCATCGGCGCGGGATTGATCATGCCGTTCATGAACGTCTTCTTCCGACAGGTGCACCATCAACCCGATACTGTGATCGGCTCGCTGTTTGCCTGGGGCTCGCTGGCGATGGGTATCGGCATTCTGCTGGCGCCGCCGCTTGCAGACCGGATAGGTAAGATTCAACTGGTGGTGATCACCCAGGGGTTGTCGATCCCCTTCCTGGTGATGCTAGGGTTTGCACCCTGGTTCGGTGCGGCCGCGGCAGCCTATTACATCCGCCTGGCTTTAATGAATATGAGCGGCCCGGTGTACCAGACCTACGTGATGGAAAAAGTGGAACCATCGGCGCGCGCGACCGTGGCCAGCCTGGTGAGCATGGCCAGCAATTTTGGCTGGGCTTTCAGCCCGACCATTTCAGGCTGGCTGCAGGTGAAATACGGCTTTGGCCCGGCGTACCTCGGCACGATTCTCATGTATGTGTTGTCGGTGTATCTGTACTGGCGCTATTTCTGGCGGAAACCAGCGGCGGGAACCAAAAAGAATGTCACTTTTTTTGCGGTCGAGCATCCAAAGGATTGAATGAAATTTCACAGGAGATATGACTTATGGAAATGATCATCGATTTTCCCGGCGGCGCGCGCGTGGATGCGCACTTTGGTCCTTATGAAGTAAAGACCGACCAACCCACTCCCTTTGGTCCGGGCAGCGCACCCACACCCTTTGCAGTTTTTCTCGCCTCCATTGGTACCTGTGCGGGTATCTATGTGCTGGGTTTTTGCCAGCAGCGCGGCCTGCCTACGGAAGGCATTCGCATCGTGCAACGCGTTGAATCCAACCGCCTGACCGGGATGGTGGAGCATGTTGATCTCGAGATCCAGGTTCCGCCCAGCTTCCCCGAGAAATATTATGATGCACTGATCCGCTCAGCTGACCAGTGCAAGGTCAAGAAGACGCTGGAGAATCCGCCGACGTTTAAAGTGTTTACGCAGGTTGTTGCCTGATTTGACAGACGGACAAATTAATCCTGGTTTCCCGGAAGAAGCCAGGATTTTTGCTAATACATGCCAGGTGTGCCTTTTATTATTTGACATTTTTCTGACGTGTTGCTATTCTTTAATGAAATCAATCACATAAGGAGTGCCGAGATGAAAGGGAATGAGCAAATCCTTCAAACGCTCAATGACGAACTGGCCGATGAGCTGACGGCGGTGAACCAATACATCGTACACTCGGAAATGTGCGCCAACTGGGGGCTGGAGAAGCTGCATGCCGCGATTGAAAAGCGCGCCATTGAGGAAATGAAGCACGCTGAGATGCTGATTGCCCGCATCCTCTACCTGGAAGGCCGCCCTGTGGTCAGCAAGCTGAACCCGATGCACATCGGCACAGATGTGGCCGAGCAATTGCACAACGATTACCTGTCGGAACAGGGCGCGGTGAAATCTTACAACGCGGCGGTGCAGCAGGCCGCCAGCCTGGGCGATAACGGCACCCGCGCGTTGTTTGAATCAATCCTGAACGATGAAGAAGCACACATCGACTGGCTGGAAGCACAGCTTGATCAGATCCGCTTGATGGGCATTGAGAATTACCTGGCACAGCAGGTAGGTTAATATTTTCTAGAAAGAATAAACCAAAATCGCCGGTTTATCCGGCGATTTTGGTTTTTTTACCAGCGATCCCAGTGAACAACCTGTTCGAGGGGTTGTCGGCCGCCAGCTTTGGGCGGTTGGGTGAGCTTTTCACCTTCCAGGGGGTAGCCAAAGGAGATGCAAATGCGCAGGTGGTATTCGGCCGGGAAGCCGAGCAGTGCGCGGGCCGCATCGGGCTGGTATATGCTGGCCAGGCAGGAGCCGATGCCCAGTTCCCAGGCGGCCAGTTGCATGTAAGCGGCTGCCTGGCCGATGTCAAACATGATCTGGAAACGTTCGGTGGGATCGGGATGGATGATGGCGACGCCCAGCGCTGCGCCAGCCAGGTGCCCGGCCCAGGTGCCTAGTTGGGAAAGCGAACCCAGGGTGGCGCGGTCCTGGATGGCAATGAAATGCCACGGTTGCGTGTTTTTAGAGCTTTGCGCCCGGCGGCCGGCGTTGAGAATGGCGTGGATGTGATCGGTTTCAAGCGGCACAGGTTGAAATTCGCGCACGGCGCGTTTGAGTCGGATGGCTTCGGAAACGTTCATGCTGTCCTCCAGAGTCTTCAGGGATCAGTTCTTATCACCACCATTATGACAAATTCCTTCAAAGAATGTCATCGGCCACTGGGTCACTACCGGACTGGCGCTGGTTAATTAATCGTGTTGCCGCCAGACAGCCAAGCATGATCAACGTGCCCAGCGGCAGCAGAGCCGCCCCGGCGCGCGGGCCATCGGTGTCTATCATAACGCCCAGCAGCCAGGGGATGACCATGCCGCCAACGAACCCAACTGCCATGGACAGGCTGGTGGCGGAGCCGGAGGCGCCGGGGAATGCCGCGGTGATGACTGCCAGTGCGGTTGGAAACGTAGGACCTAACCCCAACCCCAGCAGCACAAAACCAAGAAAGGATAGCGGGATGTTGCCTGTACTGGCAACAATCAAAAGTCCACCCAGAAGCGCAATCGATAAGGACACCTTAAGCATGGTGTCGGTTGACCAGCGCACCCCCAGGAGTGCCCCCAGCATGCGGCCTGCGGTGAAGGCCAACCAAAAAGCAGAGGCTGCCAGGGCGGCATTGGCAGCTGCCAGCGAGGTCGTTTGGCGCATGTAAGTGGTAACCCAGCCGCTGGCACCGTTTTCGGTGCCAATGTAAAACAGCAACATCAGGCTCAGGATCCACAAAACTGGCGAGCGCAGCAACTGGGTTTTGCCTGCGGTGGACGGGCCGCCGGGCTTAGCCTCATCCTGCCGAATTGATTTGAATTTCCAGAAGAAGAGGGGGAGCAGCAGGATTTCAAGTGCGCCGCCCAACCATAAAGCTGTCAGCGAGCTACCCGACAGGCGCAGCGAAAGGCCGGCGACAGCCGGCGCGATGAACGCCCCAACGCCAAAGAACATGTTGATGAGGTTCAATGCAGAGGCGCGCCGGTGTGAAAACAGATTGGAAACGGTGACGTTAATGATCAGCGCGATCACCCCGTAGCCTAATCCGGTTAGAATGGCAAAAGCCAGCGCAACAGGCAGGGTGCGCGCAAACGCCACGCCCGTGATGCCCGCCCCGACCATCGTCAAACCTGCCATCAGCGGCCAGCGCGGGCCGAGTCGGTCGAGCAAAGGCCCGGAAAAGACCTGGGCAGCCAGCGAGCCGAGGAATAATCCGGTGAACAGGCTGCCCACGGCAGCCAGCGAACTGCCCGTGTTACTGGCCAGTTCGGGCAGGGCCGGGCCAATGGCTGCGTTAATGACGCCCAGGCCAAAGAAACTGGCGCAGGCAAGCACGAGAAGGAGTGTGGCGTTGGAAAGCTTCAAAGCGGACCTCGCTATTGACAAATCGAAGCGTGCGACTGTAAAATGCACGTAGCATGAAATTGCACGAATATGCGTATTATTGCACGAAATTAAGAATTATTCAAGCAATTGAATGGAAAAATGCAGAAACATGAAACTATGTTAACGGCGGAGCGACGGCAATTTATCCTGGAGCGCCTGCGGCAGGATGGCAAGGTGGTTTCAGCCGAGTTAAGCGCCGTGTTGGGCCTTTCCGAAGATACCATCCGGCGCGACCTGCGCGAACTGGCGGCGGCTGGATTGCTGCAGCGCGTGCACGGCGGCGCGCTGCCGGCCTCTCCAGCGATGCGGCCCTTCGTGGACCGCCAGCAGCAGTCGATTAGCGCCAAGCTGGCCATCGCGCGCGCGGCGGTTGGGCTGGTGCAGGATCGCCAGGTGATCATCCTGGACGGCGGCACAACTGCGCTGCTGGTGGCGCAAAACCTGCCGCGCGATTTGCGTGCCACGCTGGTGACCAACAGCCCGCCGGTGGCGGCTGCGCTGGCAGACTATCCCTCGATTGAGGTGATTGTAGTGGGTGGGCGGCTTTTTAAAACCTCGCAGGTGACTGTCGGTGCAGCCGCGGTGGAGGTCATCGAACACATCCGTGCCGACCTGTGCCTTCTGGGTGTGTGCAGCGTGCATCCCGATGTGGGGTTAAGCATTCCCGACAGCGAGGAGGCCTACGTCAAGCGCGCCATGATTGAGAGTTCTGCCGAGGTGGCTGCGCTGGTTTCCGCCGAAAAACTGGGCACAGCCGCGCCATTTGTGATTGGCCCGATCACAGCATTGACTCATCTGGTCACCGAAGCGGGCCTGTCGGATTCTCAGTTGGCGCCTTACCGCGCCAAGGGAGTCACTATTCTGCAAGCCTAAGTCTCAAAAGATTGTACAATTAGCCCTAAAAATCCGACCAATCGGTCGGATTTTCTTCTATAATGATTGTGCATAAAAATTCAAAGTGGTTCAAGGAAGGGATGAATGCAAACTGCCTCCAAAACAGCTCCGCGCGACCTGAGCGAAAGCCTTCCCGTACTCGAACGCGATTCACGCGGCGTCTGGCACGTGCGCGGTTATGCCGAAGCGCGGGCGATCCTGCAGGCGGATGTGGTTCAGGCAGGATTTAAGTCCGAATCGGTGGCGATGATGCCCAAAGCCATGGCCAAACCGGTGCTGTTTCAAGATGGCAAACCGCACCAGGAGCAGCGCAAGCAGATCGCCCGGTTCTTCTCGCCGGCGACGATCCAGGGACGTTATCGTCCGATGATGGAAAAATACGTCGCCGAAACGCTGGCGATCCTGCAGCGCGAAGGCCAGGCAGACCTCAACCGGCTGGCGGCGCGGCTGGCGATTGGTGTGGCTTCAGAGGTTGTAGGGCTCACCGACAGCCCCACGGACGGTCTGACCAGCCGATTGGAAGGGATTTTGCACGCCGACCTGAACGTGGACCGAACGCCGGGCGGGTTGATTCGCTTCGTTGGCGTGCAGGCGCGCATGCTGGATTTCTGGCTGCGCGATGTGCGCCCGGCTATCCGGTCAAGAAAGGCACAGCGCAAAGAGGATGTCATTTCGCACTTGCTGGACAATGGCTACGGCGGCGGTGAGATCATTGCCGAGTGCATCACCCACGGTGCAGCGGGCATGGTGACCACGCAGGAATTCATCTGTGCCGCGTCCTGGCACCTGCTGCGGCGGCCAGAACTACGCGATGAATATTTGAATGGGACGGATGACGAACGCAGCCGTATCCTGTACGAATTGCTGCGTCTTGAACCGGTGGTCGGCCACCTGTACCGCCGCGCGGTCAGCGATGTGACCCTGCTCAGCGGCGATCAAACCGTGACCATCCCGGCGGGTGCGTTGATTGACCTGGACATCGTGGCCATCAACCTGGACGCGCGCACCGCTGGCGCGGATGCCGGCGAAATTATCCCAAACCGGTCGCTGCCGAAGGGTGTTTCGGGTGCATTGATGGGGTTTGGCTTTGGCCCACACCGCTGCGCGGGTGAGTTTATCGCCATTGCCGAGACCGACCTGTTCCTGCAGCAATTCCTGCGTTTGCCGGGCTTGCGCATCGTTCAGGAGCCGAAAATCGGGATGAACGATACCATCAAGGGCTATGAATTCCGCAACTTTATTGTTGCGATTGACCGTTAATTTTTAGGGAGTGAATTGCAAACAGCCGGCTCATGCCGGCTGTTTGGTTGTCGTCATGAATAGGTCACCGTCGGCGGCCGTACCACCCGGTGATCATGAGGAGCAGGACCGCGCCGATGACCGCCACGAGAAAGCTGATCCAGCTCCACGTGATGGTGAAGCTCGACCCGGTCAGCAGCCCGTACAAGAAACCACCGATAATGGCGCCCAACACGCCAATGATGGTGTTGGCAAGGCAGCCCATGCGCGAATTGCGCCCGGTGACAATGCTGGCCGCCCATCCCGCCAGCGCGCCAAAGATGATCCAGGATATCAGTCCCATCTGATTCTCTCCCTTGTTATTGGTGTGATTTACATTCTAACCTTAAACCTTGCCTATCTTCTAAATTCTATAACCCGAAAGCCCATTTTTTCTAGCAACTTCCTGCAAAGTGTGGGGTTTTCATTCTTTAGATACTTGCCAAATCACCTGCGGCGCCAAATCCACCACGGAACACTTCATCCAGGCGCAGCCGGTTCCAAAATTGAAGGTGAATTGATTCGATCGTGCAGGCTCCGACTTTTCTGGGGGAAAAGTCGGCGGATCAAATGTATCATCTTTGCAGAATTGTTGCATTTGGACCATGAGATTGCGGCAGGTAAATCCAGGTGTATGCCGGCTGCGGCAAAAACCGATTGCTTGGAGAGAATCGTATGATCGACCAAAAAGCTGTTGCGATTGTGGGTGTGGGCGCAGTTTTGCCGGATGCCCCGGATGCGGCTTCATTCTGGCGCAATATCCAGGCAGACCGATATTCCATTACTGAAGTGCCGCCTGACCGCTGGCGCCCGGAATTGTACTATCATCCGGATGCCAGCCAGCCGGATAAGACTTATTCCAAAATTGGCGCGTGGGTGCGCGATTACCGTTTTGATCCGCTCAAACTGGGCCTGGCCATTCCGCCGCGCGTGCTGGATCAGATGGATCCGGCGCGCAGTGGACGATTGCCGCATTTCGCTCACTGCCACCAGAGTCAAAGCGCACGGGCAGGTCAGCGGAAGGCAACCTGGTGTTTGACGCGCGCGTGGTGGTTGCCAAAGGCCGCGTTTACCTTGAGGTCGACAACTACCGCACCAGTCCGCTGCCGTACAGCGCTGAGGATGAGCTGATCCAGCCGTTCAAGGTGCTGGTGCAGGGGAAGAAGCGGATTCACGGAAGAATGTGCGCAGCGATACCCTGTCCGCTGCGCACATTCATGCGATTATCATACCAGCACTTGTTGATATTGACTGGATGCGAGCCGATTCAATCGGCGCGCCCCCGGAAGATTTCCTTTCGAAAGCCGAGTTGCAAAAGCTGGCGCAGATGCGCTTTCCATGCCGGCGCGAGGAGTGGCTGCTGGGCCGCTGGACGGCCAAACGGCTGCTGGCCGCTGCGGTTCCAACAGTGGCCGGGATGTTGCCAATTAAGGCGAATTCCTCATCACGCTGGCAGTGTGCAGTCAGGCCCTGAACTTCTCAGCGCTGCAGGTTCAAGAATTGCACGTTTGAATCAAACCGGCGGGCCTTGACCCGCCGGGCAACTTTTTTCGCCTTTGTCGCAAGTTAGAGCAGCGGTGACTGTGGCTGGTACATGTCCAGGCTGGCGGGCAGGTGAATGCCCTGCAATGCCAGAGCGCGCAGGCGGGCCAGGTAAGCTGCTCCGGTGAGGATTTGCAGCCCCACGTCGGCCACACGCCGGTTGGCAGGTTCAGCCAGGTAGGTGCCGCGCGTCCAGTCGTTGAAGCTGCCCATCGACGGCCCGCACCAGATCTGGTAATCCATCTCGCGGCCAGGCTCGCCACGGTTGGACCAGCGCGAAGACATCCCCAGGTACCAGCGGAAGACCAGCGCCATCTTCTGGCGGGCGTCCTTTTCGCCGCGCTCGACCATGCGCGGGTCGCGCTCGCGGAAGAACTGCACGGTATCGGTCCAAATCTCATCGAAAGTGCGCTTGAAAACCGACGTTTCCAGGCGGGTGCGCTCTTCAAGCGGGATTTCCTCCCAGGCATTGAAGCGCGAATACAGCTCGTACAATTTTGAGGCACGCATGGCGAAGAGCGTACCGCGCTTGAGCACCTGCACACGCACGCCCATCTCAAACATGTCGGCGGCCGGTGCCATAGCTACATCGGGCATTTCGGCCTGCGCCAGCAGTGCCTTGGTGTGCGCGGATGCGCCGGCCTCGACGCAGGCCTGGTTGACCGAGCCGGTCACCACGTAGGCAGCGCCCATCATGAAGGCCGCCAGCGCGGCCTGCGGGGTGCTGATGCCGCCCGCGGCGCCGATGCGCACTGGCACGGGATAGTGAAACTGCGCCTGGAGCTCATCGCGCAGCGCGATCATGGTGGGCAGCAGCCCGACCAGCGGGCGGTTATCGGTGTGACCGCCTGAATCGGCCTCGACGGTGATGTCGTCGGCCATCGGGACGAGCGTGGCCATTTCGGCCTGCGCGGCGGTGATTTTGCCCTCCGCCACCAGTTGATCCAGCAGGTCCTGTGGTGCGGGCGAGAGGAAGCGCTTGGCCACTTCCTTGCGCGAGAGCTTGGCAATGATGCGGTGTCCGATGGTCACGCTGCCGTCGGCTGCCCGGCTGAGCCCCGCAGCGCGGTAGTGCACCAGCCCAAGGGTGATGCCGAGATAGGCTGAAGCTTCGACCACCGGAACATGGTGGCGCGCGAACAAGTCGGCGGCGCGCTGCTCCATGAGCGGCTCGAAGGGGTTGTTAATCAGGTTGAAGGCATACGGCCCATTTGGCAGGGCGGCCTGCACCTGCCTGATGGCATCCTCGATGCGCTCGGTGCCCAGGCCAGCCGAGCCAAACGAGCCCAGCATACCCGCTTTGCCAAGGGCGATGACCATCTCCACCGAGGCAATGGCATTGGCCATTGCTCCGCCGTAGAGCGCGTAGCGCGTGCCGTAGGTTGCACGGAAGGCTGGTTCGCCCAGCGATTCGGGCAGGACGGCTGGCACGAACGCCAACACGGCCGCGCCGCCGGGAGCAGCAGTGAGGTTCCCAGCCGCGGTCAGCGCGGTGCGATTGCCCACCGAGACAGCCCACAGCGGGCTTTTCAGGTTCAGCAGGCACCGGAGCATGCCGCTTTCTTCAAATTCCAGTGCCGAGGTAGGTCCCTGCCAGCCCAGCCCTTGCACGCCGTTTGCCAGGCCATGGGACGAGATTGTTTGAGAAGCCATGGGGTTGTAAGAATCCTCTGGTAAGATTTTGAGAATCAATATTAGATGATAACCCATTCCCGCAGGGGAGGTTGCGCGCTCTGATAGGCGCTTATGTTACAATCTCAATGTTACCCTAGATTATTTCTAGAAACAAAGAGGCGAGCATGGTGGATAATTTCAGCGTAAACGGCCTGCATGTGGATGCCTGCGGCCCCACGGATGCGCCCGCGATCCTGTTTTTGCACGGCGGCGGCGCAGGGGCGTGGACCTGGCAGCCGGTCATCGAGCGGCTGGCAGAGTTTCGCTGCTTGGCGCCGGACCTGCCCGAGCACGGGCGCAGCGCGGCCGTCCGGCCGTTCAGCATCTCCGATACGGCCGCGCGCATGGCGGATTTGATCCGTGCGCATGTACCGGCTGGAAAGGCGCATGTGGTGGGCCTTTCAGAAGGCGGCCAGGTGGCGGTGGCCATGCTGGCAAATGCACCGGATGTGATGGCTTCGGCGGTCGTCAGCAGCGCGCTGCTGCGGCCGCTGCCAGGTGCATGGATGATGACTCCGAACGCGATCCGCTGGTCATACCGCCTGTCGGTGCCTCCCTTCCGCAACAACGATTGGTGGATCCGCCTGAACATGAAGCATGCCGCCGGCGTGCCAGAAGCATATTTCGCGCAGTTCAAGCGTGATTTTCAGACGATGACCGAGGATGGTTTCACCCATGTGATGCTGGAAAACCAGCGCTTCCGCCTGCCGCGCGGGCTGGAAAAGGTAAATGTGCCTGTGCTGGCGCTGGCTGGCCGCCGGGAATACGCCGCCATGCGCCAATCGGCTGCTGACCTGGGAGCAGTGCTGCCGCGAGCGGTCGTGCGGCTGATCGACCTGAACGAGCACAGCACGCTGGCACAGCAGCACAACTGGTGTCTGTTTGCACCGGACCGGTTTGCTGAAGCCGTGCGTGCCTGGGTAAATCAATCGCCGCTGCCGGGTTACCTGCGGCCGCTGGCGTAGTAAAATAAGTGCGCGGCACTTCACCGCAAATTCTCCCTGAGGACGAATTCGCATTCTCATGACGAGCAACCCGCCGTTGATTGAGATCGACAACGTAACCTTTTTTCACAGCGGTCGCGAGGCGGCCGCTGAACCGGCTTTACGCGGCTTGTCGCTGCGCATTGAAGCGGGCGAGTTTGTGGCGCTGATCGGTGCCAACGGTTCCGGCAAGACCACGCTGGCGCGACATCTGAATGCGCTGCTGCTGCCCACCCAGGGAAGTGTGCGCGTGCTGGGCATGGATACGCGCGAGCGGCGGAACTGGCCGGCGATCCGCACGGCGGTCGGCATGGTGTTCCAGTCACCCGAAGATCAACTGGTCTCGACGACGGTGGAAGATGATACCGCCTTCGCTGCCGAAAACGCGGGTCTGCCTTCGGATGAAATCCGCCGCCGGGTGGATGAAGCCCTGCGTGCGGTGGAAATGTGGGAGGAGCGCAAACGCCCGCCGCACCAGCTCTCGGCCGGGCAAATGCAGCGGGTGGCGCTGGCCGGCGTGCTGGCGATGCGCCCGCGCTGCATTGTTTTTGACGAAACCACCGCCATGCTCGACCCGGCCGGGCGGCGCAACGTGATGGAAATGATGCAGCGGCTCAACCGCGAGGGCATGACCATCGTGTACATCACGCACTACATGCAGGAGGCGCTGCTGGCCGATCGCGTGGTGGTGCTTAGCCGCGGACAGGTGGCGCTGGACGGCTCCCCGCGCGAGGTCTTCTCGGACCCCCGGCGGCTGGCCGGGTTTGGGCTGGAACTGCCGCCGTTGACCGCGCTGGCCGAAGGGCTGGAAGAATTGTTCCCGGGCGTGCCGGTGGGTGCATTGACGCCGGAGGAACTGGCGGATGCCATCCCGGACCCGAATGAAATGCAAAGATCGCGCAGGCTGCCCGCCGCTGAAGCTCGTCCCCAGCGCGAGGAGATCATTGCAGTCCGCAATCTCAAGTATATCTACATGAAAGATACCCCGTTGGCGCACACCGCATTGGAGGATGTAACCCTGACCGCCGGGCGCGGGGCGGTGCACGGGTTGATCGGAGCGACCGGTTCGGGCAAATCGACTCTGTTGCAACATTTCAACGGGCTGTTACGCCCTCAGCATGGCAGCGTGAGGGTGGCCGGGTTGTCGCTCAATGATTCCAATGTGACCGTCAAGCAGATGGTGCAGGTGGTGGGGCTGGTGTTTCAGAACCCTGAAGCGCAATTCGTTGAACAGTACATCGGCGACGAGATTGCTTATGGGCCGCGGCCGCTGCTGGAAAAACCAGCGCTGCGCGAGCGCGTGCAGTGGGCCATGGGCCTGGTGGGTTTGGATTTTGAGCAGTACAAGGATCGGCTGACCTATTCGCTCAGCGGCGGCGAGCGCCGCAAGGTGGCGCTGGCCTCGGTGTTGGCCATGCAGCCTCAGATCCTTGTTCTGGACGAGCCCACTGCCGGACTGGATCCACTTTCGCGGCGTGAAGTGCTGCGGCATTTGCAGGATTTCCAGCGCGGCGGGATGACGCTGGTGCTTTCGTCGCATCAGATGGGCGACCTGGCGCGCCTGACCGAACGGGTGACCGTGCTGCACGAGGGGCGCGACGTGCGCACCGGTACGGCGGCCGAGATCTTCAGCGAGGGCCAGCAATTGCATGATTGGGGCCTGGAAGCGCCAATTGCCGTGCAGGTGGCCGACCGGCTGCGCAAACGCGGCTGGCCGGTGCCGCGAGAGGCCATCACCACCGAGGGATTGGTGGCGGCTATGTCCGGGCTGGTGACAGTGGAGGCAGCATGAGCGATTACGAGTTCCTCAGCCGGGTCACCATTGGCCAGTACATCCCCGGCATATCTCCGCTCCACCGCATGGATCCGCGCGCGCGCTTGACAGCCGGGCTGATGCTATTGGCGGCAATCACCTTTGCGACTCATCCGGCCGGTCTGGGGTTGGCGCTGCTGGTGGTGATGACGGCAATCACGCTTTCGGGTTTGCCCTGGCGGTTCCTGCTGCGCGGGTTGCTGCCGCCGCTGCCCTTCCTGCTCTTCCTGGCTGTGCTGCAGGTTTTCTTTAATACAGGCGAAAACCAACCTCCGTTGCTCATCTGGTGGGGCGTGGTGCAGATCTATGCCTCGGATTTGGTCGCTGCGGGGATGCTGGTGCTGCGCTTTTGTGTGTTGATCCTCGGGATCAGCCTGCTATCACTGGTGTCCTCGACCTCGGAAATCATCTACGGCGTCGATGCGCTGCTTAAGCCGCTGCGCTGGCTGCGTATCCCCACCCAGGATTTGACCATGATGGCGCAGATCACGCTGCGTTTTATCCCGTTTATGGCGCTGGCCGCCGAACGCATCGTCAAGGCGCAGGCCTCGCGCGGGGTGGACTGGTCCGCCAAAGGCGGCAACCTGATCAAACGAGCCCGACGCATTCTACCGTTGTTGGTGCCGCTGTTCGTTTCCAGCCTGGGCAAGGCCGAGCGCATGGCGCTGGCCATGGATGCGCGCGGCTACGGTAGCACGCGCCGGCGCACGCTGATGATGTCGACGCGCTGGACGTGGACGGACACAGCTGCGGTAATCGCCTGCGCGGGTCTTGCGGCGGCTATTCTCTTGTTGTAAAACAATGGCTATAAAAGAAATACCCTTCGTATGAGCATTCATGCGAAGGGTGATTTTGGTCCACTACACTGATTTTGGTGCGGAAGATTATAAATCCGAACCTTTTTTGCGTCCCACGGCAATGCCCATCCACGCGCCGGTTACGGCTGTGACCAGCACGATTGACACGATCATCTCCGGGATGCCGTTGGCGACGAAGGTCGCGCCGATGGCCGGCCAGGGGAACAGCCCCAGCAGGCCGATCATGCCAAGCACCAGTCCGGAATGCAGCAGGCTGCCGACCGCACCGGTGGCAATCATGCCGGCAACGGGCCAGCGCTTGAGCGCAGCCCACACCAACCAGGCGGCTGGTGCGAAGAGCAGGCGCGGCAGGACTGAAATGAGCGGATTGGTGAAAATGACGTCGCCGGGGCCGGTGGGCGCAACGGCCGCCTGTATCATTGAGAAGAGGCCAAAAATCAGGCCGATAGCGCCGCCCACGATTGGCCCTTCCAGGATGGCGCCGATGATGGCCGGGATGTGCATGATGGTCACGGCTACGCCCGTGGGCCAGGGTAGGAATCCCCAGCGCGTCAGTCCAAGGATGATGGCGATGGCACTCAGCGCGCCGGTGATGGCAATTTTGCGGGTCCAATTATGCGGCATGGGTTCCTCCATAAATTGGTGATTAATCCAACAGTTGGTATACGCCACCGGAAATACCAGGCAGGCTGAGTTTCCAGCCGCCGTCGGCGCGCGAGAAGGGTTGCGGCTGGCCGTAAAGCGTCTCAGGTGGCGTTGCAAACGTTTCCACCGGCAGCAGGGCTTCGCATGGCTGTGCAGACGGGTTGAGTGCCGCGAGAATGCTTTCACCGCCGCCGGTGCGCTTGAAAATAAACGGGTACCCCGTGGTGCCCTTGTGCAGCACTTCGAATTTGCCGCTGGCGCACAGCGCCGGGTGAGCTTTGCGCAAAGCAATCAAGCGGCGCACGCGCTGCAGCAGCGAGGCCGGGTCTGCTTCCTGGGCGGCGACGGTTGGCCGGGCGGGATCGGGATCGATTGGCAGGTAAAGCTTTTCGGCTGGCGCGCTGGAGAAGCCCGCATTGGGGCTGCCGTCCCACTGCATGGGCGTGCGGATGGCGGTACGCTGATAGCCGCCTTCTTTAGAGGGCAGGCCGGTCACTGAACGCATGCCGATCTCGTCGCCGTAGTAGATAAAGGGCGTGCCCGGCATGCTCAATAGGAACAGGTAAATCAGTTCGATTTGCTCCACGCTGCGGCCGGTGGCAATGCGCGGGCCGGAATCGTGGTTGCCGGTGGGGATGGCAATGTGCCCCATGCCTTGGGTGCGGTTGTAGTGGTACAGGTAATTGTCGAGGAATTCGTTGATGTTGCCACGGCCGGAGGCATCAAAGTAGCTTGCGCCGTAGGGGTCGTGGTTGCTGCCGTCGCCGTGTTCCTTGCGCCACAGCGAGATGTAGCCCGGTGTGCCAAAGGGCAGCATGAAATCCATGTGAAAGCCAGCCGGGATGGCCAGCTGCGGCTGAGCCCATTCGGCCACCAGCACGGCCTCGGGATAGTCCCGGTCTAACCAGGTGCGAATTTCGCTCCAGAAGCGCGCGGTGGCCTCGCCTCCGCCGGGGCCTTTGACCAGCGAGCCGGCCATGTCCACGCGGAACCCGCTCACGCCCAGGTCGAGCCAGAATTTCATCACCTTGCGCATCTCGGCACGCACGGCTTGAGGGCCAGGTGCGTCCGTCGGCTGCTGCCAGGGTTCCTGCGGCACGGCAAAGCCGTAATTGAGCGCAGGTTGGAAGTAGAAGAAGTTAGTGATGTATGAGCCTTCCCGTTCGGCGTATCCGCGCACATTCTGCATGCCATTGGGCGCCGGTGCCCAGGGTGAATCGGTCCATACGTACCAGTCGGAATAGGGATTGCGCTCATGCCGGCAAGAAGCCTGAAACCAGGGATGCTCGATGGAGGTGTGTCCCGGCACCAGGTCCAGCAGGATGCGCATCCCGCGTTTTCCTGCTTCGGCGCATAACTTCTGCAGATCATCGTTGGTGCCATAACGCGGCGCGATGGTGTAGTAATCGCTGACATCATAGCCGGCGTCCTGAAAAGGGGATGTGAAGCATGGATTGATCCAGATGCCGGTGATGCCCAGCGATTGGATGTAATCTAACTTCTCCAGGATACCCGGCAGATCGCCGATGCCGTCGCCGTTAGAATCGGAAAAACTTTGCGGGTAGATCTGATAAAAAACGGCTGTCTCCAGCCAGGCAGGTTTTGAGGTCATCGGATACTCCTGTGGTTATTATACCCATAGGCGGCAAATGGAATCGCATTTATGGACGGCTGCCGGGTGTAGACAGGATGTTTATCTTAACGCCTTAATCTTAGAAATTTGCTCAAATTTCGAATGCAATTCTGCGAAATATTGGGTATAATAATTGTTGGGAGCGCTTCCAAAACTCATAAACTTGCATTTTCCCAACAGATTGGATCTATCCGCGCTTTTATTCCTTCTCCCCAGGTAAAAACATGAAATACGGCCATTTTGATGATACCCGGCGTGAATACGTCATCGAGCGCCCCGATACCCCTATGCCCTGGATCAACTATCTGGGCTGCGAGGAATTCTTCGGGCTGATTTCCAATACAGGCGGCGGTTACTGCTTCTATCGTGACGCCCGCCTGCGACGACTGACGCGTTACCGTTATAACAACGTTCCTGCTGACCGGGGAGGTCGTTATCTCTATCTACGTGATGAGAAAAGTGGACTCTTCTGGTCGCCAACCTGGCAGCCAACACATACAGACCTGGATGCCTATGCCTGCCGGCACGGTATGGGTTACACCGTCATTTCCTCCGCGTACCAGGGAATTCATGCTGAGATGCGTTACTTTGTGCCGCTGGGGCAAACCCTGGAGGTCTGGCAGGTGCAAATTACCAACCAACGGGATCAAACTGCCGGGTTATCGCTCTTTTCAGCGGTGGAATTTTGTCTGTGGGATGCCCTGGATGATGCCACCAACTTCCAACGCAACTTCAACGTCGGTGAGGTGGAGGTGGAGGGCAGCATTATCTATCACAAGACTGAGTACCGCGAGCGGCGCGATCACTTTGCCTATTTCGCCTGCTCTGAGCCGCTGGCTGGTTATGATACGCAGCGCGAGGCGTTTTTGGGCACTTACAACGGTTGGGACAAGCCGCAGGTTGTGGCCGAAGGCAAGGCGCGGAATTCAATTGCGCACGGATGGGCGCCGGTCGGCTCGCATCACGTGAAATTAACCTTGCAGCCGGGTGAAAGCCGGACGGTGATTTTTCTGCTGGGCTATGCTGAAAATCCGCGGGATCAAAAATTTGCTTCGTCTGGTTCGCAGATAATTAATAAGGTCTATGTGCAGCCGGTCATCGCGCGCTATCTTGATTCGCGGGTGGTGGACACGGCCTTTGACGAATTGGGCCAGCATTGGGACCGGTTGTTGAGCGTTTTTCAGGTGCGCACGCCGGATGAGCACACCAACCGCATGGTCAATATCTGGAACGCGTACCAGTGCATGGTGACCTTCAACATGTCGCGCTCGGCTTCCTACTTCGAATCCGGGATTGGCCGCGGCATGGGATTCCGCGATTCGAACCAGGATTTGCTCGGTTTTGTACACATGATTCCTGCGAAGGCACGCCAGCGCATCCTTGATCTGGCGGCCACGCAGCTGCCCAGCGGCGGTGCCTATCACCAGTACCAACCGCTGACCAAACGCGGCAACAATGACGTGGGCAGCGATTTTAACGATGATCCGCTCTGGCTGGTGCTGGCAGTTGCTGCCTACTTGAAGGAAACTGGCGATTGGGGCATCCTGGAAGAACAGGTGCCTTATGACAATCTGCCTGGCAGCGAGGAGCCGCTCTATGAGCACCTGCAGCGCAGCCTGCGATATACGCTTGACCGGTTGGGTCCGCACGGGCTGCCGTTGATTGGGCGGGCTGATTGGAACGATTGCCTGAACCTGAATTGCTTCTCCGATACGTCCGGCCAATCCTTCCAGACCACTACCAATCGTGAGGGCAAGGTGGCCGAGTCGGTATTCATTGGCGGATTGTTCGTGCTGGCAGCCAATGAAATGGCGGCGCTCTCGCTGCATTACGGCCGACGCGCTGATGCGGAATTCTACCGGCTTTCTTCCCAAAAAATGGCCGTGACCGTGTTGGAACACGGCTGGGACGGTGAGTGGTTCCTGCGCGCCTACGATGCGTTGGGGCAGCCGGTTGGCTCGCGGTTGTGTGATGAAGGCAAGATCTTCATCGAGCCGCAGGGCATTTGTGTGCTGGCCGGGTTGGGCACAGCCGACGGCCGCGCTGAAAAAGCCCTGGCATCGGTGCGCCAGCACCTGGCCTCTCGGCACGGTATCGTTCTGCTGCACCCGGGTTTTACCCATTACTATCTCAACCTGGGTGAAATCACATCTTACCCGCCCGGGTACAAAGAAAACGGCAGCGTCTTTTGCCACACCAACCCGTGGATCATGGCAGCCGAAGCCAGCCTGGGGCACGGCGATCAGGCGCATGATTATTACCTGCGCATCAATCCTTCGGCGCGAGAAGCGATCAGTGACGTGCACCGCTGCGAACCGTATGTCTACGCTCAGACGATCGCCGGCAAGGAAGCACCCACTTTCGGCGAAGCCAAGAATTCATGGCTGACCGGAACAGCCGCCTGGAATTTTGTCGCCATATCGCAGTGGATCCTGGGTATCCGTCCAACGCTCAACGGACTGCAGATCGCGCCGGCAGTTCCCACGGCCTGGAAGTCATATGAGGTTCAGCGAGTTTACCGGGGCGTAACCTACCACATCCGTGTCGAACGACAAGGCAGCGGTAACAACGTGCAGTTGCAGGTGAACGGCGAGAACCTGAAAGGGAACGTCATACCAATTCCAGCAGAGGATGTCAGCGAAGTGAAGGTGCTGGCCGTACTCTCCTGAGGCTGGCGTTCCCGATAAGAGGAGACGGGATGAACTTCGGCTATTTTGACGACGCTCACCGTGAATATGTCGTTACCGACCCACGAACGCCAGTCAAGTGGATCAACTACATCGGCACGCTGGCGTTTGGCGGCTTTGTGGACCACACCGGTGGTGCGCTGCTATGCGCACGCGACCCGGCACTCAACCGCATCACAAAGTACATTTCGCAAATGCCTGATGGTGAATTTAAGGGCGAAACGATGTACCTGCGCGTGCGCTCCGACGGTGAGCAGCGCATTTTCTCACCCTTTTACGTGCCCACCTTGCAACCGTTGGATCATTTTGAGTGCAGTGTTGGTTTGGGGTATTGCCGCTGGCGCAGTGAATTGCACGGCCTGTGCTGTGAAGTGACCGTGTTCGTCCCAGCGGATGCAGCGGTGGAAATCCGTGATGTGTGCATTACCAACCTGGGTAAAGCGGCGGTGGAGGTGGATGCGGTGCCGCTGGTGGAGTATACCCACCCGGATGCACTCAAGCAGCTCACCAATGCCGACTGGGTGCCGCAGACGATGCAATCGCGTGCAGAAATGCTGGAAGGACGCACTGTGCTGGTGCAGTATCCATTCATGCTGCGCGATACACAGGTCAATTATTTTACCGCCAGTATCAAGGCGAGTTCGTTTGAAACGGACCGGCGCGCTTTCTTGGGCGCCAACGGCTACGGCAGCTGGCAGCAGCCGCTGGCCTTGGAGCATGAGGAGTTGGGCAACCACCAGGCGCTGCGCGGCGATAACATTGCAGCACTGTTGCTGCGGTTGGGAACGCTGCTGCCCGGCGAATCGGTGCGGTTTACCACGCTGCTGGGGCAGGCGGCCAGCCTGGAAGATGCCAGCCCGACAATTCGCCGTTTCCGTGATCCTGAAGCGGTGGACGCGGCTTTCAGCGGGTTGGCGCGCTTCTGGGACCGGCATCTCTCGGTTTTGCAGGTGCGCACCCCAGACGCGGATTTCGACCGCATGATCAACGTACACAACCCGCGGCAGTGCTGGATCACTACCAATTGGTCGCGCTATTTATCGCTTTACCAGCTTGGATACGGCGCGCGCGGAATCGGCTTTCGCGACAGCTCGCAGGACGTGATGGCAGTGCTGGCCAGCGCACCGGAAACAGCCCGCGCCTTGCTGTGCAAACTGCTCAGCGTGCAGCGCCGCAACGGCTCTGCCATGCACCAGTTCAATCCGCTCAGCATGATCGCCAGTGAAGGCGATTCGCTGGAACGCGATGACCGGCCGCATTATTACAGCGACGACCACCTGTGGGCAGTTCTCGCGGTGACAGCTTACCTGAAGGAAACGGGCGATATGGCTTTCCTGGACGCGGTTCTGCCGTATTATCCCAATGACAGCAAAGACCGGGTTGAGGACGCGGGCACCGTTCTGGAACACCTGCAGCGCGGACTGGATTTTACCCGGCAGGATTTGGGTGCGCATGGGTTGCCGCTGCTGGGCTTTGCAGATTGGAATGACACCATCAATCTACCTGCCGGGGCTGAATCGCTGTTCACGGCCAACCTGTACGCTTGCGCGCTGCAGGATATGGCTGCGTTGTGCCAAACCATGGGCGATGATGAATCTGCGCGCAACTACCTGAAGGATTATGAATCACTCCGGTTGCGCGTTGAAGAAACCGCCTGGGATGGGAAGTGGTACGTCAGTTATTTTGATGCTAACGGCAGCGCAATTGGTTCTCAAAAAAATACGGCGGGAAAAATTCACCTGAACGGCCAGACCTGGCCGGTCATTTCTGGAATCGCTGCGCTGGAACGTGGTGAGACGGCCATGGATTCGGCGCGGGAGTGGTTGAACACGCGGTACGGGCTCAAGCTGAGCGCGCCGGGTTACAACGGGTTCGATCCGTCTGTCGGCGGTATCACCACCTATCCGCCCGGTGCCAAAGAGAACGGTGGAATCTTCCTGCACACCAACCCCTGGGCGGTGATCGCCGAGACGAAGCTGGGGCGCGGCGAGCGCGCCTACGAGTATTACCGCCAGATCAATCCTGCCGCCCGCAACGATCTGATCGAGGTGTACGAGTGCGAGCCCTATGTGTATCCGCAAAACATCCTTGGCGACGAACATCCCCAGTTCGGGCTGGCACGCAATTCCTGGCTTTCGGGCACGGCTTCCTGGGCTTACCAGGCTGGAACCCAGTACATCCTTGGTCTGAGGCCGGAATACAACGGGCTGCGGCTGGATCCATGCATCCCGCCGCAGTGGAACGGGTTTGAGGTCACGCGCCAGTTCCGCGGCAGCCGCTATCACATCCGCGTGCATAACCCGCGGCACGTTAGCAAGGGCATTCAGAGGTTGGTGGTGGACGGCGTGGAAATCAAAGGCACGCTCATCCCGCTTCCCGCGCAGGCCGGCGATGTTCAGGTGGAAGCCTGGTTGTGAGCGGTCAGGGTTTGAGGGCGTCTGCGATCACCGCTGACAGGTCAACCGATGCAGCCTGTTGAAACACGTCGAGAAAATCCGAACGGGTGGCAATTTGCCCATCAAAGCGCCTCAGGTAATCCCGCAGTGCGTTGAGAAAAGCCGCGTCTCCCATGACCTGGCGCAGCGCATCCAGGAATAGCGCGCCGCGCAGATAGACTCGGTTGCGGTAGGGCGTGAACTGCGAAAAATCGTAGATGGTCGCAATCAGCGAGCCATCAGGGGTATACGGCTTGACGCGGAAGCTCCACCACCAGTCGGCCAGTTGAGGGTTGAGATTCTCATAAAATAGCAATTCACTGTAGGTACACAGGGCCTCGTCCAGCCAGGGTTCCTGCGCCTGGTCGCTGCCCACGCGCGCATACCACCACTGGTGGGCGGTCTCGTGCACGGAAATCAATGCCAGGTAACTGCGCGGCGAGCCGTCAAAGCCGTAATAGAACCGGTCTGAAAGGAAAAAGAGCCCGTCGTATTCCATCCCGTCAGGAAAATCTGCCTGAACAATGCTCAGGCTGCCGCGCGGCGGTTCGCCGAATTGTTTCGAGAAATAATTTACTGCCTGAACGGTGTAGTCCAGCGCGGCGCGTGCAGCAAGCTCAGTGGCTGGGTAGGCATAGCTGGTGATGGTGGTTTTGCCAGCCTGCTGAGTGCTGACGCGGTAATTCTGCGAAGCAGACCAGGTGAAATTGCGCGCGCCTGCAACCTGATAGCGGTAGCCGCCCGTGATCGGATCGGCAGGAGCCGCCGCAGCCACCACCAGTGCGGGCTGCAATTGCGGCACAAGCAGCTTGACGTCGAAGTCAGCGGCCGGATAAACGGTATGCTCGCCCACTTTACCGGGTGGGTGCAGCAGCCAGCCGTCAACTGGGCTGAAGGGCGGCAGAGAGGGATACCAGTCCACCAGGTTAATTTGTCTTTGCGTATAGCCGAATACATGCGGTTGGTTGGGGTAAATCGGTGGAAGTTGCAGGCGGTATTGCAGATGAATCGTCATCCAGGCTCCGGCGGGCAGCGCAGGCTCCAACCGCAACAGAAGCTGGTTCGAATCGAGCGAATCGATTGCGATGTTGACTTTCTCCGCGGTGATTGCGCGCAGTTCAAATGCGTTGGGGTAGCAGTTGGCTTCCACTGCAAGCGGTAAAATCTCCAGCGCGGCATCGCTTGGGTTTTTAAATCGGATCGATTCTTCGACTTGCAGGCTGCGCAAGGATTTGTCCAGGCTGGCGCTAATCAGATAATGCGTTCGACCTGCAGAACTAACTTGATCAACCGGTTCTGGCGTCAGAGTGGGTTCAGGTGAGGGCGACTTGTCCGGGGTGGAGCTTGCCTGCTGGGTTGGCGGCATGGCGGTCACAGTTGCCGCTGGCCTAACCGGCTGACAGGCCGTCAGGAGCATGCACAACGCGAGCAGCAAGGCATTTTTCATGCGATGATTATAACGGCTGCCCAGGAATATGATATGCTTGAGCGTAATGCTGAGGTGTGCGAAATGCCTGACGAACAAGAACCAATCTCCGATAGTCTGCCCGCTGGCTCACATGATTTACGCTCCATTTGGGATGCGCTGACACCGGAAGAGCAGGCCAGCCTGACCAGCCTGCTCAAGGGCATGCCCGGCCAGCCGAAGATCAGCCGCTCGTTGCTGGAGCTGGCCGAAAGTCAGCTTAAGCTGGCTTTTGGGCGCAAGCATTGCGTAGCGATCGTCGGGCCGGCCAATGTTGGCAAATCGACGCTGTACAACCAGTTTGTGCGCGCACCAGCCGAACGTGCAGCGGTCAGTCCGCTGCCTGGAACCACCCGCGAAAATCAGGAAACAGATGCCGGCCTGTTTGCGTTGGTTGATACACCTGGCGCGGATGCGGTGGGCGAGGTGGGCGAGCGCGAACGCAAGTTGGCGCTGGAGGCAGCGGCAAAGGCAGACATTCTCATTGTTGTTTTTGATGCGATCCAGGGTGTCAAGCAGACAGAATTGGATCTTTACCAGCATATCCGCTCATTAAAAAAACCGCATGTAGTGGTGCTTAATAAGATTGATCTGGTGCGCAAAGAGCGGCGCAGTGTGGTGGATCAGGCAGCGGCTAACCTGCGTCTGGACCCTGTGCAGGTCATCCCGGTGGCAGCCAAAACCGGCGAGAACATGAACCAGCTCCTGGCGGCGGTTGCCATGGCCGAACCGTCCATTGTAGCGGCGCTGGGTGCAGCATTGCCGCAGTACCGCTGGCAGCTTGCCTGGCGTTCCATCGTCAGCGCGGCCACGCTTTCGGCAGGGATAGCGCTGACACCGTTGCCGGTGATCGACTTTATCCCGTTAACTGCGACTCAATCCATGATGGTACTGAGCATCGCGCGGATCTACAACTATCAAATCACCCTGGAACGCGCGCGGGAACTGGTCGCCACATTTGGGATTGCTTACCTCGGGCGGACGCTGTTTTACCAGTTAAGCAAACTGGGCGGCATTCCTGGCTGGGTGCTAGGGGCGGCGGTGGCATCCTCCACCACCGTGGCGATGGGGTATGCCGCGGTGCGCTGGTTTGAACGCGGTGAGCGCATGTCCGCCGAGTCGCTTAAAAAGCTGAGCGGACAGGTGTCCAAATCGCTGCTGCAGGGTTTGAAGTCGTTGGGGAGCCGGAAACCAGGTCGAAAGACTCTGCAGGCGCACATTGAAAAATCACTTGAAGAGATTGAAATTGATCGGGTGCAGGAAAGCGAGCAGGAAAACAATCCGGGTTGAACCTGACTTTTTGGTTAGTTGTTTGTTAAGTAAAAAGATTGTTTCCCAGTATATTCCTGGTTCGTTTTTCGCTATAATCAAAATAGATATTTATTGAACAGCACAGGTTGTTCAAAGCGGTGTAGTTATTCTCCACAGCGTTCCGAAAATTAGTTAGACCTTGAGTTGGGGGAATGCTCGCAGGCTGGCCTTTTCCAGGATGCATCATCGATGATGGATAGTTTGCCAGGCAGGGTAGCGCGAACCGTTGGCCGATGGATGAAACAGCCAGCGGTGACTGGGTTTCTTTGGGGCCTGGCTGCGTGCATTGTACTTTTTCTGGTTGCCGCTGCAGCACGGGTGTCCGTGAGTGCTTGGCACTGGGCTGGTGGAATCATCCTGACTGGTCTGACGGTTTGGGCGGGTTACCGCTTTCGGCAGGTCCGGCAAGAAAACATGCGGCTTGATGCCAACCAGACCAGGATTGAATTGGAATTGGCCGATTCGCAGCGCAATGCGGCCAGTTCCAATAGAATGCTCGATCAAATCCGATCTTCAATCATCGCTGTCGATTCAAATCTCAAGCTCAGGTTTTGGAATCAGCACACCCTTGATTTGCTTCAAAAGCCTGTAGATGAGATTGCCGGCTGCTCGTTGGCGGATGCTTTTGCTGCACCCCTGGGGGAGGAACTGGCGGGGTTATGCGCGGATGCATTCAGCCAGCAGAAGACACAAGCGCGCATGCTAAGCCATAATCATCCAGGCGGAGAGCATTTATTGGCCTGTAAGGCCTATCCGGATGCATCCGGTGTGGTCGTGGTAGCGGAAGATGCGGCCGAAAGTGAACCAAACCAGTATACCTTCCGAGATTCCGAGGCAAATCACCGCGCGCTATTTGAGGCTGCCTTTGATGCTCTCTTCGTTTTTGACCCAGATTCGGGCCGCATCATCACGGTGAACAATCGGATGTGCGATCTATGGGGCCTGGACCGTGAAACCCTGATGAGAACCTCAGCACTGGAATTAATTGCCGGTGACGCGCCTTTCTTCTTGCAGGCATTGCGCCGCCGAACCGTTCAGGCCCAGGAAGAGGGCGCGCATATTTTTGAGTGGATGATCAAGGATGCCAAGGGGCAAAACATCTGGGCCGATATTCGCTTTCGTCCCGTTATGATGGATGGACAACCCCTTATGATGGGGGTGATCCGCGATATTTCAGATAGAAAACGAACTGATGGTGAGCTGCACAATTTGTCCACGAAACTGCGCGTGGTCAGCCGGGCGGCACGCCACATCACTGCCATGATGGACATCCCGGAACTGGCTAATTTGATCGCGGATTCGCTGCGCGAGGCCACGCTATGCTACAGCGCCAATGTCTTCATTGCCGATAACGGCGTACTGCGCTGGGCAGCCGGGGATGGGGGAAACTTGAAGGATACCACCCCGTTGGAGATTCTGATTAAACCAGGCGAAGGATTGATTGGAATCTGCGCCCAGCAGGGAAAACCCATCCTTGTACAGGATGTACTGGCCGATGACCGGTATATTCCCTGGGATATATTCCCGGACACCCGCTCAGAACTGGTCGTTCCAGTCAAGTTAGGCGATCATGTCGCTGCTGTAGTGGATCTGCAATCTCTCGAGGTGGCCGGTTTTGACAATTCAGATCTGGATGTAGCCAACGTACTGGCGGATCAGATGGCCGTGGCGCTGGAGAACAATAATTTGTTCCAGGATACGCGCCTGCGGACCCATGAGATGGAAATGCTGGTGCAAATGACTACAAACCTGCGTGCCGCATTGACCCGCGCCGAGGTAATCCCGGTGGTGTTGAACAGCCTGGCGAAACTGTTTCGGGCGGACGGGGCATTAATTACGCTAAAAGACCCCTTATCCGGCGAGCAAGTGGTGGAGGACAGCCGCGGCACATGGTTGGCACTTACAGAGAGGCGTTTTTCTTCCGACAAGGGGATCTTTGGAAAAGTTACATCCACCGGTGTGCCGATCCTGATTAATGATCTGCAAAATACAAAGCTGGAAGACTCGCCGCGCCTGGGTGCGGGCTTGCAATCCCTTGCTTGCGTGCCTTTAATCGCGCAGGAGCACACGATTGGCAGTCTGGCAATCGGACGAAACCAGCCGATTACCCAAAATGAAAGCCGCATCCTCACAACAATTGCAGATATCGTTGCAAGCTCCATCCAGCGCGCTAACCTGTTTGAACAGACAGAAAAACGGTTGCGGCAGGTGCAAAGTCTGCGGACAATTGATATGGCCATCACGGCCGACATGAGCTTGCGAGTGACGTTGCACATCATCTTGGACCAGGTGATGGTGCAGTTGCGTGTTGATGCGGCTGATATCCTGCTCTTCCAACCGGAAACGCAGCGGCTTGAATATACTGCCGGATTGGGGTTCCGCTCGCGTGCCGTCCCCCGGCAGAGTTACCAGCTGGGAGAAGAAATAGCCGGAAAAGTGGCGCAAAAACGCCAAATGATCAGCGTTCTGAACTTCCTGGCTCCTGATGCGGAACAAAAGCGCTCTGATTTCATGGCAGAGGAAGGCATCCTCGCTTATTTTGGCCTGCCGATGGTTGCCAAGGGACAATTGATGGGCGTGTTGGAAATCTTTCACCGCTCGCCACTCAACCCGGAGTATGAATGGCTGCAATTGATGGAAGCCCTATCGGTTCAGGCAGCGATTGCGATCAACAACACGGCCTTGTTTGAGAGCCTGCAACTGAGAAACCAGGAGCTTGTGCAGGCGTATGACACCACGCTGGAGGGTTGGGCGCGGGCGTTGGAATTGCGTGACCGCGAGACTGAAGGGCATTCGAGGCGGGTCACCACCATGACCATGCGCCTGGCACGGCAAATGGGTTTTAGCGAAGAGCAGTTGGTGCATGTGCGCAGAGGCGCGCTGCTTCACGATATCGGCAAAATGGGCATACCCGACAGCATCCTATTCAAACCCGGCCTGCTGGACGAAAAAGAATGGGAAATCATGCGCCAACACCCTGTGCATGCCTACCAATTGCTTTCGCCAATCACATATTTGCAGCCGGCCTTGGAGATTCCATACAGCCACCATGAGCGTTGGGATGGCACCGGCTATCCGCTGGGCCTGAAAGGCGAAGAGATTCCCCTTTCTGCGCGAATTTTCTCGGTGGTCGATATCTGGGATGCACTGATCTCCGACCGGCCTTATCAGGCGGCCTGGGAGGAACAGAAAATCCGCGATTATATTCAAGAGCTGGCCGGAAAGCAGTTGGATCCAAAAGTGGTCAAAGCATTCTTTGAAATGCTTGATCAGATGGAACAGCAAAAAGAAGATTGATTTGACCGGCCCGGTACCTTTTGTGGTGACTAATCCTTGTCGTGGCGGCCTTTGAACACCAGTCGGATTGGTGTGCCAGTGAACGGATAGGATTGCCGGAAGCGATTTTCCAGGAAGCGCGCATAAGTAAAGTGCGCCAGTTGCGGGTCGTTCACGTAGATCAGGAAGGTGGGCGGGTCGCTGCGCACCTGCGTGCCGTAAAAGATCTTCAGCGAGCGTCCAGATTTTGTGGTTGGTGAATGGGCTTCTTGCGCATCTTGCAGGATGCGATTGATCTGGCTGGTGGTGAGGCGGGCCAGGCGTTCTTCCTGGACGTGCAGGGCGGTTGGCAGCACCTGGTCGACGCGCTGGCCGGTTTTGGCCGAAATGAACAGGACGGGTACGTAGGGCATGAAGTTTAATTCACGGCGCAGGTGTTCGGTGTAGGTCTGCATGGTGAAGCTGTCTTTGGTGACCGCATCCCATTTGTTCACGATGACCACAGCACTTTTCATGGCTTCAAGGATGAACCCGGCAATGTGGGTGTCCTGGGCGGTGATGCCAGCGGTGGCGTCCAGTACCAGCAGCGACACATCGGCGCGCTCAATGGCGCGCAGCGAGCGCACCACGCTGTATTTTTCCACGCCCGGTTCGATCTTGCCGCGGCGCCGGATCCCGGCGGTGTCGATCAATGTAACCGGCAAGCCGTTCACCTCAATATGCGTGTCCACCGAGTCGCGAGTGGTGCCGGGAATTGGGCTGACGATCGATCGTTCCTGGCCCACCAGGCGGTTGAGCAGGCTGGATTTACCGACGTTGGGCTTGCCGACGATGGCTATCTTGATGGAATCGTCATCCTCTTCTTCCACCTGCTCCGGGAAGGAAGCCAGCAGGGCGTCCAGCAAATCGCCAGTGCCGGTGCCGTGCAGCGCCGAGATGGGGTAGGGCTCTCCCATGCCTAATTCATAGAATTGAGTTGCCTGGTTGCGGTATCGCTCGCTGTCAGCCTTGTTGACAACCAACAACACGGGCGGATAGGGTTTTCCGTCCACCACTTTCTGATTACGGCGCAGGATTTGGGCAACTTCCTGATCTGCTGGCGTGACGCCGCTGATTGCATCGACGATGAATAAGACAACATCCGCATCCTGAATGGCCACCTGCGCCTGTGTGCGGATCTGATCAATAAAATCGGCTGAACCAATGGAGAGCGGCTCACCCTGCTTGGTTGAGGACGGATCAATGCCGCCTGTGTCGATTAAATCGAAAACGGTATTCAGCCATTCTCCCTGGCCAAAAAGGCGGTCGCGTGTAGTGCCGGGGGTATCGTCTACGATGGCCAGCGGTTCGCCAACCAGGCGGTTGAATAACGTGCTTTTTCCAACATTGGGTCGTCCGACCAATGCTACGACGGGTTTACTCATGATTTCCTGCTTTCATCAGCGCCCTGCGGTGGGCGTGGGCGCAAAGGTGATGACCACTTCAACGGTTCCTGGAAGCACCGATTCTACCTTAATTTCGGCAATTGAGATCTCAATCTTCGGTTCCAGTTGATAAGTTCCCCGGCCCAGGCCGGTGACATCGATACTGATGGTTACATCCCCGGCTTTGAGTGCGTCCAGCAAGGGCAGCGGGCCGGATAGGATCAGATCAATGGTCTCTGGCGAAAGCGAGGCAGCCAGGTTTGGAGCCAGACCAACGATGTTGATTTTCTGGTTGGAAAGGGGCAGGCTGCTTTGTATGGCTGCAATACCCACCCTCACCAGCACCGTCTGGTCGCCGACCACCGAAACGCCTTCTGGTAGGTTGAGCGGCAGGGAAATGTCCAGATCATCTTTGAGGTCAGTCAGGTCAAACGGCATCGTTTCGACGTAACCGGGCAGGCTGGAAATGGCTTGCAGGTTGCTGGAAAAGACAGTCACGGTGGGTGGAAACACCGAAATATTGGTGAGACGATAGCCCGCAGCGACTTCGCCGCTGGTTACAACCTTCACGACCACGTTGCGGTAGCCGCCCTTCTGGTTGATGGGCAGCGTGACGGTGACCCGGTCGGGTGTCAGGGTCAGGCCGGAGACCGGCGAATTGTTGGCATCGACTGCCTGAAGGGTAAGTGTGCGGTTAACGGTTTCAAAAACCTGGGTTAAATCGAGCAGCGCTTCCACTTTTTGCACGCGTTCCACAGCCGACGCCGGACCGCTCACGATCGTACTGCTCTGGCTGAGCGAGGGTGTGCCCGCCTGGTAACCGACTGCCGGTTCGCCGCGCGTTACCAGATCGATGGGGACGGTGCGAGTGGAGAGACGTTCTAGCGTGACAGAGATCGAGCGCGGGGCATAGGAAACGATTTGAACCGGCCGCATGTTTACCTGCACCTGCACCTGGGCCGTATGGTTGCCCGGCTCCAGTCCGGAGAGATCGACGATGGCGCGGATCACCGAAGGATCGGCGGCAAGCTGATTCCAGATGGACCGCGGTGCGCTTAGCACCACATTCAATTGATCGGGCGGATCGTTGGTGATCATCAGACCGGGATCCAGTCCGATGACTTCGATGGAAATGGGCTGAGAAAACTGGCGTTCTTCGGTGGGATCGGTTGATGTAACCGCCGAAATCCATACCGCCAAGGCCAGAACAAACGCGGTCAGAAAGGTGGGAATGTATTTGAGGATGCGCTGCAACCCACTCACCGTTTAATCCTCCGGCCGCCGGATTGATTCAATCCAGCGCGCAATGCGGGTTCCCAGGCTGACGCCTGAATCAAATTCAGAGGGTTGGTAAAACGCCAGCAGGATATTCTCCAACCGCTCACTATCCAATCGCCGGATCATTCGTCCATTGTGAGCGATGGAAATGGCGCCGGTTTGTTCGGACACAACCACCGAAATTGCATCGGAGGCCTCAGAACTGCCCAATGCGGCGCGGTGCCGCAGGCCCATTTGCCGTTCGGGGGAGCGGTTGAGAATGCCGCTGGAAGATAGCGGCATCACGCAGGCTGCGGCGACAATCCGGTTATCGGCGATGATCACAGCCCCATCATGCAGGGGAGTGTTGGGATAGAAGATTTGCAGCAGCAGCTCGGGAGTCACCCGTGCATTGAGCTGGACACCGGTTTGTACATATTCCTGCAAACTATCTGTCCGTTGCAGGATAATCAACGCGCCGTGCTGCCGGGCAGAGAGCCGGGCGCAGGCAGTGACAATGGCTTTGATGGACTGCTGCATGGCTAAAATGGCAGCCGCATCCCGCCGGTTAAACAGGCTGCCGTATCCGGCACGCCCCAGCCGTTCCAGGCCGCGGCGGATCTCGGGCGCAAAGATTACTGGAATAGCCAAAAGCAGCGCAGGAAGCGTTGTGCTAATCAGCCAGGAAAACGCAGGCAGGTTGACCAGGCTGGTGAGAGCAACCAGGAAAATGACCACTAACACTACGCCGCGCATCAACACATTTGCCTGCGTGTCGCGCAGCACCATCAGGATGATGAAAAATACCAGCGTGACCAGAGCCAGGTCGATGATGCTCAACCAGTTCAGGCGTTGAAATATGAAAATAATCTCGCTCAGCAGATCAGCCACTTGCTTTTCCAGTCATCCTTTGGGGAAGGTGATAAATCCTTTTGAATACCGATTTGATTAAATTGGACGCAGAACCCGGTCGACGCGCAGTTGTTTAAAGAACAACGTTGTGCTGGAGGATTTGGTTTCCTCGGCGGCTTCTAACCAGGCTTGCACTCCCAGACTTTCTGGTTTCCGCACTTCATACCCCAATGCCTGCCAGATGTTGGTCAGGTTTGCCATTTCTGTTGGAACAAAGACCAGAGAGGCTTCGCATTGAAGATCGCGCGAGGAGCGTTCCATTTCTGTGATTAGCGCGGAAATCGCCTGGTCTATGGGGATGGCAGGATCAAGGTAAATGTCAGTGGCACGGGCGACCAAATTTTCCACTTTCCAGCCCATTACCCCACTCGTGCGGTTGTTGAACTGAAGCAGCAGGAATGCTTTTTCACCGAAGGATGCCATAACATCATCGCGGGTGACTTTGCGGCCTTCCTTATTGAAACGGTTGATTATTCCGGCAATTTCTTCCGAATCGCGCGGACGTCCGCGGTGGACCGTAATTTCGCCCGGACGGGTTCCCATCGGCTGTGCTTCGCTGGCCGGCGCCGGTGCTGCTTGCAGCGCTTCAGGCACATCCCGCTGCCAGGCGCTGACCACCTGCCGCCAGGTATCTTCAAAGGCAAGTTCATTGCGAATCACCACTGATGCGGCGGCTATTTTCTCTTCCTGAGGGGGCTGAGCGTTTACCCGTTGGCGCGCATCCGCCTCGCTCATCCGCCGCTTTTGTACCAGACGGGCGATTTGGATTTGCGGTGCGGCATATGTCACCCACACGCTGTCGCAGTATGCCACCAGTGAAGATTCGAGCAGCTTGATGGCTTCAATCACGATCACTTTTTGGCTGGCGCGCTGTGCCAGAAAGCTCACAGCCTGGTTAACCAGCGGATGGACAATCCGCTCCAGGGTGATCAGGGCTTCTGGATCGCTGAAGACCAATCGTCCCAGTTTAACACGGTCGATCTCTCCATCCGGCCCCAGCACCCATCGTCCGAAAGCGGAAAGGATGGGCTGGTAACCAGGAGCGCCGCGCGCGATGGCTCGATGAGAGAGCGCATCTGCGTCAATGCCGTATGCGCCGAGATGTTCCAACATACGGCGCACTACGCTTTTGCCTGTTCCGATGTTACCGGTCAGACCGATAACGTATTTACCTGCCCATTTTGCCAAATTCGTACTCCGCACTGTAAGACAACCTGCCCCTTCATTTTAGCCGTGCGCCGGGATTATGTCAAAGGATTTTCTGACGCCGCGAATATCCAGCGGGCAGACTTCTTGACAATCCGGGGGTGCGTGGTAAAATTCACCCACGTTCTGCAAGGAATACGCCGAGATAGCTCAGTTGGTAGAGCATGCGACTGAAAATCGCAGTGTCGCCAGTCCGATTCTGGCTCTCGGCACACAAGCGCCCTGGAAACAGGGCGTTTTTGTTTTCCCTGCGTGCAGAGCGGCCTTCACGATTCGGCTATTTCTGTTACAATGCCGAGTAGATGAGCCTAAAAAATAAAATTCTGCTAACAATTTTGAGCCTGACCGTTTTGGCTGCCTTGGTTTTAATTCTGAGCAGCCAGCGGCAGGTCACGTTGATTATCGATGGAACTGCTCAACCGCTGCGGGTGCGCGCGTTGACTGTGGGCGGTGCCCTGCGCGCTGCTGGTATCCCACTGGCCCCACAGGATTTATTGCAACCGGGCAGGAATACCTGGCTTGCGCAGGGAATGCAGATCGAGATTGACCGCGCGCGCAGCGTGTCGATCGCTTTATCGCCGGACGGCGGTAAGTTTGACCTGGTTTCTGCAGCGCGGACGGCTGCGGAATTACTGGCTGAAGCAGGGGTAGAGATGGGCACCGATGACCGCCTGTGGGTGAATGGCGCCCCCGCGGCGCTGGATCAGAGTCTTCCGCCGGGCAAACCGGTTGCGCTGGTTGTCCGCAAAGCGCAGAATGTGGAATTGACGATTGGTGATGAAACTCGCCGGATCCATTCCAGCGCAGCCACCCTTGGTGAAGCCCTGGCTGAGGCGGGCATCCTGCTTGAACCAGCGGATCGTCTGTCGCCTGGACCTGAAACGCCGCTGGATAGCCCGGTGAGCGCGGAATTGCGCAAAGCCCGCGGGTTATCCATCCAGGTGGATGGCGTGTTGATTCAGGCGCGCAGCGCAGCTGAACAGGTTGGCGAGTCGCTGGCCGAAGCAGGCATCTCGCTCCAGGGTCTGGATTACAGCATTCCAGCGGAAGACCTGCCTTTGCCGGATGATGGTAAATTGCGTGTGGTGCGCGTGCAGGAAGAATTGGTTTTGAGTCAGACAGCCGTGCCGTTTAGTGTGAAATATGAGAATTCTGATCAGGTGGCTTTGGACCACCAGGAAGTGATTGTGCCGGGTGTGTTGGGGTTGCAGGTTTCACGTGAACGGGTGCGATTTGAAGATGGCAAGGAAGTACAGCGAAGCTCCGAAGGTGCGTGGGTAGCACAAGAAGCCCGCCAACAAACAGTTGGTCTGGGCACCAAAATCGAGTTGAAGACCCTGCAAACCGACGAAGGAAACCTGGAATATTACCGTGCGGTCACCGTGTGGGTAACCTCCTACTCGCCCTGTCGGTCGGGAGGAGACCGCTGTTATTCTGGCACCTCCTCTGGCATGAAGGTGCAAAAAGGTGTCATCGCTGTGCCGCGAGCCTGGTATGGGCTGCTGGTCGGGGCCCGTGTTTATATTCCGGGTTACGGCACGGCGGTGGTGGCGGATACCGGCGGCATGACCGGTTACTGGGTGGATGTGGCTTACAGCGATGAGGATTACGTGCCCTGGGCACAGTATGCGACCATGTACTTCCTCACGCCGGTTCCTTCTTATGTGCCGGTGAGGTTGCCTTGACCGATCTGAAACCGCTCCCTGTTCCGGCGTTGATGCGCAAATACGGGCTTTTTGCCAAGAAAAGCCTGGGACAAAATTTCCTTCTAGACGAAACTGCGTTGGAAAAAGTGGTGGCTGCATCCGAAATTCCGCCGGGCGCCACCGTGCTGGAGATTGGACCTGGGTTGGGCAGCCTGACGCGCCATCTTTCGCGTGTATCTGCGCGGGTGGTGGCAGTTGAACTGGATGCAGGCATCCTGCCGGCCTTGCAGGAAGTGCTGATTGATGCCAAAAATGTGACCATCGTCCACGGCGACATCCTGCAGCAGGATATGGCGAGCCTGGTCAGCGATCCTGGTTATCTGGTGGTGGCTAATATCCCATATTACATCACCTCGGCGGTGATCCGGCATTTGCTCGAAGCACCAATCAAGCCATCGCGCCTGGTGCTGACCATGCAAAAGGAAGTTGCCGAGCGCATCTGTGCCAAACCGGGTGATTTGAGCTTGCTGGCATTGAGCGTGCAGGTGTACGGCGCACCGCGCCAGGTGGTGCGCATTCCGGCCGGGGCGTTTTTCCCGCCACCCAAAGTTGATTCAGCCGTGTTGCGTGTGGACCTTTACCCGCAACCCCGCATTTCGGAAGAGCAGATGGATGTTTTTTTTCAACTGGCAAAGCTGGCTTTTGCGCAGAAACGCAAGACGCTGCGCAATACGCTCGCTGCCGGGCTGCATTGGCCGCCCGAACAAGTTGCCGGTCTGCTGGCCAAAGCCGGCATTGACCCAATGCGCCGTGCCGAAACACTCAGCCTGGACGAATGGGCACAATTGGTGGATGCCTACCGTCTTGTGAAAGTGAATGACACGCTGATTTGATCCGGCTGCCGGATCCTAGCCGAATAGAAGTCGCAACAGAGCCATGGTAAGCACGCCTGTTACCACCGTGCCGATCAGGCTGCGCGTGCGCGCAGCGACCACCAGGGTGGGAAGAATTGCCAGCAGAGCAAAGTTGTGACCGGATATGTTTAAGTTCCCATCTGTAAAGAGTACCGATTGTGCCAGCAGCGCAGCCAGCACGGCGATGGGCACATAGCTGAGCCAACGAATGAACCATTGAGGCAGGTTGAAGCGGGTGAGCAATGCCAGTGGCAGCACGCGCGGGATGACCGTCACCGCCGCGCTGCCCAGGATGAGCAGAAAAATTTCGGGCCGCACAGTCATGCCTTGCCGCCTTCCAGCAGCGCCCCTGCAGTTGCGGCGGCAATGGCTGCAATCAAGATAGCCCAGCTGGATGAAAACAGTAGCGTGCCACCCATTGCGATGATACCCGCTGTCAGCACAACCAGCACTGCGATGCGCAGCCTGGGATGATTGGCCATGGGGCTGTCCAAAAAGTAAACGGGCAGCCCTTCCCTTTTTTAAAGAACCATGA